>Ga0172382_10007240_pt1 | contig 15826 bp, 19 predicted proteins | sample Leawel138RmetaG_FD_122245 | JGI IMG/M metagenome (GOLD analysis project Ga0172382, IMG submission 122245) | Leachate microbial communities from a municipal landfill in Southern Ontario, Canada - Leachate well 138R metaG | ecosystem: Engineered > Solid waste > Landfill > Unclassified | place...
TGGATACATCGGATCGAAATACGCACTCATGGTCTCTGAAAATATGCTGCGAAAGATTTTTGCCGCCGCTTTGTTTTTGGTGGCGGTGAATATGTTTTTTAAAAAGTAAATGGCAGAGTGGCTACATAACAACTGGTTGAAGGTTATTCTTAAAATCACTCTGTAAAACAGAGAAGATTAACGAAAAAAACGTAGTACCTTAGCGCAGAATTATTAATGGACAATTAAATGACAAAACAGGAAAAAGAAAAACATAAAGTGAAGTTTGAAAAGGCTTTAAATGAATTTGTCAAGAATCTGAAAAATTATGTGTCAACAGAAACGGGCGAATGGACGGTAAAGGGTTTTATTGATATTTACAAAGGATAAACTATAACACTGCAACAATGCTAAAGGAAGGAAATACCATTAAAGTTAGCAGTATTTGGGATTTCCTTGAATTCAAAGGAAGAAAAGACCTATACGATAACGTAGTTGCAAAAGGAGCAAAGCGAAAAAGAGCAGATCAGGAAGGCAAAGAATGAAAATAATTACACCACCGATAAAAAGCCAGGGTATCAAGACCAAGTTAGTTCCTTGGATTAGCCAAATTTTACCCAAGAAAAATGGAAAATGGATTGAGCCGTTTTTAGGAACCGGTGTTGTTGCTTTTAATATGGGATTCAAAAATGCTCTGCTAAATGATACAAACCCCCACATAATAAAACTGTATCAGGAAATCCAAAATGGAATAATAACTCCTCAAATTGTCAAATTTTATCTTGAAAAAGAAGGTGAAATACTCAGAAATGCAGGAGATAACGGTTACGATCATTTCAGGTTTATCAAGAATCGTTTCAATAAAAATCCAAATTCACTTGATTTTATTTTTCTCTCAAGGGCAGGATTCAATGGAATGATGCGATTCAATAAAAAAGGGGAATGGAATATTCCGTTTTGCAAGAAGCCTGAGAGATTTGCTCAACCCTACATTACGAAAATTGTTAATCAGGTAGCAAAAGTTTCTCATGCCATCCAACCTGAATGGGAATTCACAAACAAACAATTTTCAGAAATCATCCCATTGGCAAATAAAGAAGATATTTTCTATTGCGATCCACCCTACTACGGACGATATGTGGACTATTACAATGGCTGGACCGAAGAAGACGAAGAATTGCTATTTAACCAATTGAGAGATACAGAAGCGAAATTCATTCTGTCAACCTGGCATCACAATGACTATCGGGAAAATGAAATGATTTCAAAGTTCTGGAATCGCTTTAACATTATTACCAGAGACCACTTCTATCATTCAGGTGGAAAAATTGAAAACAGAAAAAGTATTGTAGAAGCATTGATTTGCAACTTTGACCTCGACGAAAAAATCGCACAGCACAATCACGGAATAAAAGAAAAACCAAAACAATTATCCTTGTTCGAGTTGGTAAACGAAAATGCTACAAACGTTGACAATTAGCAATAGCAGGTTTTATAAGAATGTTACAATGTGTTGCCTTTAATTAACCTATTACTAAATAAACCAGCATTTTTCTCCAACATTTCCCATTATTATCACAATTTTCCTCGTACAAAAATTACAAATGCCAAAGGCAGCAAATCGTACTTTTGTTTTCAACAGAAGCATGTTATTTTATTAATAAACAATAGATTGCGATTTATCAACAACCATTCGTTTAAAACTCATCTTGCCCAATAGGGTCAAATGATTGTATCTTGCGCCACCTTTTTCGCTCTGCTTAAGACGGAAAAGTGTCGGCTGCAGAAGCTGATTTGTGAAAAGATAAACCTAGAAATTTTAAAGATATAAATCGTCATGGAACAAGACCTTTTTGCACAGATAGAGGAGCTTGAAAGAGAGCAGGAACAGCGAAAGATGGCACAACAATCGGCCATCAGCAAGCCCGCTGTCCCGCAAAGGGATCAGCCCAAAAACCGCGAGGCTCAGTTTCTGCCACCACAGCCAATCGTTTCGCCGCCACGGCTTTCGCCACAGCCCGACCTTAGGCCCATTTCCCGCAAGGAGGCAATGCAGGCTTCGGTGGATTATTTTGGTGGCGACGAGCTGGCAGCCACCGTCTGGCTGTCGAAGTACGCCCTGAAAGACAGCGACGGCAACATCTACGAACGCACCCCCGACGACATGCACCGCCGCATTGCACGCGAGCTGGCCCGCATCGAACTGAAATACGCCAACCCCGTGGCCGAAGCGGATATCTATGCCACGCTCAAAGATTTTAGATACATCGTCCCACAAGGCAGCCCCATGGCCGGTATCGGTAACAACTTCCAGGTGTCGTCGCTGAGCAACTGTTTTGTGATCGGCAACGGCACCAGAAGCGATTCGTATGGCGGCATCATGAAAATAGACCAGGAGCAGGTGCAGTTGATGAAACGCCGTGGTGGCGTAGGTCACGACCTTTCGCATATTCGCCCTGCCGGCAGCCCCGTAAAAAATTCGGCGCTCACCTCCACCGGCATCGTTCCGTTTATGGAGCGCTACAGCAACTCCACCCGTGAGGTGGCGCAGGATGGCCGCCGCGGCGCGCTGATGCTCACCATCTCGATAAAACACCCCGACAGCGAAGACTTTATCGATGCCAAACTCGAAGCCGGCAAAGTGACCGGCGCCAACGTTTCGGTGAAGATTGATGACGAATTTATGCAGTGCGTCCGCGACAACAAGCCCTATACACAGCAATTTCCGATAGATGCTGACCAACCGACTTACAGCAAAACCATCGACGCCCGCAAGCTGTGGAATAAGATCATCCACAACGCCTGGCGCTCGGCCGAGCCGGGCATTTTGTTTTGGGACACGGTAATCCGCGAATCGGTGCCCGACAGCTATGCCGATCAGGGTTTTACTACAGTTTCCACCAACCCGTGCGGCGAAATACCGCTTTGCCCCTACGATAGCTGCCGGCTGCTGGCCATCAATCTGTATAGCTACGTGGAGCAGCCTTTTACAGAAAATGCAACATTCAACCGCGAACTCTTTGCAAAACACGCCCATGTTGCCCAACGCATGATGGACAACATCATCGATCTGGAGGTAGAAAAAGTGGATGGCATCCTCCACAAAATCGATTCAGATCCGGAAGGCGATGAAGTGAAACGCGTCGAGCGCAAATTGTGGGAGAACATCCGCAAAAAAACGCTGCAGGGACGCCGCACCGGCATCGGCATCACCTCCGAAGGCGATATGCTTGCCGCTCTCAACCTGCGCTATGGCACGCCCGAAGCAACTTCTTTTTCGACAGACATCCACAAGCTGCTGGCTACCGAAGTTTACCGTTCGAGTGTGGCGCTGGCCAAAGACCGTGGCGCTTTTGAAGTTTTTGATTTTGAAAAAGAAAAAAACAACCCTTTTATCCAACGCCTGGGCAACGAAGATGCGCAGATAATTGAGGATATGAAACAGCATGGCCGCCGCAACATAGCTTTGCTCACCATTGCTCCTACCGGCAGCGTGAGCATCTGCACACAAACTACCTCCGGCATCGAGCCGGTATTTATGCCTGCCTACAAGCGCCGCCGCAAAGTAAATCCCAACGACGTGGATGCCAGAATCACTTTCGTGGATGATATCGGCGACTCGTGGGAAGAGTACCAGGTGTTTCATCCCAAGTTTGATGTATGGCTGCGGCAACACGGACACGACCCCAAAGAGGTGCGCACCTACACCGAAACCGAAATAGAAAAACTGGTGAAAAAATCGCCTTATTACAAAGCTACTTCCAACGACATCGATTGGGTAGAAAAGGTGAAAATGCAGGGCGCGGTTCAAAAATGGGTCGATCACTCCATCAGCGTCACCGTTAACCTGCCCGCTGATGCTACTGAAGAGCTTGTGAGCAATGTTTACATGACCGCCTGGGAAAGTGGCTGCAAAGGCATGACCATATACCGCGACGGCTCGCGCAGCGGCGTTTTGGTTTCCAACAAAAAGAAAGACGAAAACGCTTTTAAAGAAACGCAGGCACCACAGCGTCCGCGCAAACTCAAGGCCGACGTGATGTGGTTCCACAACGACGAAGAGCGTTGGGTAGCCGTGGTAGGCCTGCTCGACAACCGCCCGTACGAGATTTTTACGGGCAAAGCCAGAGGATTTTTTGTCCCGGAATGGGTCACCAAAGGATGGGTGATAAAAAACAAAGAAAACAACCAGTCGCGCTACGATTTCCAATTCCTCGACAGCGACGGTTATAAAATTACCATGGAAGGCCTTTCGCGCCAGTTCAACAAGGAATACTGGAACTACGCCAAACTCATCTCGGGCATCCTGCGCCACGGCATGCCGTTGCCTTATGTGGTGGACATCGTCGAAAAACTCGTGCTCGACAACGACGCCATCAACTCCTGGAAAAAAGGCATCGTGCGCTCACTCAAGAAATACATCCCCGACGGCACCGCTGTGAAAAAAGAAGCCTGCCCCGACTGCGGAATGGAAGGAACCCTCGAATACAAAGAGGGCTGCAAAACCTGCAACAGTTGCAACTGGACAGCCTGCTCTTAAGCATCCTTAGTTTTTTTTGGATAACGTTTTTTTTAAAACAATCCTCTGATCAGACCCGCTTCAACTAACATACTCCCCACCCCCGCTGCGTCGGGGGTTTTTTATTATTCAAAATGGCTCTGCTATTATTTATTGTACGTAGCTCCTTCGCGACATGGCAATAACCCTGTCCTTCAGGGCGGGGTCAGATAGCAGCCGGTCGGAAACCGGCGGGCTTTAGCCCGCTATTTTACATCAATATCTTTCCATGACCCTATCATAACGTGTCCTATTAGGGCTAAAGCCCACTGAAATATTTGCCTATTAACCCCGGCCTAAAGGCCGGGGTTAATGATCAAATGGCCGTAAATTTTCATATCAGAACCATTGTTTTTCAAAATCCTCGCTTTCGTTCCAGTTTCAACTATCATACTCCCCAGCCCCGCTACATCGCGTTTTGTTTTATAAAATTGTAAGATGTTAAACAACAAAAAAAGAGCGCCTGGTGAAGCGCTCTTTTTTTAATAAACAAAAACGGTTGCAAAATGAAACTTTAATTTATTCTTCCGAAATCAATATTTTTCACTTTACGGGTAGAGTAGTTAATTTTAAAAGCACCGGCTTTACGCAATTCCTGCTTTACGTCGGTGACGATACCCATGCGGATATTTTGATCCACTTTGAGAGAGGTGGTGATGTAGCGGCGCTCGGCTTCGTCGCGTGCCTGGCGCTCGGCGGTAACCCACGAAGGAATATCTTCCACACGTGCAAAGGCATCGTTGAGTTGGATACGTGGTTTGGTACCAAAGTTTGTCTTTTTGGGTTCGCCAATGTAGATGTAGCTCACCAACGACTTGCGTTCGAGTTTTTCTACTTCGGTGGCCTCGGGAGGAAGCACTTTAACGATAAGCGTTACCTCACGCATCACCGTAGTTACCATAAAGAAGAACAACAACATGAAGATGATGTCGGGAAGCGAGGAGGTGTTGATGGTTTGTACACCCTTTTTCTTCGAGCTTTTAAATCTTGCCATATTAATTCTCTCCTATATCTTCTGGTTCAGCTTCTGAAATCGGCACAGGGATGGCTTTTTGGATGGCTTTGATCTGATCTTCGGAGATGAGTTGACCGTATTTACGGCCAAATTTCTCCATGGCCAGCTCATCGCGAAGCTCGTTGATGGCTGCTGCCAGCTCATTCTGTACCGCTATATACATTTTGTAGGAGGTGCCCCGGTCGTTTTTGAGCGAGATCACCCCTTTCGAAACCCGCACATTGCCAAGCGGCGGAATGTTGCGGAGTGTCATTTCCGGCAGATCCTCACGGTTCTGCGGGTTCGACATAAAGGTTTTGGTACGCTGGCGCAGTTCGCTGATGTTGATGGGTTCGCCATCCACGGCCAATCTGTCGCGGCTGTTTACCAAAACGGTAAAAATGTTACGTTGTCTGATGTCCGGAGGCTTAACGGATGGGTCGAGCGGCGGAGGTAGCTTTCGGCTGATACCGGTATCCACGTCCATGGTGGTAGTCACCAGGAAGAATATCAGCAGCAGGAAAGCGATGTCGGCCATCGATCCGGCGTTAATCTCTTGTGTTGCGCGTCGTGCCATATAGCAAATTCCTTTTTATTTTAATAAGCTGGAGATACCAGCATAAACAATCGATAGTATTGCCAGCCCACCCAGGATGTAAGTCATCCACAGGATGCCGCCAATCAACTTGGACACTGCCGGGGTAATGGCAAATTGCTCATACACTTTCCCATCTACATTACCTTGGGCAATGCCATAGTAGGCAATGGCAAACAACACCGCGAAGCCCACCAGCGCTATGATAGCTGTAAGACCTTTCTTTGGATTGGAGATAAAATTAATAATGGGGAAGATGAGCGTAATGGCAATGGTGAAGATGAGCAGAACGTATGCCCACCATAGGATGGTGTTGGTAAACTCTTCGCCCTGGATGTAGAAGTACACAAACAAGGCGGCAGAAACTACCAACAACGCTGTGAGAAAAATTCTCAGTATTGTTGCTGTTTTATCTTTCATGGTTTCGCCTTTCTGTTATCGGTTTAAAGCTTTGTGTTTGGTAAGGATGTCGATGAAAGAGATGGTGCTGTCTTCCATGCTATTTACCAGTCCGTCGATTTTGGAAATGATGTAGTTGTAGAAAATTTGCAGGATGATAGCTACGATAAGACCAAACACGGTGGTAAGCAGCGCCACTTTGATACCGCTGGCTACAATGGTTGGTGAAATGTCGCCGGCAGCGGCAATATCATCAAAGGCCTGGATCATCCCGATAACGGTACCCATAAATCCAAGCATAGGTGCCAGAGCGATGAAAAGCGAAATCCAGGAGATTCCTGATTCCAAACGTCCCATCAATACGCTGCCGTAGCTAACGATAGATTTTTCGACAATGTCGATACCTTCGGTGTAGCGATCAAGCCCCTGATAAAAAATACTGGCCACCGGGCCACGGGTGTTTTTACAAACTTCTTTGGCTTTTTCTACGCCACCGGTTTCCAGTGCCGATTCAACTTTGTTGAGCAGCTTGGTAGTGTTGGTGGTAGAAAGGTTCAGGTAGATGATCCTTTCGATGGACAACGCCAGACCAAAAATCAGGGTCAGCAAAACGACACCCATGAAAGCCCAGCCACCTTCGATAAATTTCTCTTTGAGCACTTGTTGGAAGTCTTTTGCCTCAGCGGGTTCAGCTGCCAAGGTAGTAGCAGGAGCTGCATCATAATCATCATCGTAAGCAGTGTCGGCCTGCATTTCGTCAGCCTGTGCCATTTCATTTTGTGTACCTGTTTGATCTTGAGCCTGAACAGATGCAACGAAGCCAAACGAGAACATGGCAACAATAGTTAATAAAGTGAATAATTTTTTCATGGTTTACTTCAGTTGATTAAAAAATAAATTTTGTTTTCTTTTTTTAATTAATACTTTCTTTAAATAATTTACACAAAAAAGTGGCGGAGAGAGAGGGATTCGAACCCTCGGTACGCTTGTGACGTACACACACTTTCCAGGCGTGCGCCTTCGACCACTCGGCCACCTCTCCCGATCGAATTGCACGCAATTCACCAGTTTTTTTCAAGCGGCTAAAGTAGAAAAAATTCGGGTACCACAAAATAATCATCTTTTTTTTAATCATACCTGTGAAATGCCGCCCTCGGTTTTTGTTAACTCTATTTTGAAAATGATATTGTCGTAAAGTTTTCAAAAGATTGTAATTTCTCCACACAAGCTGTTGATCAGCAACTGTTTAATGTCGTTAATATTTTTATAATTGCCCAGCAAAAACATCAATTTGGTAACGGCTGCTTCCGTAGTGATGTCGGCGCCGCCTATCACACCAATATTTTTGAGTGCGATGCCGGTTTGGTATTTCTCCATCTCCACGGCGCCGCCCAGGCATTGCGTTACGTTAAGTATCAGTAAGCCACTGGCAATGGCTTCGGCCAGTATTTGCAGAAACCAGGCATCCGTCGGGGCATTGCCCGAGCCATAAGTTTCGAGCACCAGCGCTTTCAAATCTTTTGTTTGCAAAACCGACCTTACAAAATTTTGCGACAGCCCGGGGATGAGTTTTAGCACGCCGACATTTGTGTCCATTTCAGCCCTAAACTTCAATTTTTTGAAATTAGGCTTCCGCAAATCATTTTTGTGATAACGGATGTAAACGCCCGCTTCGGCCAGCGCCGGGTAATTGGGCGAGCGAAAAGCCTCAAAGTTCTCCGCGTTGGATTTGGTGGTGCGGTTTCCGCGCATGAGCTGATTCTCGAAATAGATGGCCACCTCTGCCACCAGCGGCATGTCGTCTTCGTAGGCGGCGGCGATTTCGATGGCGGTGATAAAGTTCTCGCGGCCATCGGTGCGAATCATCCCAAGAGGAAGCTGCGAACCGGTAAGTATCACGGGCTTGTTGAGATTCTCAAGCATGAAGCTGAGCGCCGAAGCTGTGTAGGCCATGGTGTCGGAGCCGTGCAGTACCACAAAACCATCATAGCTCTCGTAGTTTTCGCAGATCACCTGCCCAAGCTTTTGCCAGTGGCCGGGATTCATGTTGGATGAATCGATCACCGGGTCGAAGCAATAGTTGTCGATGCGGGTGTTGATGAGCCGCAGCGCTGGCATGTGATCGTAGAGATGATCGAAGTTGAAGGGTTTCAGCACCCCGGTTTCCTGATCTTTTATCATGCCGATGGTGCCGCCGGTGTAGATCACCAACAATGAAGTTTCGCTTTTTTTATCCATCAATACTTTAGGTTTATTTTAAATTCTGTTTTCCTTTCTAACTTTCCTCCGCGTCTCCGCGTCTCTGCGGTTTATCCTTTTTTAACTTTCCTCCGCGCCTCTGCGCCTCTGCGGTTTATTCTTTGTTTTCCTCCTCGTCTCTGCGCCTCCGCGGTTTATTCTTTAGTTTTAATACCAAAAACCTCCCTGGCCGACTGGCTGGTGACCCGTGCCACTTCCCCGACGGAAACACTTTTTATCTCCGCCAACTTTGCTGCTATCAATTTCAGATAGGCGCTTTCGTTGCGTTTGCCGCGATAGGGCACCGGGGCAAGAAACGGCGCATCGGTTTCCAGAAGCAAATGCTGCAAGTCGATGCCCGCAAGCACCTCTGCCAGACCGGAGTTTTTGTACGTCACCACGCCGCCAATGCCAAGCTTAAATCCCCAACTGATAATTTTTTCGGCTTGCGCGAGGTTGCCCGTAAAACAATGAAACACGCCGGTAAGATTTTCGCCGGCAGCCGCACCGATGATTTCAAACACCTCATCAAACGAATCGCGCACATGCAATACGATGGGCAAATGATTATCTTTAGCCATTTGCACCTGCGCCTCCAGCGCAAGCTGCTGCTGTGGGAGAAAAGTTTTATCCCAAAACAAATCGATGCCGGTTTCGCCGATGGCAATGTAACGCCCTGAAGTGAGTTCGCTTTTTACCACCTCCAGCTCCTGCTGATAATCCTCCCTCACATCGGTGGGATGCAGCCCGATCATCGGAAAAACCTGCTGCGGAAACGCATCGCACAGTGCCAGCATGGGTCGGATGGTTTTACTGTCGATATTGGGCAGCAGCATTGCCTGCACGCCTGCGTCGAGCGCACGTTGCACCACCGCCGTCCGGTCGCCGTCGAACTGTTGGAGATAAAGATGTGTGTGGGTGTCGATCATCGCCATCGGGCAAAAATAGATGTTTTCGCTTGGGAGGGTTTACTATTTTTGCAAAAAACAAAACGCTTGAAAAAGTATCTGATCATCCGTTTGAGTTCTATTGGCGACATCGTGCTTACCACGCCGGTGGTGCGCTGCCTCAAAGAGCAAGGCGCCCCCTGCCGGGTACATTATCTTACACGCCGGGCGTACAAAGAGGTGGTTGCAGCCAATCCTTACATCGACCGCGTTATTACCATCAACGACTCGGTGCAGGAAGTGCTACCGGAATTGCAAAATGAACATTACGACCTCATCATCGATTTGCACAAAAACTGGCGCTCGATGGCCGTGAGGCGCAAGCTGGGAATTAAAAGCACATCGTTTTCCAAACTCAATATCCGCAAATGGCTGCTGGTAAACTGTAAGATCGACCGGCTGCCACGTGTGCACATTGTTGACAGATACATGCAGGCGGTGGCTCACCTCGGAGTAACCAACGACGGGCGCGGGCTCGATTATTTCATCCCGCCCGAAATTGTCGTTCCGATGGAATCGTTGCCATTACCACACCGGCAGAAATATGTGGCCGTGGTAATTGGCGGACGGCACAACACCAAGCAACTGCCTGCCGAAAAAGCCATCGCGCTGTGCCGTGGCATTAAGGCACCTGTAGTTTTGCTGGGTGGCCCCGAAGATGCCGCGCAGGGCCACGCAATCGCTGCCACCGATCCGCATCATATTTTTAATGCCTGTGGCAAATTCAGCCTTAGCCAGTCGGCACGGCTTATCGAACATGCGTTGCTGGTAATTACCAACGACACCGGGCTGATGCACGTGGCGGCAGCATTCAACAAAAAGATCATCTCCGTTTGGGGCAACACCGTGCCGGAGTTTGGGATGTATCCCTACATGCCCAAGCATCCGGATAATTTTTCAATTTTTGAAGTGAAAGGCTTATCGTGCCGTCCCTGTTCCAAAATAGGTTTTGAGAACTGTCCGCGCGGCCACTTCAAATGCATGATGGAGCAGGAGATCGACGGAATGATTGCAATGGCTAACGGAGTGGTGAAGGGTAAGTGAATCGAAAAAACCAAAAAGGAACAAGAGAATTTTAAAAATCGTCCTAAAATTGGGTTTCAACAGCATAAATAAAGATAGTCAGTTTTGTGCAGGTGCATGGAGCACTGTAAAGCATCCTCACCCTTTTTTATAGCAACCCTGCCAACCGAAGCAGGTTGTCGAGTTCTCTATCAGAAACGCTTTCTTTATGCGATTTGTCGTAAATGGTAAGTAGATAGGCGATTTGGTTTATAATTTTCACGCAGGTAATCACACGCGAACTGCCAGTTTTTCCTTTGCCTTTAGAAGTTATGGCCATGCGAATCTTATAACAGTCTTTTCCTAAAGGTTCGCCTTGTATCGGATTTTCTTCGAGGGAATCTATCAGTTTGTTAAGATCAGATTTAAGTGAACGGTGTTTCTTAGCAATGCTTTTGGCATTCTTTTTAAAACCATCGGTAACAACAATACTAAAGCTCATCGAGAAAATCCTTTGCAGATTGTAGTTTTATTTTTCCCTCCTGATGCTGGTTTACCTGTTGCAAAGAATGCTGCAAATCGGCAACAAATTGCTGTTGCTCTTTTGAAATCTGTTTTACTTTCGTAAAGCCAAGATTATTTACCAGTTCCATAAAAAAGCTGAATTTATTGTCTGGTATGTCAATTACTACTTGTTTCATAATTCGTGTTGTTTTGTGGCAAACGCCTGTTTTGTTTCAACTATTGCTTTAGTAAATATGCGTTTACAATGCTTTTACAAAAATAATAGAAATAGCCCAAGTACAGAAATCTTCGATTTCATTTGCGCTCTTTCCATTTATTGGGATTCAGGTAGGTGTTGATAACGCCAAGAACTACCACTACTTTAGCGTCTTCTTCTACAATAAAATGAATCATGTACGGGAATTTCTTCACCGGCAAGCAATGCACATCATCGTATCGTACCTGAAAAGCGGGTGCTTTCTTTAAAACAGCATACTCTTTTTCGATGGCTTCAAAGAAACGCCTGCCTAAGCCTTCTTGTTTACTATTGTACCAATCAATCCCCGACTGGATATCGGTGTAAACTTCAGGTTTAATTACCAGTTTGTAAGCCATTACCCCAATTTAAAACTATCTTTTACTTCATCCCAATCCAAGACCTTATCGGGATTTTCTCTGTAATCTTTAAGTCTTCGGCGTACTACTTCTTTTTGCCATTTTGGTATGGTAACCATCTTGCTTTCTTCTTGCTCCAGGCCGGCATACTTCTCTTTTAAGTTTTCCCAATCCTGGATGGGAATAAAAACGCCTGTTGGTTTCCCTGTACTATCCGAAATAAATTGTAGATTCATAATTCGTGTTGTTTTGTGGCAAACGCCTGTTTTGTTTCACCTATTGCTTTAGTAAGTATGCTTTTACAATGACTTTACAAAAATAATAGAAATACCTTACGTACCGCAAACGCTGATTTCATAATTCCCCTGGCATTGAATTCAAAGCAGCCCGGATTTAGCAACATCCTCGAAAAATTACTGATGATGATTTTCAAGGATATTGAACCCACCTTCCAAAAATTATCAAAAAAAATTTGAAATTTATTTTCATTCTCAATAAGAGTTAACTCATTGATTATCACCTCCCCCCCCCCTGACATGCCTGATAAATTTTAAAGATTTCGCACTGAAAATAAACATTAGTTTTCATGGCTGGTAAGAAACTGTTTTGTATGTTTGCAATTATTTTAAACTTTTTTAATGCGAACCAAACAATAAATTTAATGAAACACTTTAGACCAATCCCAACGATTTTAGCTGCCTTGCTCATTTCGGGCGCAGTAATGTTTAACGCCTGCAGCAAGCAGGAAACTGAAAGTCCCGCAAAGGTGGAAAACCCGCAAAAGGATTACACCATTTACAACAAGCTTTCTTCTTTTAGAACGCAAATGGAGTTTTACAAAAACAATCCCACACTAAAAAGCAACGAAAGTGTGGAGGTGGATTCGGCCATTTGGTTGCTCGAAGGGGCTATGAACCTTACTTATGGATTCCCGCACAATGAGTACACTGATTTTGAATCAGGGGAAGCCACGATCATCCTGCAGAAAGACAACGAAGGCAGGATTAACTACAACGAGCTGGCTGCGAAATACCAGCAGGTGATCGATGAAGCAAGGGAGGATTACTACAACTCAGGTTTTGAAGAAAAGGGGCTTTATGTAGTAATCCTTGAAATTACCGAAGAAACCGAAACCGATGTTACTTTTATGGTTGAAACCATTACAGGTAACCTGGGTGGAGACAATCCATCCTCGCCGATTTTTGAAAACTGGTGGTATGGAGAGAATGAGGGTGGCTGCGAGGGAAATAACGCTCTATTTTCTGATGCAGCCCAGGAGCTTAATAATGCCTATCCCCAAACTGAACTTACAGAAGAACACACGCTGGTAGGGCCGATTGAAAAAACTATAACGGGAGGAGAGCCCTGGTTGCGAAGGCCAAATGATGTACTGGATAATGAGTATGACTATTACATTTTTTGTGCAAGCGAAAATGTTGATCCTTTTATTTATGATTCAACCTTGTGCCTACTATCACCGGTGATGGGGCAGTACTATGTGTATCTGGACTATGTTGTGCAGGATTTAGCCCTAGATTGGTTTAACATCCCCTCCTCACACGAATTCATTCGTTTTACACGTGCACAAGGTATAAATCCAAATCAAACTGAAAAATACTTTCATGAGTTTGATTGTACCTTTGCCTTAAAGAGCGACCGACCAGGTAATGATCCGGCTATTCCTTTATAATCAACAACATAGCAATGAAAAAAATAACATTCATTAGTTTTCTACTGTTAGTCCTGGTTTATGAAGGGTTTGCCCAGGAATCGTTTTCCTATGGAATTGGTTCTGAGCTCTACGATTACGGTTCATCAATTTTTGAATCCGAGGAATACTATTATATTGTTAATCTAAAAAATTCAGAAGATCGCTCTCATGGCGCTAGCGTAATCCGGTTTTCGAATGGTAACGATTTGATCGAACACGAAATCGTTAAAAAGGACACCCTTTGCAGGCTCGATTACGGAGCAACAACGGATAATGGGAATATTATTTTGGTTGGCCGAGTTGATGTTGAAAACATGCATTACTTGTACACCTGCATTATGTCTGAGGATTTGGTTATTCTTACTGAAAAGTATTTTGATATTTTACCTGAAGGATATGATTGGTTTTATTTGTTTGACATGTCAAAGGATGAGAATGGGGATATTGTTATTGTGGGTCACATGGATGATCATCTCCCTACAAGTTTGTATGGAATGATGATATTTAGAGTAGATCAGGAAGGGAACCTTCTCGACTTTGATTACTATGTATCACCGCAATGGTATGACAGCACCGGCGAATCTGATCTCTTAAGAAAAGCTGACGCAAGTGGATACTATTATTTTAAAGCCCAATCCATGAATATCCTCGAATTCAATAATGCGCTTGATTTGGTCGATAGTAGCAATTGGTTGGGTAGTTATCCATATTCCCTTTCTAAACCAGTTACAGCAATCTACCTGGCTGATGGTAACTTTGGTTTTTTAGACCGAACCAGTTATCCCAATTACTTCTACGATATGCGGTTAATGATTTTCACTCCTGAATTTGAGCATGTTATGGATACCGTAATCGAAAAGGAAGGCCGACAATGTCCGGCAATTTTAAAAGGTATGGACTATACCGATCCCAATCAAATATGGGTATTGATGCATAATGATATGCCCACTTACACCGGTGTTGAGGATTATGAGATATTTTTGCTTGATTCACAGCTTAATATTATCGAAAGCAGAGTATTTGGAGGAGACAGCGATTACAGGTTTAACTATTTGCTTGCAACAAACGATGGAGGCTGCCTTGTAACAGGAAGTATCCGGCAGGAATATGGAACCAACCTCACCGATATCTTTATCCTTAAAGTAATGCCTGAAGACATCCTTACAGGGATGGCTGAGGTTTCGTTGCCCTACTCAAAAGATGTGCTGGTTTATCCTAATCCATTCAACGAAAAGATTTTCACCAAAACAAATAACGAAGGTCTGGTTTTCAGTCTTTACAACTTAAAAGGTGAACGATTGCTTCAATCACCCATCCGTGCAACAAACACGGGAAGCATCAACACCAGCGGCATACTGCCAGGAGTTTATATTTATTGCATCTACAATGAACAGGGTACGACCGTTCAAAGTGGAAAATTGATCAAATAATATTTTTATTAAAGAAAAATAATCGAATTATGAAAAGACTTTATTTTATTTTAACGATGTGTCTATTCTCTTATTCCTATTTGTTTGCACAGGTAGGGATTGGAGAAAAATGCGTGGATTGCATGAAAAATAGCATCAGCAACACGTCAAGCGCATTGGGGATTCAAAACACGGCCTCAGGAGAAGCTTCCTTTGCTTCAGGAAAACTAAATATTTCACTGGGGAATTTTGCAACCTCACTAGGATATAGCAATACTGCACAGGGTATGTATTCGCTGGCAGGTGGCGAAGGTTCTATTGCGACCGGTAAAAGATCGCTGGCTTGGGGCAGATATGCATCTGCCGAAAGCAGTATCAGTCTGGCACTTGGTAGTTTTCTCAGGGCTTACGGCACAAATGCTATCGCTATGGGATGTTTTGTGGAAACTACAGGCGAAAATGCGGTAGTAATCGGACGCGGTTTAGCGAATGACGCAAGGATTACCAATAATATTTCAGGCTCCTTAATGGTCGGCTTTAACAGCAACCGTCATACGTTTTTTGTCAGTCAGGCATACGGATTAAATTCAACCGGCGAAATTGGCATTGGGAACGTAACTGACCCATCGGCGAAGCTGCATATTGTGGGTGATAGTGATTATTTGCGGCCTAACGATGCCTCATTGTACATCGAATCTGCCGGTAATTATTATTCCACAATCTGGCTTGGGGATAAAAACCATTTCATCAAAACCAAGCCCGGCCAGGATTTGGAATTCAATGCTGCCGGACAGGATTTTTTCTTTAATAACGGCAACGTAGGCATCGGCACATCCTCCCCTGACGAAAAACTCGAAGTAGCCGGAACCATTAAA
>Ga0172382_10007241_pt1 | contig 15824 bp, 12 predicted proteins | sample Leawel138RmetaG_FD_122245 | JGI IMG/M metagenome (GOLD analysis project Ga0172382, IMG submission 122245) | Leachate microbial communities from a municipal landfill in Southern Ontario, Canada - Leachate well 138R metaG | ecosystem: Engineered > Solid waste > Landfill > Unclassified | place...
AAAAGGGGCTGATTGGTTCGCCAGCATGGGAACTGAAAAAAGCAAAGGCACCAAAACTTTTGCCCTGGCTGGTGATGTCAATAATACCGGTTTGATCGAAGTGCCTTTTGGTATTACCCTGCGCGAGATCATCTTTGACGTCGGTGGAGGTATTAAGGGCAATAAAAAATTCAAAGCTGTCCAGACTGGCGGCCCTATGGGCGGATGTCTGCCTGAGAGTTTGCTCGACTTGCCAGTCGATTACGAAACCCTCGGTCAGGCTGGTTCGATCATGGGCTCCGGCGGTATGATCGTGATGGACGAAGGCACCTGCATGGTTGATATCGCCCGCTTCTTCATGGAATTTACCCAGGATGAGTCTTGTGGTAAGTGTGTGCCCTGCCGTGTTGGAACCCATCGCCTGCTCGAAATTCTTGAAAAGATTTGCGCGGGTGATGGTGAAGAAGAAGACATCCAGGAGTTGGAAGAACTCAGCGATCAGATCAGAAAGAACAGCCTTTGTGGCCTGGGTCAGGGTGCTCCTAACCCGGTTGTTTCCACCCTGGAACACTTTATGGATGAATACAAGGCACACATCTTTGAAAAACGCTGCCCAGCAAAAGTCTGCCGCGCCTTGATTAAATTCGAGATCATGGACGGCCCCTGCACTGGCTGTACTGTCTGTGCCCGTAACTGCCCGGTAAACGCGATTTCCGGCGAACGTAAGGAAACCCACATCATTGATCAGGATATCTGCATCAAATGTGGAATATGCTTCCAGGTCTGCAAATTCGACGCAATCAATATTACCTAAATGGTTTATTGAACAGGAGAGACATGCCATCTGTAACACTCAACGAGGAAGAAACTATTCACGAAGTCCGGAATATCGTCGAACGCATCGGCTCAACTCGGGCCGACTTGATCGCTGTTTTGCAGGCAATAACCAACCAATTTGGGGTTATTTCGCAAACAACAATGCAGGAACTGTCGACATTGATGAGCCTGCCCACAAAAGAGATCCATTCGGTGGCAACTTTTTACCGAATGCTTTCAACACAGGAGCGCGGAAGGCATGTCGTTCAATTTTGTGAGAGCGCTCCTTGTCACGTCGTGGGAGGCAGAGAAGTCTTTGCCTCCCTGAAACAGGCCCTCGCTCTCGAGCCTGGTCAAACCAGTCCGGATAATAAATGGACATTACTGACCACCAGTTGTCTGGGTGTTTGCGGAATTGGACCGGTGATATTGATCGATACAGATCTGTATGGGAATGTCACTCCTGAGCAGGTCGAAGACATTCTCAGCCACTACGAATAGGAGATTGCTATGAAAGCAGTACGATCAATGATCTTGGTGTCAAACGATCCCGAAAGTAATGTGCGGGGATCTGAAGAAATATTCAGCACTTTTCAACAACAATTGCGCGATTATGGATTAACCGACGAGGTTTCATTGTCCATGGTCAGCGACCTTGGCTACAGCTATGCTTCCCCTCTGGTGCTGATCTACCCTGAAGCGGTTGTTTACGGACCTATCAGTGCAGCCGATGTCCCTAATATTGTTGAGGAACACTTATACAAGGGCCGCATCGTTGAAGAAAAACGCGCTCCAGCTCACAGACTGTCGGGCAAGGTTGCCTGGCTTTCTTCCCGCAAGGGCACTTTGCCTGCTGAAAACCGTGTCGTTCTAAAGAATGTCGGTCTGATTGATCCTGAAAGCATTGAGGATTACATTGCTCACGATGGCTATCAGGCCCTGGGGCTTGCACTTCAGAAGACCCCTGATGAGGTGATTACGATCATCAAAGAATCAGGATTACAAGGACGGGGTGGCGCAGGATTCCCCACCGGTGTCAAATTAGGTTTCGTCAACAAGACTCGTTCTGATAAAAAGTATGTGATCTGCAACGCCGACGAGAGTGAACCAGGAACTTTCAAAGACCGGGTTGTGCTCGAGGGCGATCCCCATGCCATCATCGAAGCAATGTTAATTGCAGCACATGCTGTGGGAGCCGATGAAGGTTACATTTACATCCGTGGAGAATATCAGCTGGCAATTGAACGTGTTGAGACGGCCATTAAGCAAGCCAGAGAATATGGCTTCCTCGGCGAGAACATCTTCGGCTCTGATTTGAATTTCGAAATCCACGTCCATGTTGGAGCGGGAGCCTACATCTGCGGTGAAGAAACCGCCCTGATCGAGTCGATAGAAGGCAAACGAGGCGAACCGCGCTCGCGACCTCCCTATCCCACCACCAATGGCCTGTGGGGAAAGCCTACCCTGATTAATAATGTGGAAACCCTTGCCAATATTCCTGCTATTGTTCGAAACGGTGCAGATTGGTACCGATCATTGGGTACTGCCTCAAGTCCGGGCACCAAAGTCTACACCGTACTGGGCAATGTCAATGTAACCGGGTTAATTGAAGTCCCAATGGGCATCACTTTACGAGAGGTGGTGTCAATTTACGCCAAGGGAATGAAAACGGGCAGCTTCAAGTTAGCTCAAACGGGTGGATCCAGCGGTTCCATTATTCCTGCCAGTTTGCAAGATACCCCCATGGATTTCGACTCATACAGAAAAGCCGGCGTTTCATTGGGATCTGGCGCTCTGCTGATTTGCAATGATGAGGTCTGCATTGTGGACCTTGCCAAAGTTCTGCTCAACTTCTTTAGAGTGGAATCCTGTGGAAAGTGCACGCCCTGCCGCATTGGCACAAAACGCGCGCATGACATCCTGACAGATATCAGTGAGGGAAAGGGCACACTTGAAAATTTAGAAGAGCTTACGACCCTCAACAATGAAATGCTCGAGCTTTCAAACTGCGGGCTGGGTCAAACCGCTGGTACTCCCTTGAGAGATATGTTGAATTACTTCCGCGCGGAAGTGGAAGCGCACATCCGGCTGGGGGTCTGCCCTACTGGCGTCTGCTCTATGGAAACTGCTTAACTACCAATTCGTATATCCAAAAAAATACTCATGGCGGTGTCAATCAGAAACAAACCAGCCATGAGTATTTTTATTTATAAGCATTTCCCACCGGCACACTTCCTGATTACTTGAAATGCCAGTTTATATTCCAGGGGGTGTTTTCTAACCCAACCCGAGCTCAGGTTGGGTCGTATTTACCAGCTATCAGATCAGAGCTATTTCGCCGGGACCGCTTCCTTTTCGGGTTGTTTGGGGAAAAGGCTCATATAGCCATAAACCGCCATGATCGATCCAAAGGCGATAGTACCCAATTTGCCTCCAACACCGCCAAATACAGGGGCGCTGTAAACAAAAATCACACCAATGAATAACCCTGCCAGAGATAGCATCCAGATACTTGGGCAGCGCGCTTTATTCGACATACCTGCAAAGCTGGCGCAGATGGCAACCACAGCAAGCGTCCCGCCAATTTCGGGAATGATAGGCAGAATCAGACCGCCAAGCAAACCCACAAAACCGGACGCTAAAACAGCACCATGACCTCTGATAACGTTTAAATAGTATGTGAGAGGCGTGGCTATCAGCGCTACAAGAACAATCATCGAGATTCCAAAATTGTCAAAAATCGTGCCGGGAATAAATTCTCTCCCCAGGATGAGGCTTGTTATGATCGTGCTGACAAAAGCGATGGTCCCTAATTTCCCTCCAAAACCGCCAAAGACATAGCTGCTCAAAACGTAGATAATACCGGCGATAGCACTCGCGATTGCGACCTCAGGATGAGAGAACAACAGAACGTTCGAAGTCATCCCCACAAAGGCGCCACAGTAAGCCGGTACGGCATACTTGGGCACAATCAAATAGGCGATCAGACCAATCAGACTGGCAGCAACCACCGGGCCCAATTGAAAGTCACGGCAAAAAACACAGGATGCAACGCCCCCAATAAATACAGCTAAAAATTCATAAACATGCTTGATTAATGGCAGTTCGTCGTTAAACTTTGTATCAGCCAAAATGCGCTTTCCCTCAGAAACAATGGTGATAATCGCACCTATCAGAACAATCAACGAGATTATCCCCGCGATCCACTGATTTTGGAAGCCTGTAACAACTGTCGCGCCAAGCAAAAGGGTTACAGTTATAGATAAGATGATAAAGCCCGTGAATGGAATCCAGCGTTGATATTTTTGCATCATGCATTTCTCCTTTGATATAAAATGATATAAGTCTCAAAATTACGGCCCGAATATTATAGCATGGTAGGTAAAAACTGAGGAGATTCTTGCCCTGATCCGGGTCAACAGCCACTTTTATCCAGGATCGTTTAATTATTCCTGCTTACTGCCCCAGGTTTTTAGTAAGAGAAACCTGACCCGTGATTAACAGCCCTTTTGTGATATTATTAACATGTCAGTTGAATACGAGTTACTGGAAAGAGAGGATCAATTTTGATGCCATTGCGCGCGTCATCCCTCTTCCTTTTTTTGCTGTGTCGAACAGATTTCTCAGCAAGCCGGTATCATTCAATTGATTGAAAATGAATGGTGATGTTTTGAAGCAGTTAGTGTACGACAAAACCCCTTTGGGGTAAAATTGGTAATTGTGAATTTTGGAGGTATCGTCTATGAAGCATTAAGTCGAGCCTTGACAGCCGCCGGTCGCACTCGGGTTAAACTCAACTCTCAAATCCGGTCCGACCATTGGCAAACATTAAGAAGCTCGATTAGCCATGGCAACCTTAACCATGAAAAACTATTTGAAAACTATATTATAAGGAAGGCAAATGACTAAACTAACCATCAACGGAATTGAAGTTCAATCGGAACCTAATTGGACCATTCTACACGCCGCTGAACATGCCGGTATAACCATCCCTACCCTTTGTTACCACAAAGATCTTTCTCCAACAGGTGCCTGTCGCATGTGCCTGGTAAATGTCAAAGGCGCCAGAGGGCTTGTAACAGCCTGCACAACTCCGGTCACTGAAGGAATGGAAGTGGAAACCGAGAACGAGGGTTTGGCTTCTTCGAGGCGCTCTGTGCTGAAACTATTACTCAGCGTCTATCACGATCAGGGCTACAAACCGGACGACACTGATAACGAACTGTTTAAGTGGGCTCGCACATACGGAATCGACCCCCATCGTTACATGTCTTCCAAACCGCGCTACGAAATTGATTCTGACCCTAACCCCTTCATTTTCGTCGACCTGAACAAATGTATCCTGTGCACGCGTTGTGTCAGAGCCTGTGCTGAAATTCAGGGTCGCTTTGTCTGGGGTGTCTCTGAAAGAGGGTTCGAGGCCCACATCACAGCCGGTATGGATGAAGATATGATTGATGCCCGTTGTGAATCCTGCGGGGCTTGTGTTGCCTATTGTCCAACCGGCGCGTTATCGTTGAAACCTTCAATTAATGTGCAGCCAGCCGAGACTAAAGTAACCACAACTTGTGCCTATTGTGGTGTCGGCTGTCAATTTGACCTGAACGTAATCGATGATACGGTGGTGAAGGTCACATCCAATCCGCTCGCACCTGCCAACGGCATGCATCTGTGTGTCAAGGGTCGTTTCGGTTTCTCTTATATTCATCATGAAGATCGTCTCACCAAACCTTTGGTGAGAGAATACCTGCTCAACGGCGGGGAACGTGCCTCAAAAACCAATCGCGGGCCGTGGGTGGAGACCGATTGGGATACTGCTCTCGATCTCGTCGCCACGAAACTTGCCCAGACACGCGACACCTTTGGTCCCGACAGCGTCGGCGTGTTATCTTCTGCCAAATGCACCAACGAGGAGAATTACCTGATGAACAAATTTGCTCGTCAGGTGATTGGCACCAATAACATTGACCACTGCGCTCGCCTCTGCCATGCCAGCACGGTTGCCGGCCTGGCGACCACGCTCGGTTCGGGCGCCATGACCAACTCAATGCAAGATGTGTACGAGTCCGCAAATTCAATCTTCGTGATTGGATCAAACACAACTGAACAACATCCGGTTTTTGGTGCCAAAATGCGTCAGGCAGTTTTGGACCGGGATGTCAAACTGATTGTGGCTGATCCCAGAAAAATTGAGCTTTGCGAGTTTGCCACCATGCATCTGCAACAAACCCCGGGCACCGATATCGCCCTGATCAATGGATTGATGTACATCATCCTGGAAAAAGGTTATGAGAACAGGCAGTTCATTGAGGAACGCACCGAGAATTTTGAACCGGTGTTTGAAAACATCAAGCAATACCCTCCTGAGAAGGTTTCCAGGATTACCGGAATTCCTGTTGAGGAACTTTATCAGGCAGTCGAGATCATGGCCAAAAACGCGCCCATGGCTGTCTTTTGGGCCATGGGAATCACCCAGCACACCACTGGTGTTCACAACGTTTTCTCGCTGGCAGATTTACAACTATTACTCGGTAATTTTGGCGTTCCTGGCAGTGGTGTTAACCCCTTGCGAGGTCAGAACAACGTTCAGGGAGCCTGCGATATGGGCTGTCTTGTCAATGTTTACCCGGGTTATCAAGCCGTCACGGCTGAAGCTTCTCAACAAAAATTCGAGGCTGCCTGGGGCACTACCCTTTCGAACAAAGTGGGTAAAACTGTCACCGAAATCATCCCGGATGTACTCAAAGGCAGCACTAAGGCACTTTACATCCTTGGCGAAAACCCGATGATGACAGATCCTGATACAAACCATATTAAAAAGTGCCTTGAAGAGTTGGATTTTCTTGCTCTGCAGGAGATTTTCCCGAGCGAGACTTCAAAATATGCTGATGTGCTCTTACCTGGGGTGACCTTCGCTGAAAAAACCGGCACCTTTACCAGCACAGAACGGCGCGTGCAGATGGTGCGCCAGGCAATCACCCCGCGCGGCGAATCCAGACCTGATTGGGCAGTGACAGCCGATCTGGCAAAACGCGTCATCGCAAAAGGTGGGCGCCAGTTTAGCCCGGCACCTCATGCCAGTTGGGATTATGCAAATTCAAGTGAAATCATGGCCGAGATTGCTGCCCTTACTCCCAGTTACGGCGGCATCTCCCACGATCGTCTGAATGCCGGTGAGACCCTCTGTTGGCCCTGCCCGACTCCAACACACCCCGGCACCCCCATACTGCATGTCGGCAAATTTACCCGAGGCAAAGCCACTTTCCTGCCCGCCATTCATCTGGATCCCTCCGAATTACCGGATGAGGAATACCCGGTCATGATGACCACCGGTCGTGTGATCTACCACTGGCACAGCGGTGAGCAAACTCGCCGAGTTAAGGAATTGATGGAAATCTACGGCGAGCCCCTGATCGAGGTTTCACCTGAAGATGCTGTGCATCTTGGCTTGAGTCAGGAGCTTAATCACGTCAAGGTAACCTCGCGACGTGGCACCATCACTGCTAGAGCCTGGGTGACCGACCGCGTCCCCGAAGGTTTGATTTACGGGACTTTCCACTTCCCTCATGCTAACGTCAACACCCTGACAAAAGCAGCTTTGGATCCGATTGCCAAAATTCCGGAATACAAAGTTACCGCGGTCAGGATTGAAGCAGTCAACTAATTTTTCGCTTTTGAAAAAACCCCGCTGAATAAAATTGCGGGGTTTTTTTACGTTTCGCCTCTTGCAATCTGCTCGGCCAGCAGAAAATCTTCGCGATTATTGATATTGAAAAATGCCAGTCCGGCGGGGTCCAACCGCCTGCACAGGGCGGCATCCATTTCGACCACAGTCACTGCGGGTAACCAAGAGACCAAACGCCGTTGGCCCGTTTCAATTGCCTCCCTGATGGCGGCCTTACAGGTTTGCCGCCGGTAGACGGCATGTAGAGGTTCATAAAAATCTTGCTTGGTCTTCGGAATAGCCACGTCTGCTCCGGTGTCATTCAGCAAGCGCGCCCCCTCGTTCAAGATAGCAGCACTGGCAAAGGGCAGATCCCCTGCAACCACAGCCACCAACTCTCCGCTGGCCCTGTCCATGGCTGTATATAAACCTCCGATGGCACCCTGACCCACAACGCTGTCCCTGACCAGCTCGACACCCATAAAGGCTAACTCTTCGGGTTCGTTACTGACGATGATCACCTCCTGGGCCACCGATTTTGTTCTGTTTAAAACCCGCTCGATCAAAGGGATACCCAGGAATGGCATCAGCATTTTGTTTTCCCCCATCCTGCTCGATTTACCTCCCGCCTGGATTACCAGGCTGATTGAATAATTTTCAGTATTCGATTGCATGAAACCTCATCGGCTATTATACCGGTCATAGGCAGATTATTACCTAATTTTGAAAACTGCCCCGAAGAGACAACCCTGGTATAAAATTGAATCAGGGGGAAGGGTTCAGACTTGTCAGATGGACTGTGATTGCGGTATTATATTGCGAGGCTTTGTACAGCCTGCTTAACAACAGTTTAGAATTCCTCCAGCGCTCGCTGCCTGATTTAGGGCGGCAAGGATGGAGGATGGCGGAGGAAGCAGGTCTGCGTCGGCCATTAAGGTTAAACCAATGAGAAAACTGATAGTAGCATGCAGCCAACCAGGCGGAGACGGCAGCGCCAGTTGGGACATCTTGAAAAAAGTTGCCCGAAGAGTTGAGTCGCCAGTTCCGGAAATTGGTGGTGAATGGGTCGATTCCAGCGATGGCTCGATTCGATTTGGCTACCTTTCAACATTTAATCATGAAATGGCGAAAATGCTTGAAGCATATGACCAGCTAATTCTGCTCAGCACCCATACATCTGACCAGCTGGATGAGCTGATTTTCCAACCGATCGAACTCGTATCCCACCTATCCGACCTCTGCCCACAGATGAGTTTAGAGAACCCGCAGACTTTTGTCAAAACACGCGCCGAGAAGAACAAGCAAACCAAGATACTTTCGGTGCGCGAATATGGCTCCGATTCTGGCATGGAATTGTCCCCAAAAACCAGGCACCTGGCAGACCAGGCTGTGGAGCTGCTGCTGGCAGATCTGGGCATTAACGTAGGACAACAGCGTAAGCAGCCCAAACCTGAGCCTTACATGGAAATGCCACTCAAAACTTACCTGACCAGCACAGGTAAACTAATCGCGCGAAGCAGACCAGTTATTCGCGAGCATGCGCTCGAATTGCGCGTCAATGGCGAAAGCTGGCTGACCTTCATCTGTTCTCCGATCAACCTGGAGGAACTGGCAATTGGGTTCCTCTGGAACCAAAATGCAATTTCAGAGAAAAGCCAGCTCAAAAGTATTCGACTCAGCCTCGATATGAGTGTAATTGAGGTTAAAATAGACGCAGATGCAGTCAAACCCACCAGATTTCACCGCACCTCGACTGGATTTGAACCTCATTTTTCACCTGCAGTAAGAACTTCAGCAGGGTCATTCAGCTACCCCGCCAAAGACCTGGTAGTCTTATACAACCAGTTCACCCTGAAGCAGAAGCTCCATGATTACGCTGGTGGTTTCCACAGCGCGGGCTTGAGCGATGGCCAGGGGATCAAACTGGTAATGGAAGATTTGGGAAGACATAATTGCGTGGACAAGCTGGCTGGTGCTTGGCTTTTGGAGCAAAGCTCCTTCGCGCCCAATATCATGCTGCTGACCGGTAGGGTGAGTTCTGAAATGGTCATGAAAAGCACTGCGTTAGCCTGTAAAATTATTGTTTCCCGTACCTCTCCCACGGTCATGGCGATCGAGATGGCACAGCAAGCCGGCATCTGCCTGGTTGGTTACATGCGAGCAAACCAGTTTGAAGTCTATTCACGTTTTGAATACCTGACTTAACAGGCTCTAAATAAGTGCCATGCCTCCAGGAAAGAGACACCCTTGGTTAAGGGCCAGTTACTACCCCCGCCTGACGCGCAAAACCCTATGATGAGACTGATCCTCAAAATTCCTCAGCTGAGGTTCGAACACCTGCCAAATTTTGTGGCAATTTCCAAGGGGCTGTGGCAAAATAAGCGGACTTATCGGCAATATCGTTGTAATGGGCGCAAATGCTGGTTTTATCCAGCATGGATGCAATCAGGCGTTCACTCACGGCCTTAGCGTCGGTCTGGCGATTGATCCAGGCTTTTTTTAAATGAGGTAGGTATCTGCATCGACAAGGTGCCTGCAAGATAAGGGACCGGATTGGAAACTTTATGAAATATCAACTGCGCTCCAATTCAATTTATACCATCATCGTGGCTGTGCTTACCAGCGCCATTGTGCTGCAGGCTTGCCAGCCAGGCAGTCTGCCTCAGGAGCCGCCCACAACTACGCCTTCCGTTATCTCGATTGCGACACAGACGCCTACCAAAGCCGGCCCGGATGTTGAGGCAGCTCTAACCCCCACGCCACGCGCGACCTTGCCGGCGCCCACAGCGACCCCCACACCAAATCTGAGTGAGGAACTGGACCAGTCCTTGATTTCCGGAGTGGATTGGTATGTGGTTGTAAAACCCGCGCAGGGTCAGCGTCTTTTCGAGAGTAACCCGGAAGAGATTTTTGCACCAGCCTCCATGATTAAAATCCCCCTTGCCCTGGTTATTATGAAGATCCTCGAACTTCGTGGAGACACGATTGAGGATATCCACAATTACGGCATCGGGCGGAATTTCAGTGATTTGCTGGAAGCCATGGTTGTTCGCAGTGAAGAGGCGGCCACCATAACGCTTGAGACTTTCGCTCGTCAATACAACCGCCTGAGAAACTATTTAAATTACTGGGGCTTGAAACATACCACCTTCGACCCTCGCCGCAGCACTGCCGAGGATCTGTTGCTGTCATTGGAACTGATCGACCAACAAAGTTTACTGGTCGAAGAGCTCAACGATTATCTGCTCCAATTGATGGGCACACAAACCGAAAACGATCAAATCCTTCTGGGGGTGATGGCCACTCAACTGCCAGCCTGCCTGTTCTATAACAAGCGTGGGACGCTGCTGAACCCAACCATCGTGTCTGACATGGGCATCCTGAAATGCGGCGAGCAGAGCTGGTACCTGGTGATCGCTGGAACTCCCGCGGCCGATTCCGCAGTGACCTTCGAGGATATCCAGTCTTCGATTGAGGAGTTCGGACTGGTTTTTGCCAGTTACGTCCAAAGACAGTTGATGCAAAACTAAGCCTGTGCCGCTCAGTTTACAATCGCCATTCTATCGATTTCAGAGACTTAATACTGCGATAAAAGACGTCGATAACGCTTGTAACTTGTCCGTCGGCAAAGTATACTTATTTTTTACTACTTATGAATTGAGGCAATTGTGAAGATTAATTTTCAGGAAACAACTGATGACCTTGCCAGGCGGATTGACATCCATACCCGCTTTGGTTCCCGCGATATCGATCAGTGGATGCTCGAAGTCCTACAACTCAAACCAGGATTGAAAATCCTTGACCTTGGCTGCGGGGCCGGAAAACAGTGTTTCAGCTACTACCGCCACCTGAGGGGCGAAGTTGAGATCACTGGAACAGATGTCTCCGAATCGCTCCTGGCTGAAGCTCGCGAGAAAAACAAAGCGATAAACAACGCGATAGATTTTCAATTTTTAGATTTCAACCAACCCTTCGACCTGCCCGCTGATCATTTTGACCTGATCTCAGCCTGTTTCGCTATTTACTACGCGCAAGACATTCCTTTCACACTGTCAGAGATTCACCGCCTGCTAGTTCCGGGTGGTCGGCTTTTTACCACTGGGCCTATGCCGAGCAACAAACAGCTTTTTTATGACATCATTAAAGACGCCACCGGGAAGCCCATCCCACCCATGCCCGGCAGTTCGCGCTATGCCTCCCAAATCTATTCGACGATGCAGGAGCTTTTCAGCCAGACGGAGCAACATATTTTCGAAAACCCTCTGACCTTCGATTCCGTTGAGCCTTTCATGGTTTACACCCGTGCTTCGATGTCTGAAGACCGAAAATTGTGGAATTCGCTTTTCCAAACCCACCAGGAATTTGAGCAGACAATGGATGCTATCCAGCAAACTGCCCAGAACTATCTTGATCGGGATGGCCAACTGGTAATGACCAAAGTGGTTGGCGGCTTCGTCGCCACCAAGTGAGAGGCAAAAATGAAAAATATGACCTTTTACGGTAAATCTTTGCTTTTCATGGGCGCCCATCCTGATGATATCGAACTTGGCTGCGGAGCGCTGCTGGCAGACCTGGTCGGTCAGACCGATGTTTTCTGTATGACCTTTTCTGACAACAAAAAGAATCCCGATTTGCAAAATCTGGCAGATGAGCATTATGACAGCATGCACGCCCTGGGGCTCAAAGATCACCAGATCGGATTAGGTAGTTATGAAACCAGGCGTTTCCCCGATTACCGCCAGGAATTGCTCCAGGAAATGCTCGAACTTCGCAAAAAATATCAGCCCGAGATCGTTTTCGTCCACACCGCCAAAGATATTCATCAGGACCACAAGACCGTAACCGAAGAGGCCACCCGTGCCTTTCGCGGGACAACTGTTTTAGGGTACGATGTGCTGCGCAGCAGTTACGGCTTCTTTCCCCATTTTCTTGCCGAGGTCAGCAAAAGAGCGGTGGAAACAAAAATAGCGGCGCTGGCTGAATACTCAACTTACGCAGACCGCTACTATTTTTCACCCGATATCGTCCGCGCTACCGCGATCCGTCAGGGTGCTTTAGCAGAGCGCCCTTACGCAGAAGGATTTGATATTATCAGGATCGTTGGTCAGTTTTCTAATATAAGTTAAAACTGTCCAGGTCGATCTCATCAATTGGATTGCTTTTCTTGCGTCTTGATTGGTAAGGTCGAATATTTTCTGAATCGAATGGAAACCAAAGGATGCGGTCAGGAACCATCCATCCATCGGTCAAATAAATATTCTGCCTGAATTGGACAGCAAGTAGTTTGTTCTCAATTTGAACCACGGTCCCCCGCAGCCAATCACGGACACGCTGGTCATCTTTGTCGAGGTGATCACAATAAACTTCAACGCGGTCACCAATTTTGTAGGCCTGTTCTTCTTCAGGCGCTCTCATAAAGCTGACATTTCTCACTATTTTTCTCTCCTCCCACCCTGTTTAACTATTCATTCTGCTCATCAGCAAGTCAAGTAATTCTCTTTTTGTTTTTTCCAGATAAAATGGTTGGACCACCTGATTGAAAAAGCCTTCCACAATCAGTTTCTCAGCTTCATTTTGCGAAATACCCCGGGACTGCAAATAATAAAGTTCCTCTGGGTCGATCTTGCCCACGGTGGCACCGTGAGAACATTTAACGTCATTGGCCCTTATCTCCAACCCAGGAACTGATTTCACATCGGCAAGGTCGTCAAGAATAAGATTTTTGTTGGTTTGATAGGCATCAGTTTTTTGAGCTTCAGGATCAACATAAATCATCCCGTGCCAAACTGAGCGTCCACTTTCCGAGACAACACTTTTATACATCAGATTGCTGAAGGTAGATTCAGCCCAATGGTTTTGGCGAGTATCCAAATTAATGACCTGTCCTGCGGTCGGGAACATCGCTCCATTAAGCACGGCGCTGCTGCCCATACCTTTGAGTTCGGCCTTAATAAAATTCTTGCTGATGCCAGAACCAACTGCGGCATAATTCCATTCAAGTTTTGATCCCTCAGCCAGGCTGGCGGTCGCGTGTCCGATATTCCAGTCAGCCCGAGCAAACTGCTGACGCTCATCCAGATGTAGACTGCTTTGCTCGGCCAAACGCACATCCAGAATGCCATCATAAAACCCGCCCGTGTCAGAATCCGGGCTCGTCCAAACCAATTCAAGGTTCAGGCTAGCCCCTTCCTCCAAATAAACCAGGCTGCGGGCAAACACGGCGCGGTTGGCAAGCGGAACTTCGAGCAAACACTGGATCATACCCTCAAGCTTCACATCCTGCGGGATGTAAACCATCAGACCGTTATTTGCCAGGGCAGAGGGCAGTGCTGCAAAGGTGCCTTCATTGACGAGATTATTGTCTCTCAAAAGCCTGACCGCCAGGTCATGATGATGGTCAAAAAACTCAGCCAGAGTGGTGATTACTACGCCATCAGGGAGCGAACTGGAGATCGGTTGCTCGTCTGCGTTCCCATTAAAGTAACTGACCGTAAGGTGCAAGGTACTGGTTTTTGAATCCACCTTGAGACTTTCAAAATCCAGGCGCTTGTAATCCATCCAACGCCAGCTCTCATCCTTCCGGTCAGGCAAACCCAATGAGTATGCCATCTGCCTGGCTTTCTCGAGCTGAGAGTGCAACTCAATCGGCCAATTGGCCAGATTGTCTCGAAAATCTGCCTCCCACGATTGAGGCAATGAGGGCTGGGCAAACATTTGATAAGGAGATTTTTCTGTAATTGCCATGGCTACCCTACCGACCCAACCATTTGGAGTTGGATGAGTTTATTCATTTCCACGGCATATTCCATGGGCAATTCTTTCACCAGGGGCTCGATGAAGCCTGAAACGATCATTGTTGTGGCTTCCTCCTCACTTAATCCCCGGCTGGTCAGGTAAAAGAGCTGCTCCTCTCCCACCTTGCTCACGGACGCTTCATGACCGATGTTGACATCCAGAGAACCGCTGTCGATGGTTGGCCAGGTATCGGTTCGTGATTCAGGGTCCAAAAGCAGTGCGTCACAAACCACATTGGATCGAACGTTTTCCAAACCCCGAGCCACCTTGACAAGCCCTCGGTAAGAAGACTGTCCGTTGCCCCGGGAAATCGATTTGGAGGTAATTTTGCTGCTGGTGTTGGAAGCAAAATGTACCATTTTTGAACCGGCATCTTGTATCTGACCGGGACCAGCAAAGGCGACCGAAAGCATCTCACCATGAGCCCCTTCTCCCCGTAAAAAGCAGGAGGGATATTTCATGGTGACCTTAGAACCAAGATTGGCATCCACCCACTCCATCGTCCCGTTTTCAAACACCGAAGCGCGCTGTGTTACCAGGTTGTAAACATTGGTGGACCAGTTCTGAATGGTACTGTAGCGCACGCGCGCGTCTTTCTTTACCACGATTTCGATCACGCCACTGTGATAAGACTCGGTGGTGTAAGTTGGAGCGGTACAGCCTTCCACATAATGTACCTGCGACCCTTCATCAGCGATGATCAGGGTCCGTTCAAATTGACCGATGCTGGCGATGTTCAAACGAAAATAAGCCTGCAGCGGCAGATCTACCTTGATTCCTTTTGGGACGTAAACAAACGATCCCCCAGACCAGACCGCGCTGTTTAGCGCTGCAAATTTGTTATCCTGGATGGGCACGACTGTGGAGAAGTATTCTCTGAATAAATCCGGATATTGTTTCAGTCCATTTTCGATGCTCAGGAAAACCACACCCTGTTTTTCCAGATGTTCATTGATGTTGTGATAGACCATCTCAGAGTCGTATTGCGCGCCAACTCCTGCCAGGTACTTCTGTTCTGCCTCCGGGATGCCCAAACGCTCAAAGGTGTTTTTAATTGATTCGGGGACGTCCTCCCAGGATTTTTGGTCGATCTCTTCGGGTCGAACGTAAAAATAGATTTCGTCCAGGTTCAAGCCGCTCAAGTCTGGTCCCCACCCGGGCATAGGCCGTTGAATAAAGTGGTGGTAGGCTTTGAGACGGAAGTCGAGCATCCACTGCGGCTCTTGCTTAATAGCTGAAATCTGACGAACAACTTCTTCATCCAGCCCTTTCCTGCTTTTAAAACTTGAGCGATCAGGATCGCTAAAACCATATTCGTAGCTGTCACCCAGGTTTGAGAGAATATTTTTTTCAGATGAATTTGCCATTACACCCTTTAAGCCTGATCATCGACCATCTCGGGTTGGTCAAATTCATCTCTCACCCAGTCGTAACCGTGTTCTTCCAACTTCAGCGCCAGTTCAGGGCCCCCGGTTTCAACAATCCTGCCATTGAACATGACGTGAACAAAATCGGGCTTAAGGTAATTTAGCATGCGTTGATAATGAGTGATAACCAACACTCCCAGGTT
>Ga0172382_10007242_pt1 | contig 15824 bp, 15 predicted proteins | sample Leawel138RmetaG_FD_122245 | JGI IMG/M metagenome (GOLD analysis project Ga0172382, IMG submission 122245) | Leachate microbial communities from a municipal landfill in Southern Ontario, Canada - Leachate well 138R metaG | ecosystem: Engineered > Solid waste > Landfill > Unclassified | place...
ATGAAGGGCTGGATACCGGCGATATGGTGCTGGTTCGTGCCCTGCCGATTACGCCTGAACATACTGCGGCGCGGTTGCACGATGAGCTGGCGCAGCTGGGCGGCCAGTGCATTGTTGACGCCTTGAAGGGTGTCGAAACCGGCAGCCTTGTGCATACACCCCAGCCCGATACCGGTGTGTGTTATGCCGCCAAGCTCGACAAGGCAGAAGCCGCGCTTGATATTTCCTTGCCGGCGCAGGTGCTGGCTCGTCGCATTCGTGCATTCAATCCGGTGCCTGGCGCTACCCTGCAGCTGGCCGGTTGGCCGGCACCGGTCAAGGTCTGGTTTGCCCAGGCCTTGCCAGGCAAGGCAGGAACCCGGCCGGGGCAGGTTGTTTCTGCCACGGCGGCCGGCCTTGATGTCGCAACCGGTGACGGGGTACTGCGCATTCTGGAAGCGCAAAAACCCGGAGCAAAGCGCCAAGACATTGGCGCTTTCCTGAACGGCTCACCTTATATTGTTTCGCCGTAAAGGTCGTATTCGTCTGAATCGGTTACCCGCACCCGAACCATGTCGCCGGGTTTCAGGGAGCGTTCGGTGCTGACGAATACGTTGCCGTCGATTTCAGGCGCATCGGCGCTTGAACGCCCGATGGGGCCGTCTTCATCAATTTCATCAATCAGGACATCGATTTCCTGCCCGACCTTGCGAGCCAGGCGTGCGGTGGAAATGGCCTGCTGGTGCGCCATGAAGCGTTCCCAGCGGTCTTGTTTGATGTCGTCGGGTACGTGGTCTGGCAGTTCGTTAGCCTTGGCGCCATCGACGGCCGAATACTGGAAGCAGCCGACGCGATCAAGCTGGGCTTCGGACATCCAGTCGAGAAGATACTGGAAGTCATCTTCGGTTTCGCCGGGGAAGCCGACAATGAAGGTTGAGCGCAAGGTCAGGTCGGGACAGGTTTCGCGCCATTTTTTGATGCGGGCCAGGGTCTTGTCCTCAAATGCGGGCCGCTTCATCAGTTTCAGAATGCGCGGGCTGGCATGCTGGAACGGAATATCAAGGTAAGGCAGGATTTTGCCGTCGGCCATCAGGGGAATGACTTCATCGACATGCGGGTACGGGTACACGTAGTGCAGGCGCGTCCAGATACCGAACTCTGACAAGGCTTCGCACAACTGGGTCATGTGGGTCTTGATGGGGCGTCCGTTCCAGAAACCGCTACGGAATTTGACGTCAACCCCGTAGGCGCTGGTGTCTTGTGAGATGACCAGCAGTTCTTTGACCCCGGCCTTGACCAGGCGCTCGGCCTCGCCCATGACGTCACCGATGGGGCGGCTGACCAGGTCGCCTCGCAACGATGGAATAATACAGAAGCTGCAGCGGTGGTTACAGCCTTCCGAGATTTTCAGGTAGGCATAGTGACGTGGTGTCAGCTTGATGCCCTGCGGCGGAACCAGATCGGTATACGGGTCGTGGCTGATATTGGGCGGCGCGGCCTCGTGCACGGCGCGTACGACTTCTTCGTATTGCTGCGGGCCGGTTACGGCCAGTACGGAAGGGTGCACATTGCGAATGACCGATTCTTCGACGCCCATGCAGCCGGTAACAATGACGCGACCGTTTTCGGCAATGGCTTCGCCAATGGCTTCAAGCGACTCGGCCTTGGCGCTGTCGATGAAACCACAGGTGTTGACGACCACCACATCGGCATTGTCGTAGTCTGGGGTGATGGCGTAGCCTTCGGTGCGCAGTTGCGTCAGGATGCGTTCGGAGTCGACCAGCGCTTTGGGGCAGCCCAGACTGACGAAACCGACTTTTGGGGAACTCATGCGTTAACCTCGTGAGCCTGATTAAGGCTTGATAGAAAAAAGAATTTTACTGCGTTGCGCTGTCTGTGGCAGGGCAGTGCGCCAATGATTTAATGCTACAGTCCGACAGAATGAATTTTTAAGGTTTTTTGACAACGTGACCGACACCGCTTCAACTCGTTATTCGCTGGCCGATACCCTGCTGTCCAGCGCCAGGGCCTTGCAGGCGGTGCATGAAGGCCAGTCATTGTCTGATGTATTGGGCCAGGTGCCGGCCGCAACGCGTGGGGCAACCCAGGCCGTGACATTTCATGTGTTGCGAAACCTGGGACAGGCTCTGGAAGTGCGGCACATGCTGGTGCCTAAAACGCCGCCCGTACCCTTGCTGGATGCCTTGTTGCAGGTGGCGTTGTGCGTGCTTGATACCGCCATGCAGGCTGAAGCCCTGGTTGCTGCGGGTAAAACCCCGCGTGCCGACTGGCCGGTTTATGCGGTTCATACGGTTGTAGACCAGGCGGTTGACGCCGTTGCCAGCCATCGGCAGATGCGGTCTTTCAAGGCCCTTATGAACGGTGTTTTGCGGCGCTTCACGCGTGAACGCGATACTATTTTAACGCGCGCCCGCGGTAACCCCGAGGCGCGCTGGAATCATCCCAACTGGTGGGTGCGACGTATCCGGCAGGCCTGGCCCGAGCACTGGAAAACGGTGCTGGGTGCGGCCGATTTCCCGCCACCCATGACATTGCGCGTCAATGCCCGCCAGCGTTCGCAAGCGCAGCTGTTGGCCGAGCTGGCAACTGCCGGCATTGCGGCTCATGCTCAAGGCCCTGCGGGGGTCATCCTCGAGCAGCCCCGGCCGGTTCACGAGATCCCCGGGTTTGCGCAGGGGTGGTGGTCGGTACAAGACGAGTCTGCCCAGTTGGCCGCGCCGTTGCTGGGGGTCAGGTCGGGCATGCGCGTACTTGATGCGTGTGCCGCACCCGGTGGTAAAACGGCACACTTGCTTGAACTGGCTGATATCGATTTGCTTGCGCTTGATTCCGACCCCGTTCGCCTTGAGCGCGTTCAACAGAATCTTGACCGCTTGCAGTTGGGCCGAAATCAGGCTCGTTTGCTTGCTGCCGACGCCTCAAAACCCGACCAGTGGTGGGATGGCCAACCATTTGATGCCATTTTGGCCGATGTGCCCTGCACCGCGTCGGGCGTGGTAAGACGGCATCCAGATATCCGCTGGTTACGGCGTGAAACCGATATTGCGCGTACCGTTGCCTTGCAACGTCGTATCGTCAAAGCGCTTTGGAAAACACTGAAGCCTGGCGGTAGTTTCCTGTATGTGACGTGCTCGGTTTTCCCGCAGGAAGGGGAAGAGCAGGCGCAGTGGCTGCTTGCCCAGCACCCGGACGCCGTACGTCTTGACGCACCGGGCCAGCTTTTGCCCCTGACGGCCGATGGCGGGGATGGTTTCTTCTATGCCCTGTTTGCAAAGCAGCCCGGAGTGAACAAAAATAACGCGTCATGATCATCACCCGTCGTCTGGCCTCGTTACTGTTGTGTTGCCTGGTTTTTCTTGCCGGGGCGTGCGATAGCGTTCGGGCCGACCAGATCACCAGCGTTGAGCCTGTCGTCAAGAACGGGCAACTTTATCTTGATGCCGATATTGACCTGGACATCGACGGTGAGCTGCGCATGGCGGCCGAAAAAGGGGTGCCGCTGTATTTCACGGCCGATCTTGAAATTGTGACTGACCGGTGGTGGTGGTTTGACAAGGTGCTGGTCGATCACCAGCACACCTGGCGCCTGTCCTATAACGTGCTGACCCGGCAGTGGCGGGTAGGTACCGGCGATCTCAATATGCCGGCCGCCACCTTTGATGACGCCATGGCCTATGTGCGCCATATCCGGGGGTGGGTAGTGGCATCCATTGATGTACTTGAGCCTGGGGTGGATTATCGTGGTCGCCTGCGCTTGCGACTGGATACTTCCCGGTTGCCTCGTCCGTTTCGTATTGATTCATTCAACAGTACTACCTGGTCAGTTGTGACCCCATGGAAAGATTTCTCGTTTTCAATTTCTCAGCCAACGCCCGACCCGCAGTGAAGTGGGCTGTCCGGGTGACACTGGCCATCGCCTTGGCCAGTGCCTTGGCGTTGCTGGCACTTCTGGTCTGGTCGACCGGAAATGCCTCGCGCTTTGCCCAGCACTACGATGTGTTGTTGGCCTTGAATGTCGTTTTTGCCCTTACGCTGGCGTTCTGGGTGGTTGTGCTTGCGGTACGTTTGGTGCGTCAAATCCGTCGCCGCCAGTTCGGGGCGCGTCTGACAGCGCGTTTTGCCTTGTCTTTTGCCCTTATTGGCGTATTGCCTGGCGCTTTGATTTATGTGCTGTCGGTGCAGTTCATGTCGCGCTCCATCGAGTCCTGGTTCAACGTCCGCGTTGATACCGCGCTTGAATCGGGGTTGAGTCTTGGGCGTGCCGTACTTGATCTGCAATTGGCTGATCTGAATACGCGTGCCCGTCAGATGGCCACGCAGCTTGATGACAAGTCCGACGCCGATATGGGCGTGCTGATTTCCAAGCTGCGCGAAGAGGGCAGCGTTGGCGAGGCCATGGTGTTTTCAGGCAGTGGCCGGCTGGTTGCATTTTCAACGGCCGACTATGGAAAGCTGATTCCCGATGGCCCCCCGCTCCATGTCATGAACCAGCTGCGGGTAGCCCGTAATTATGCGGCGGCCGAAGTTGATGACGGCGGCAATGGGGCACTTCCGGAAGGGGACTCGTTCACCGGGTTGTTCCTGCGGGTGGTGGTGCCGATTACGCGTCTTGACCGATCGGCGACGACGCTGGGGGTTACACCCGATGTGCGCTGGCTTCAGGTGATTCAGCCGGTAGCCGAGCAAATTGCACGTAATGCCAGTCAGGTCGAAGCGGGTTTCCGTGATTACCAGGAACTGGCCCTTTCGCGCCAGGGTCTGCGCAAACTCTATGGCATCACCCTGACGCTGGCACTGATTCTGGCCGTGTTTGCGTCGGTTGTGGTCGCGTTGGGTGTGTCGCGCCGTCTGGTGCGGCCCTTGCTGACGCTGGCCGCCGGTACGCAGGCGGTTGGGGTCGGCGATTATCGCCCATTGCCGGAGCCCCCTGAAAAAGATGAGGTCGGCCAGCTGACACGGTCGTTCAATGCCATGACGCGCCAGCTTGATGAGGCGCGCCACATGGTCGAACGTAACCGTCAGCAGCTTGAGCGCACTAACGTTTATCTTGAGTCAGTGCTCAGTAATCTGTCGTCCGGGGTATTGGTGTTTGACGAGGGGTTTCGTATAAATTTGTTCAATCACGGGGCGCAGTCCATCTTGCGGGTTGACTTGCGCTCAGTGAAAGGGCGTCCGCTTGAAACTGTTGATGGCGCCTTCAAGTTGTCGCAACTGATTCGTCATGCCTTTGCTGCGCATGCGGCGGTTGAGTCTGAGCGCCCGTTCTGGCAGCAGCAGTTCGAGCTTGAGCTTGAAACCCCCGCAGATAATGGCACGCGTGAAGATGTCGTGACCCTGTTGGCACGAGGTACCCACCTGACCATAGACGGCCGGGCCAATGGCTACCTGGTGGTTTTTGATGACATCAGCGAAGTTATTTCGGCTAATCGCACTGTGGCGTGGGGAGAGGTTGCCCGTCGCCTGGCGCACGAAATCAAGAACCCGCTTACGCCTATCCAGTTGTCGGCCGAACGCCTGGCCATGAAACTGGCCGACCGGCTTGGCGAGGCCGATGCCGCCATGCTCATACGGTCGACCAACACCATTGTGAATCAGGTCGCCTCATTGAAAAAAATGGTTGATGATTTTCGTGAGTATGCCCGTACGCCGCCGGCACAGATGCAGTCGCTTGACCTGAATGTACTGGTGTCCGAAATCATGACGCTTTATGGCTGGGATCCGGCGGGTGTTTCAACCGATGCCCGCACGGGGTTACACATAGAGGCCGAGCTTGGGGCTGCCCTGCCCGCCATCGAGGGTGATCCCAACCAGTTGCGTCAGGTAATTCACAATTTGCTGGCCAATGCCCGTGATGCCTTGTCGGGCCCAGGTGCAACAGACGCTAAAATTCAGGTGCAGACCAAATTGACCTTGTCACGTCTTGCCGACGATGGCAAAGAAACCCAGGCGGTTCGTTTCACGGTTTCCGATAGCGGGCCCGGCTTTGAGCCTCAGGTACTGACGCGGGTTTTTGAGCCCTATGTCACGACCAAGTCAACGGGCACGGGTTTGGGGCTGGCCATCGTCAAAAAGATTATTGAAGAACACGGTGGTCGTATCGACGTATCCAATCGCCGCGAGGGTGGGGCCCGGGTCTCCATTTTGTTCACGCGTCTTGTAAACTCGTCAACGACGCTGGACGAAGCCAGACCGGGGTACGATAATGCGAAAAAAATATAGGTGAAGCTTTATGGCCAGAATACTGGTGGTAGACGACGAAGTCGGCATTCGGGAATTATTATCCGAAATCCTTTACGACGAGGGGCATACCGTCGAGCTGGCAGAAAATGCTGCTCAGGCGCGTGCGGCACGGCAGCGAACGCGCCCTGATCTGGTGCTGCTTGACATCTGGATGCCCGACACCGATGGTGTCAGCCTGCTCCGAGAGTGGGGCTCACAGGGGTTGCTTGATATGCCGGTCATCATGATGAGCGGTCACGCAACCGTCGATACGGCTGTCGAAGCCACACGTATCGGGGCAGTCGATTTTCTTGAAAAGCCCATTACGCTGCAAAAGCTGCTCAAAACAGTTGCTGCGGCGTTGGCCCGCCCGGTTGTCCGCTCTTCTGCGGCGTCCTCGGCGCCAGTGCCCGCTGCAGCGCCGGCGGTGGTGAACCCAGATGCTGGCCAGGCGGTGGGGGGCGGCACGGTATCTGTGGCAGAGCCGGCCGTTACCCTTGAACCCCATGCCCTGCAGCTTAGCAATATCCCTCTCGATCAGCCCTTGCGTGACGCTCGCGATGAATTCGAGCGTATTTATTTTGAATACCACCTTGTGCGTGAAAATCACAGCATGACTCGGGTATCCGAGCGTACAGGGCTCGAGCGCACGCATTTGTATCGCAAGCTCAAACAATTGGGCATTGATGCTTCGCGCCGGCGACAAGAGTCGCGCTAGGCCTTTGGTTGCTGGCTTTCAGGGTTTTGGCCGGCGCGTAATAGCGCTGGCCGATATGCGGGTTTCACCCGGGGCGCTGTGCCACGACTTGGCACGCCAGGCATGGCCGTAGGCAATTTCCAGGGTCAAATGAATGGTGCCATCAAGGTGGCGCTGTTTTTCAAGGGCATCAAGCAGACGCTGGCGCCACGGCTTGCCGGCCAGGCCTTTGCGCCGTTCAGGGTGGGGGTTTCCGCCCAGGTGTCGCAAGTCTTCAAGCAGTTTTTCCGGGGTGCGGTAGGTCAGGGTAAGGATTTCCTGGTCCATGACCGGGTCAGCAAAACCCGATTCAATCAGCAAATCGCCGAAGTCGTGCATATCGACAAAACCGGGGGTGGCTGTTTCAAGGCCGGCATAGAGCAGCGCTTCGCGTAATTCTTTGAAGGTTGCCGGCCCCAGGCACGAAAACATCACAACCCCCTCGGGGCGCAGCAAACGGCGCCATTCGGCCAGTACGGCATGGGGCTGGTCATGCCAGTGCAGAGCCATGTTTGACCAGATCAGTGCGGCGTGTTCCGGCGGCAGCGGCACGGTGGCCATGTCGGCACATAGAAACTCTGTTTTCGGTACAGGCTTGTTGCGCAAGCGGTTCCAGAGACCCCTCTTGCCGGCATGGCGCTCGCGGGCGACGTCAAGCAGGGCAGTGCAGTGATCAATACCGATGTAACTTGCCATGGGGTAGCGGGCCCGCAGTGGCTCGATGGCATGGCCAGCCCCGCAACCGGCATCAAGCAAGAGATCGGGCGACACCCGGATGTAGCTCAGGCGTTGCAGCATGCGCTGGGCGACCTCGCCGTACAGAAACTGGGCTTCATCAAGCGGCGCGCGCCGGGCGAATTGCCGGGCGACGTGGCGGGTGTTGACAGGCAGGGTGGGTAAAGATGACATTTTTGCGCGTACCAGCTTGGCGACCAGGCCGCCCCGTGATCAGATAGACAGGTCAGACAGCAACCTCAGGGGATAATTATGGCGCATATGGCGATGCTGCGTGAATGGTTCGGGACGTTTTTGGCGCTTTGTCCGGGCGACTGCCCGCTTTGCGCAACACGCACACGCGGCGGCACACTTTGCCAGGCGTGTGCGCAGGAAGTCTGCGGCAGTTTGTTGACCGGCGGTGCGCGCTGCGCGTGTTGTTGTTTGTTGCTTGATCGGTACGGGGTCTGCCACGATTGCCAGGCACTGCGGCCGCACTACGAACGGGTGGTGGAGGCTTTCGATTATGCGTTTCCCGGTACGCTGTTGGTGCATCAGCTGAAACGCCAGCGCCGGTTTCTGGTTGCGCGCCTGTTGTCAGAACTGCTGGCCCGGCGGGTGCGTGCCAGTATGCCGGCGTTGGCCAACGATACAATGCTGTTGCCAGTACCCGCCAGCCGTATTTCATTGCATGAACGCGGGTTCAGCCCGGCTGCCGAGGTTGCCCGTCATCTGGCGCGGGCACTGCGTTTGCCGTGTCGCACTGACATCCTGTTTCGTCATCATGAGGGGGTGCCCCAGAAGCGGCAGGGCCGTGTGCAGCGGCTGGCAGGTGCTCACGGATTGTACGGGTGCAGTCCTGCGGTCGCAGGGCGCGCTGTGGCCCTTGTAGATGATGTCATGACGACTGGTGCAACGCTTGACCGGTTGTCTTCTGTAGTACGTCAGGCGGGTGCGCGGTCTGTGTGTGCCCTGGTTCTGGCACGTACGCCCTTGCGTGAACGTATCGATTGATTTTCTGGTTGCTTGCATGTTTCATATTGTTCTGGTGTCTCCTGAAATTCCGCCCAATACGGGTAATGTCATCCGGCTTGCGGCCAATACGGGTGCACAACTTCATCTGGTCAGGCCGTTGGGCTTTGAACTTGATGACAAGCGCCTGCGCCGTGCGGGCCTTGACTACCACGAATGGGCAGATGTCAAGGTACATGACAGTTTGCAGGAAGCATTTGAGGTGATCGGGGGCGACCCGTTGCGGCGTTTCGCGCTGACCACACGGGGCCAGTCAAGAATTGGCAGCTGTGTATTTTTGCCGGAAGATGTTTTTGTGTTTGGCTGCGAAACGGCGGGTTTGTCGGCCGGGCAGATGGCCTTGTTTCCACCGGACCAGCGGCTGCGTCTGCCGATGCGACCGCAACAGCGCAGCCTGAACTTGTCGAATGCGGTTGCCGTTACGGTATACGAGGCCTGGCGCCAGCAGGGTTACGACGGCAGCGTGTAGCGGTTATTGCCCTGGCTGCCCGACCGCTTCCGGTTTTGCTTCACGTGACAGCAGGCCTGACACTGCTTCGTGTGGAGCCAGCCCATTGAACAAAACGTCGCAGACGGCCTGTGTAATAGGCAGGTCCAGCTTATGTTTCTGGCCCAACGCCAGCGCTGCGCGGGCACAACGCACACCCTCGGCCGTCATGCCGCTGGCCAGAATGGCGTCAAGGGTTTGACCTTGACCGATAGCCAGGCCAACCTGGCGGTTACGCGACAGGGGGCCGGTAGCCGTCAGAACCAGGTCACCCAGGCCTGTCAGGCCAGAAAATGTTTCGGGGCTGCCGCCCAGAGCAACACCCAGCCGCTGGATTTCTGCCAGGCCGCGTGTCACCAGTGCCGCCCGGGCATTGGTGCCCAGTTCCAGTCCGTCGCAGATGCCACAGGCAATAGCGATGACATTTTTCAGGGCGCCGCCCACTTCAACACCCACGATGTCGGGGCTGTTGTAAATGCGTGCTGTAGCGCCGTGCAGCGCTTGCGTGGTGCTGGCGATGACCCGGGCGTCTGTGCTGGCGACCGTGAGCGCGACGGGCAGGCCCATGGCAACCTCACGGGCGAACGACGGGCCGGAAATTACCCCCAGACCCAGGCCGGGCAGGTGGCCCAGTGCAGCCTGTACCATCTCGTGTGGCAAACGGCTGCTGTCTTGCTCAAAGCCCTTGCAGGTCCAGACCAGGCTGAGACCGTGCTGGTTGGTGCCGACCAGACGCGGTGCGATGTCAGCGCATAGTTGGGCCAACCCGGCAACCGGTACCCCAAGGATGATCAGGCCCGGATTGGCGGTGTCGGCGCACACATGGTTAATTGCGTCGTCAAGCGATGATGTAGCCCTGAGTGCTGATGGCAAGGGGATATCAGGCAGATAACGCGAGTTCTGGTGTGTGCTGTTGATGGCATCAGCCTGCAGCGCATTACGTGCCCAGAGCAGGACGTGGGCGTGCGCGCAAGCCAGCGCTGCCAGTGCAGTGCCCCAGCTGCCAGCCCCCAGAACACTGACCCGTAATGGCGCAGAAGGCGACGATGCCATGTTTACTGACGTGTTGCGCCCGGGGGCAGCTCAATGCCCGACTGCTGCTGCTCGACCAACTGGGCCAGGCGTTGCTCGTAGAGCGACTGGAAATTGACTTCAGCCAGGTGGAGTGCAGGAAGTGTGGTGCGGGTGATCGCATCAGCGACGGTGGCGCGCAGGTAAGGGTAGAGCATGGTGGGGCACACAATGCCCAGCAGCGGATCCAGTTGTTCTTCGGGAATGTTCGCCGCTTCGAAAATGCCGGCCTGGGTGGCTTCGATCAGGTACAGGGTCTTGTCCTGGATTTTGGTTGTGACCGTAACCGTGACGGTTGACTCGTAGATGGTTTCCGCCAGACGCTGTCCGCCAACGTTGATGGTGACTTCAACGCTGGGACCTTCCTGTTCCAGGAAAATTTGCGGAGCGTTGGGCATTTCGAGCGAGAGATCTTTGACGTAGGTGCGCTGCAGATTGAATGCGGGGTCCTGAGTGGTGTTGCCTTGTGCGGCTTGGTCCTGATCGGCCATTTGTCTTCCTGTAAGTTGTTGGTGGTTGTGCGGCTGTTTTGGCCGCAAGGCATTTTACGCGTTCAGCAGCGGCATAAGGCCGCCGGCGCGGTCAAGGGCGGCCAGGTCGTCGTAACCGCCGACGTGCGTGTCATCAATGAAAATTTGTGGCACAGTGCGACGGTTGGTGCGGGCCATCATGGCATCGCGTTGCGCCGGGTCGGTGTCAATACGGATTTTCTGGATTTCGGTAACGCCGCGCTGCTTGAGCAACATTTCTGCGCGAACGCAGAACGGGCAGACGGCGGTACAGTACATGGTAACGATAGCCACGGTATTCCTTTCGAGCGTTAGGTGTTTTACGAAGGGTTAGTGCTTGCCCGAAGTTGGCATGCCGGCCTCGACCCATTTGGTCAGGCCACCTTCCAGGCTGACGACCTGTTCAAAGCCGCTTTTGCGCAGTTTGCTGGCCGCGCCAACTGAAATACGGCCATGGTCGCAAAATACGATTAGCGGTTTGTCTTTGGGCAGCGTATTGATTTTGGCGTCAAGGTCGGCCAGCGGGATGTTGCGGGCCTGCGCAATGGTGCCCGCCTTGAAGCGTTCGTGCGGGCGCACATCGATGAAAATACCGTTGTTCTGGTTGCTCAGGCGTACGGCCTCGGAGACCGGGGCAACCGCAGTACGACCACCGCGCATAAGGGTGGGCCACAGCAGCATCACGCCGGAAACGATGGCAATCAGTAAAATATAGGGGTTGTAGTCACTAAGAATGAAATCCACGATGTGTTCCAGGTTGAGGCTTCAAGAAGTCGATATTTACCAGGATTATAAAATGGACACGATAATTCAACTTTTAGGTCTTTTTTGTCATGCATAAACTCGTACTCATGCGCCACGGCGAAAGTCAGTGGAACCTCGAAAATCGATTCACCGGCTGGACCGACGTCGACCTGACGGATACCGGGCGCGAACAGGCTCGCAAAGCCGGCGAGTTGCTCAGGAAAGAAGGCTTTGAGTTCGATATTGCCTTCTCATCAGTGCTCAAGCGTGCCATCCGTACGCTCTGGATTACCCTGGATGCCATGGATGCCATGCATACACCGGTTGGCCTGAGCTGGCGCCTGAACGAACGTCATTATGGCGCTTTGCAGGGCCTGAACAAGGCTGAAACGGCGGCCCAATACGGTGACGAGCAGGTGCTGGTCTGGCGCCGTGCTTACGCCATTGCACCCAATCCACTCGACCTTGACGATCCGCGTCACCCGCGTTTTGACAAACGCTACTCGAAAATCCCGGCCGATCAGCTGCCCGCAACCGAGTGCCTTAAAGACACCGTAGACCGCGTGGTTCCGTTCTGGAATGACTCTATCGCGCCGGCATTGCGGTCCGGGCGCAGTGTTCTGGTTGCGGCGCACGGGAACAGCCTGCGTGCCCTGATCAAGCACCTTGACGGTGTTTCCGATGAAGACATCGTCGGCGTGAATATTCCTACGGGTCAGCCGCTGGTCTATGAGCTTGACGACGACCTCAGGCCCATCCGCAATTATTATCTGGGTGATGCCGCTGAAATCGAGGCCGCGATGGCTGCGGTGGCAGCGCAAGGCAAAGCCAAACAGGGCTAGGCATCATGCGGCGTGCGCTTGGTTGCGCGATGTTGGTCCTGTGGGCGGGCGTTGTGTCGGGCAATCAACCTTCCGAGGCCTTGAAGGCCCGGCAGGCCGAAGCGCGCCGTCAGCAGGCTGAAGTGCAGGAACGCATTTCAGCCCTGCAAAAAGAAATTGACCGGCAAACCGTTTCGCGAGCCGATGCGGCAACCGCGCTGCGTGAGTCCGAGACAGCAATTTCAAGCCTGAATCGTCGGCTTGATGAACTGGTTGGGCAAGACAAGGCCGTGCGTGCCGATCTGGCGTCGCTGGCCGAAAAAATTTCGCAAGGGCGCTCCGAGGTCAAGCGCCAGCAGGCCGAGCTGGCTGACCAGTTGCGCGCGCAATATGCCAGCGGCCTGTCGCCCTGGACAGCGCTTTTGTCCGGCGAAGACCCCCAGCAAATTGGCCGCGAACTCAGTTATCTGGCATACGTTTCACAGGCCCAGGCCGATGCCGTGCGGGCGCTGGATGACGGGGTCAAAAAACTGGCGAAGCTGCAGGCCTCGCGTACCCGTCGTCAGGCCGAACTGAAGGCGCTGACGGAAGAAGCTGAACAAAAGAAAACAGAGATTGAAGCGCAGCAGGCCGAGCGTCAGTCGGTTCTGGCGCGCATTGAGGCCGACTTGAAGCAGCAGCGGTCACAGGCGAAAACACTTGAGCGCAACGAAAAGCGCCTTGAGTCACTGGTTGATGGTTTGCAGGCTGAAATTGCCCGTCAGCAAGAGGCCGAACGTATTGCACGTGAAAAGCGTGCGGCCGAGGCGGCGCGTCGGGCGCAGCTGGCCCGTGAAAAAGCCAATCGCGAACGTCGTGAGGCCGAGGCCCGAGAGGCCCGGGCAGCGGCAGAGCGTGCGCGCCAGCAAGCCGAGCCGGTCAGGGTTGCGCCTGAAGAAGGGGTTGTCACTGTTCAGGCGCAAGATGCTGACGCGGCCCGTGCGCCTGAAGCGACGGGCGGCAAGGCCTCGCAAGTTGCAACGTTGACCCCGCCGCCAGTCAAACCCGAGGTACGCGCGCCTGAGCCTGAGCCGGCAGATGAGTCCGAAGCGGAACCTGTCGCGCCATCCGGTGGTCTGACCAAGAACATGGCGTCACCGGTAAAGGGTGAGGTTCAGGGTCGCTTTGGCATGGCCCGCCCCGATGGCGGTGTCTGGCGCGGTATTGTATTGCGTGCACCAGAAGGCACACGGGTGCGTCCGGTAGCCTCTGGCAAGGTGGCCTACGCGGGCTGGTTCAACGGGTTTGGTAACCTTATGGTCATCGACCACGGCCAGGGTTTTCTGACGGTGTACGCGTATAACCAAAGCCTGTTGCGTCAGGTGGGCGATGTCGTACGGCCCTCCGACGCGATTGCTACGGTTGGGGCAACCGGCGGTCAGGTTGAGTCCGGTCTATACTTCGAAATCCGGCAAAACGGCAAGCCCGTCAATCCGCAGCTTTGGTTGAAACGCTAGCGCGTCAATTCGTTTACATACAGGAATGTGCATGAGCACTCGCAAATTTGGACGGTTCGGTCTGGTCATGATGGGGGCGATCGGTGGGGTACTGGTCAGTCTTGGAATTTCGGCGGTCGCCCAGCGTGGCGAGCCCCTGCCGCTGCGGGAGCTGCAGCAGTTCGCCAATGTGTTTTCGGCCATCAAGTCCAGCTATGTAGAGCCGCTAACCGACCAAGAGCTCATGAACGAAGCCATCAAGGGTTTGTTCAGTGATCTCGACCCGCATTCGACCTATCTCGACCCGGAAGCCTTCAAGGAAATGGAAGCCATCACCCAAGGGGGGTTTGGTGGCCTGGGTATTGAAATCGGCAGCGAAGACGGCATGCCCAAGGTGATTGCCCCGATTGAAGACACGCCAGCAGCGCGTGCGGGTATTTTGTCGGGTGACCTGATCACTCACATTGACGGCCAGCCGACCAAGGGCATGACGCTTAGCGAAGCGATCAAGCTTATGCGCGGCGAGCCGCAGACGCCGATTGTGCTGACGATCCAGCGGGCCGGTCAGGATAAGCCGCTGGTGGTGAAAATCGTGCGCGACATGATCAAGGTGCGCAGTGTGCGCAGCAAAATGCTGCCCGATGACATCGGCTATGTGCGTATCGCCCAGTTCCAGGAGCGCACCGTTTCTGATCTTGCTCGCCAGTTGCGCGAGCTGGGTGGCGGCAAGGCACCCAAAGGCCTGGTACTTGACTTGCGCAACGACCCGGGCGGTTTGCTTGATGCCGCCATCGGGGTGTCGTCGGCATTCCTGAAGCCCGATGTGCTGGTGGTTTCAACCAAAGGTCGTATTCCGTCATCCAATCGCGAATTCCACGCCAAACCTGTCAATTACGTGCGGGGGTTCAGCGGGGTCTCAAACAGCGACGTTGCCTTCCCCGAATGGGCAAAAACAGTTCCGATGGTTGTCCTGATCAACGTGGGTTCCGCTTCGGCCTCTGAAATTGTTGCTGGTGCCTTGCAAGACCATGACCGTGCCAAGGTGATGGGCAACCGTTCGTTCGGTAAAGGTTCGGTGCAAAGTGTGCTGCCCTTAACCGAAGATTCGGGCATCAAACTGACTACGGCGCTGTATTACACCCCCAAGGGGCGCTCGATCCAGGCCACCGGGGTTGAACCCGATATTGTGGTAGACGACACGGCTCAGGGTAATCTGTTCCGTATTCCCCGCGAGGCCGATTTGCAGCATCACCTTACCAATGGCTCGTCAGCCCCCGAGGTTGTAACACCGCAGGAAGATGATGAAACCATGGCGCCGCCCGATGCCAAGATGTTCGAGTTCGGCGGTACCGATGATTTCCAGCTGCAGCAGGCCATCAACCAGCTGCAGGGCCGTCCGACCAAAAAGAACGAAGTCATTGCCAAGGCACCTGACGCCGAAAAAAAAAATGACAGCGCTGCCGTAGCGCCAGCCGCTCGTGGTGCACGGGCAACCGATGGTTTGTCGGCCGATGGTGTTGAGCGCTATCGCGTCACGCCCGAGGGCATGACCAAGGTGCGGTGATGGACGACGCGCAACTGTTGCGATATGCCCGGCACATCTTGCTTGATGAGCTGGGCATTGAGGGCCAGCAAAAGCTGTTGTCGGCACGTGTGCTGGTGGTGGGTGCCGGTGGTCTGGGCTCTCCGGCGGCCATGTATCTGGCGGCGGCAGGGGCCGGGCATATCGTGCTGGCCGATGACGATGTTGTCGATATTGGCAACCTGCAGCGCCAGATCATGCACCAGACGGCCGGGCTTGACCGCCCCAAAGCCTTGTCGGGGCGCGACACCTTGCTGGCCATCAATCCTGAAATCACCATTCAGCCGCTGGTGCAGCGTCTTGATGACGAGGCGTTATCCCGCATTATTGCGACTGTTGATGTGGTGCTTGATTGCTGCGACAACTTCCTTACCCGGCATGCCGTCAACCGTGCCTGCGTGCAGCATCGAAAGCCGCTGGTATCCGGGGCGGCG
>Ga0172382_10007244_pt1 | contig 15819 bp, 15 predicted proteins | sample Leawel138RmetaG_FD_122245 | JGI IMG/M metagenome (GOLD analysis project Ga0172382, IMG submission 122245) | Leachate microbial communities from a municipal landfill in Southern Ontario, Canada - Leachate well 138R metaG | ecosystem: Engineered > Solid waste > Landfill > Unclassified | place...
AGACCACGGCTTTGGCCAGGAAAACATCGACTTCGTCATTGTTCTTATCCAGCACGTAGGCGCCGCTACACCGGATCTTCTTACTGTTGCGGTCGGATTGCGTAATGAGGTCGACGAGAAAGTGATCTTCAAACACTTCAATGTTGGGGTGCGCTTGAAGCCGCTCCGTCAGCGTGCTAGATACTGCCTTACCGGTCGCATCTGCTGTATGGAGGATACGGCGATGGCTATGCCCCCCCTCGCGAGTCAAATGAAACTCGCCGGTCTCGCCATCGCGGGTAAAGTCCATGCCTTGCGCTACCAGCCATTCGATCACTGCCGGACCATTTTCGACAGTGAAGCGCACACTGTCTTCGTGGCACAGCCCTGCGCCGGCCACGAGGGTGTCCTGAATGTGGGATTCCATGCTGTCGTCGGTGTCCAACACCGCGGCCACTCCGCCCTGTGCATGCCAGGTAGAGCCCGATTGTACCGAGCTTTTACTCAGTACTGCGACGCGGTAATCATCCGCGAGTCTGAGCGCAAGGCTGGCGCCGGCTGCGCCGCTGCCAATGACGAGAATGTCGTGATAGTAGCGTTTAGTCATCAGTGGTGAGTGAATGCGTGCTGCAAAGGCGGCATGATAGTATAGCCTTGGTAAAAAGCCCATGAGTCCCAGGCATGGGTGTCAGCTCCTGAGAACTAATGCGGAAAACTGGTGTCTAGCCTCGGGAATAAAAACGAACGTGTGTATTGAAGCGGGAGACATTGATGGACGCCGATACGGCGCCTGATTCGGATAAGCAGCTGGTTGCAAGAGTACAGAAGGGTGATAAGCGCGCGTTCGACATGTTGGTGCTTAAGTACCAATACAAAGTGCATGCGATCGTCAGTCGCTATATCAACGATTTCGACGAAGTCAACGACGTTGTCCAAGAAGCTTTTATCAAAGCTTACCGGGCTCTGAGTAACTTTCGCGGCGAAAGTCAGTTTTATACGTGGTTATATCGGATTGCGGTAAATACTGCAAAGAACCATCTGGTCTCCAGAGGGCGTCGACCGCCAGCCAGCGACGTGGATTTCGAAGAAGCCGAGTTCTATTCTGGCAGCGAAGGGCTGAAGGATATCGACAGTCCCGAAAACCTATATTTTCGCGACGAGTTGGAAAAGGTGGTGGACGATGCTATCCAGAGCTTGCCGGAAGACCTTCGCACTGCATTGACATTGCGCGAGTTCGAGGGCTTGAGTTATGAAGATATCGCAGCGGTGATGGACTGTCCGGTGGGCACTGTGCGTTCCCGCATATTTCGAGCCCGGGAATCCATTGATAGTAAGATCAAAGTTCTTATGGGAGAAAGTCCAAGCTGAGTGAACCGATTTGCGAATCGGATGTCTTACGGTACACTTGAGGCGCTCCCTAGAGCTGCCGTTCCTTGCTAGGTAACCCACGCGCTCGCGTAAACCGAGGAATATTTGATGGCAATCGATACCAGAGTTGAAGAAACGCTCTCCGCACTGATGGATGGTGAGGCTGAGGAGCTTGAAGTCAGGCGCGTGCTTCGAGAGCTTTCCGGAAATTCTGATCTGCGGGCGAAATGGCAACGCTATCAGTTGGCCTCCGCTGCTATGAGAAAAGATCTCCCGAAAGGGGTGGTGGATGTGTCAGCACGCATCAGTGCTGCTCTCGAGTGTGAGCCTGCGCTCAAACCGTCGATTACTAGTTGGTTTAAGCCCTTGGGTAAATTGGCAATCGCAGCCTCTGTGGCAGTGGTCGCGGTCGTCGGCGTGCAGCATATTCACCAGAGTGGATCGGGTCTGCCTTCCGTTGAGCTGACTTCCAGGACGGCCAATACCTCGGGCAACGCTCAGTTCCAATTCCCCGCCGGCTATGATTTGCCGCCGGTGACCGGCCGCACAGTGAGCGCGGGGAATCTTGGCCACTCTCAGTCGCGACCCACAGTGCTGGTTTCTGCTCAACCCATTAGCGAAGTGGCGGATGAGGAAGCATTGCGTGATTATTTCAATACCATGATGCAGCGCCATACTGAGTCGGCGGCCCGCTCCTCTAGCCAAGGGTTGATGCCCTTTGCACGTCTCCCCCAGAGCGAAGGTCGAGACGACTGACATTTCTTTCTAGAGAAGGGCGTTCGAGCTTAGTATTTGACAGGATTTTTGTTTGAATAATCGATCAGCCTTACTTAAAGCGACAACGTCCAGACCCCTGATTCTCCTATTGTCCTACTTATGGTTCCCGGTCGTCGCTAGCGTGGCCCCGGGGCTGGCCTTGGCCATGGAAAATGTAGATCAGGCACGCAACCTCTTGAAAAAAATGGCGGTGGCTAACCGCGACCGCGACTATCAAGGGGTGTTTACCTATGAGCACGCAGGCGTGCTCAAATCGATCCGCATTCTTCACATTGTGCATGATGGCCTTGAATATGAGCATCTGGTTTACCTGAACGGCCCGTATAAGGAGATTGTTCGCCGTGGCATTCCTCCCACCTGCAAGCGCTCGGCCGACAGGTTCTTAAGCGGGGTGCCCATGCCATCGCGCCATGCCAGTCATCTCGAAAACCATTACGAACTGATGTTGCGCGGCGAGGACAGGGTGGCGGGTAGAACGGTCAAGATCATCCAGGTAATGCCCAAAGACGACCTGCGTTATGGCTATGTGCTGTCCGTGGATAAGCAGTCTGGGCTGTTGCTGCAATCGTTATTGATCGGCACCAACCGGCGGGTAATAGAGCGTTTCCAGTACATCGACCTCACATTGGAGCCCGCTCAGGCAGATATCGACAAGCTGCTCGACGGCCCTAAGACGCAGGAAGCTGATTGCCTCCCCGACGCCAATCGCACCGCGACCTCATGGGATGTGAGCTGGCTACCCCCGGGCTTCGAACCTATGGAGAGTCACGAGGACAGCGAAGGTAATGTCATCATGAACTTTTCTGATGGTTTGTCTTTCGTTTCCGTTTTTGTCGACGGCGCCGGTGCCATTAGATTCCCCGATATTCAAGCGCAGCGTGGTGCTACCGTTGCGCAGCACGCCAATGTTGTCCACGATGGCAAGGAGTTTGCTATTTGCGTGGTTGGTGAGGTACCGCCCGAAACTGCCGCCAAAATGGCACAGTTTGTCAGGCCCCAAGTAAAGCGTTGAAGTCGAGGCCTCGCTGATGAAAATGAAAGTAGTATTTCTCGCTGTCGCTTGGTTGGTTGTCGTGTGTCAGGTTGAGGCGCGGGTTCCCGATTTTGCAGACCTGGTTGCGGAAAACTCACCCGCGGTCGTTAAAGTCACCACCGCACAGAAGTCGGCCGGTAAGGCGTCCCCGCTGCCGCCTGGTCAGGAGGTTCCGGATATTTTTCGCGAGCTGTTCGGTCAACGCAGCCCTGTCCCCCGGGCATCCATGGGCTCGGGCTTCATTCTTTCGAGTGATGGCTATGTGATAACCAACAATCATGTCATAGAGGGGGCGGATGAAATCACAGTGCGCCTCATCGATAGAAGAGAATTGCCGGCAGAGGTGATCGGGACCGATTCCCGCTCCGACTTGGCCTTGCTCAAAGTCGACGCCAAGGGCTTGCCCGCCGCGAAATTGGCCGCTCCGGATAGCCTTCGCGTGGGAGAGTGGGTGGTTGCCATTGGTTCTCCTTTTGGCCTCGACTATTCCGCCAGCGTCGGTATCGTTAGCGCTATAGGTCGCAGCTTGCCGTCAGAACAAGGTGAAAACTATGTGCCCTTCATTCAGAGTGACGTGGCAATCAATCCGGGTAATTCCGGGGGTCCTTTGTTCAATCAGAATGGCGAGGTGGTTGGCGTCAACTCTCAAATTTACACGCGTACTGGGGGTTCTATTGGGCTTTCGTTCGCCATTCCGGTAGCTGTCGTGAACGAGGTCGTCGCTCAGCTCAAGGAAACAGGTAAGGTTGAGCGCGGCTGGCTCGGTGTATACATCCAGGATGTAAGCCGAGATTTGGCGCTATCTCTTGACTTGGACAAGCCTGTTGGCGCGTTGATTTCCCAAGTGATGCCGGGCAGCCCCGCCGAGAAAGCAGGACTGAAGGCGGGGGATGTCATTACACACTTCAATGGAAGGGAAATTCTGGATTCTGGCGACCTTCCCCATCAGGTGGGCCTCCTGACGCCTGGCAGTACCGCCAAGGCGCGCGTTGTTCGCGACGGCAAGAGCCGTGAGTTTACCGTGACCGTCGGCGCGTTGCCTGATTCCGTCGATGGGGGGGCGGTTGTACAAATGGAGGGCAACGCAGATCTATTAGGCTTGCGTGTCGAGTCCATCGACCAAGAGACGGCGCAGAGTCTTGGTATTGCGGGTGGTGTGGTCATCGCGCATCTTCAACACGGGGGGCCAGCGGAGTATGCTCAGCTCCAGCTGGGGGATGTCATTGTCCAATTGGGAGACAGCGAAATAAGGACTATGGCCGACTATAACAAAGCGTTACAGAGGTTACCAAAAGGGGTGCCTGTGTTGGTACGCTTTCTGCGGCAAGGACAATTTATATACCGGACGATTGAGATAAACCCCTAGGGCCGGTCCGAGCTGGGGGTCAGCAGACGCTTGAGTCAACAGTGGGACTTCCTGACGGATCATCGTCTCCGACGACGGAATTCGTGGCTTCGCGGGGCTAAATCAGCTAGACTGCGCGTCGGCCAACCCCCTGTTATCTTGGAAGTTTCAATAGCCTGTGTCTGAACTCAACCATATCCGTAATTTTTCCATTATCGCGCACATCGACCATGGTAAGTCCACCATTGCCGATCGCTTCATCCAGCTATGTGGCGGCCTGTCCGAGCGGGAAATGTCTGCCCAAGTTCTGGATTCTATGGATATTGAGCGAGAGAGAGGGATCACTATTAAGGCACAGAGTGTAACCCTTGACTTCACCGCGCGGGATGGCAAGACCTATCAATTGAATTTCATCGATACGCCAGGCCACGTTGACTTTTCCTACGAGGTATCGCGTTCGCTGGCTGCGTGCGAAGGTGCCCTGCTGGTGGTCGATGCGGCGCAAGGTGTCGAAGCGCAATCTGTGGCAAATTGCTACACAGCCATCGCGCAGGGGCTGGAAGTCATCCCAGTTCTTAATAAGATGGATTTGCCGCAGGCAGAGCCTGAGCGGGTCAAGGCGGAAATCGAAGATATCATCGGCTTGGATGCCAGTAACGCCGTGCCATGTAGCGCCAAATCGGGGATGGGTATCCCAGACATCCTTGAAGAGCTGGTGCTCAAGGTGCCCCCACCGGAAGGGGACGTCAACGCGCCTCTGCAAGCCTTGATTATCGACTCATGGTTTGACAACTACCTTGGGGTGGTGTCCTTGGTGAGAGTTAAGAATGGAGTGCTCCGTACCAAAGACAAGATCATCTCCAAAACCATCGGCAAGGCACAGGTGGTCGACAGTGTCGGTGTCTTCACGCCCAAGCGCAAAGAGACCGGTGTGCTCAAGGCAGGTGAAGTTGGTTTCGTCATCGCTGGCATCAAGGACATTCACGGTGCGCCAGTTGGCGACACGTTTACCCATGCCGGCACACCAGATGTTGAAGCGCTTCCGGGCTTCCAAAAAGTAAAACCGCAGGTCTACGCAGGTATGTATCCTGTGAGCGCCGACGATTTTGAAGATTTTCGTGAAGCGCTCGCCAAGCTCACCTTGAACGACGCATCGTTGTTTTATGAACCTGAAAGTTCTGATGCCCTTGGCTTCGGATTCCGCTGTGGCTTCCTCGGCATGCTCCATATGGAAATCATTCAGGAGCGGCTAGAACGGGAGTACGACCTCGACCTGATCAGCACGGCCCCTACTGTCGTCTACGAAGTCGTTAGAAGTAATGGTGAGATCATCCATATTTCCAGCCCCTCTGACCTGCCGGACCCTGGGGCTATCGCCGAAATGCGCGAGCCGTTATGTGAAGCGAATATCCTTGTTCCCAAAGATTACCTTGGGAATGTTATTGCCCTGTGCGTCGAGAAGCGGGGCACCCAGAAAGATATGCAGTTTGTCGGTGGCCAGGTGTCTTTGGTTTATGAGTTGCCGATGAGTGAAGTGGTGATGGACTTCTTCGATCGCCTCAAATCTGTCAGTAAGGGTTTTGCGTCGTTGGATTACAGCTTTACGCGGTTCCAGGCGGCACCTTTAGTGCGGCTCGACGTGCTCATCAACGGCGACAAAGTCGACGCCTTGGCTATCATCGTTCACCGTGAAAACGCCCAGAGTAAGGGCCGCTTGCTGGTGGACAAAATGAAAGATTTGATTCCCCGTCAAATGTTCGATGTTGCGATTCAAGCCGCTATCGGCGGGCATGTCATCGCCCGCTCCACGGTCAAGGCGCTGCGTAAGAACGTCATTGCGAAATGCTACGGTGGGGATGTTTCTCGCAAGAAAAAACTACTCGAAAAACAAAAAGCCGGCAAGAAGCGTATGAAGCAGGTCGGCAATGTGGAAATTCCCCAGGCCGCGTTCCTGGCGGTACTGAAAACGGACGGCTGATATGGATTTAAACTTCCCCCTGATATTGGTGATCCTGACATTGATCTGTGGTGTCATGTGGCTCGCCGACAAGCTTGTGCTTAGGAAAAGGCGGGGGGATGACGCGCCGCCATTCTACGTTGAATATACCGCACCTTTCTTTCCCGTATTGTTCATCGTATTGGTGTTGCGCTCATTCATTGTCGAGCCCTTTCAGATACCCTCTGCATCAATGGTGCCTACCCTTCAAGTGGGTGATTTCATTTTGGTCAACAAGTATGTCTATGGTCTCCGTTTGCCCGTGACACAAACCAAAATTTTGGACGTCGAGCAGCCGCAGCGCGGCGACGTCATGGTGTTCTTTCCTCCCGGTGACAATCGCTATTTCATTAAGCGAGTGATTGGACTGCCGGGAGACCACGTACAGATTTTTGACAATCAGCTGTTCGTGAATGGTCAGTTGATGGAGCAACGGGAAGCGAAGGTGCCGTTCAGCGCGGGTTATGGCTACGATATCGTCGAAGAGAATATCGATGGCAAGCGACACCTGATTCGCAAGCATCGCAAGGCCAGCCGCCTCGGCCGCAAGGTATCCTATATCGTGCCCGAAGGTCATTACTACATGATGGGTGACAACAGGGACAACAGCAGCGATAGTCGCGTGTGGGGGCCTGTGCCGGAAGCCAATATCGTGGGTAAGGCATTTGCTATTTGGATGCACTGGGATGAGTTTTTCAGTCTGCCGAGCTTCTCTCGAGCTGGAAAAATTCACTGAATGGCCGGGGGAATATTTCAAATCATGGGAGAGCCGCGATGAAAACCCGACAGTCGGGCATGTCGTCCCTCACATTGCTGACAGTATTGGTCGCTGGTGCTTTCGTATTGCTCGTGGTATTTCGTGTCGGCCCTTTGTATCTGGACAACTATTTTGTGCGAGCCTCGGTGAATGCCTTGCAAAACGAAGACATTCACACCATGAGCAATCACCAAATTTACACTGCACTGAGCCGCTACTTTACGGTAAACGGTGTGCGTGATATTTCCGCGCGTGATGCGGAGATTGAGCGCGACAACAACCATACGGTGGTCACGCTTCGCTATGAAAAACGTACCCATTTCTTCGCTAATCTGGATGTTGTCGTCACTTTTACCAATCAGTTCGATACAGCAGACTACTAACGCGTGTTCTGATGCTCGATACTGAATTGCAGCGCCTTTCGGCGCGACTAGGCTACCATTTTAAAGACGCGAAGCTGCTACAAAGGGCGCTCACCCACCGCAGTGCGGGAACCAATCACAATGAGCGGTTGGAGTTTCTCGGCGATGCGGTGTTGGATCTGCTTATTGCTGAGGAGCTTTTCCACCGCTTTCCTCATGCCACCGAAGGCGAACTGACGCGCTTGCGGGCATCGCTCGTCAAAGGGAAAACTTTGTCTCAGCTCGCCGCTGAGCTAGACGTCGGATGCTGCCTTGCGCTTGGCACGGGTGAGATCAAAACGGGTGGACAGCAGCGCGAATCTATTCTTGCTGACGCGCTTGAAGCGATTCTCGGCGCTATCTATATCGACTCGGGCATTGACGTTTGCCGCGCTCGGGTAAAGGATTGGTTTCAGGACCGCCTGATTACGCTTACGCTTGATGTTGATGAAAAAGACGCCAAGACCCGCTTGCAGGAGCATTTGCAAAGTTTGGGGAGGCCGCTGCCAGTCTACGAAGTGATTGGTACGGAAGGTGCGCATCACAATCAGACGTTGACGGTGTCCTGTACGGTGGACGGCCTGGATAAACCTGTCCTGGCGCAGGCATCCAACCGCAAGAAAGCGGAGAAAAAAGCCGCGCAAATGGCGTTGAGTATTTTGCTTGGTGAATCCTATGTCTGATCCTGTCACTTATTGCGGTTATATAGCCATTGTAGGTCGACCCAACGTTGGCAAGTCGACACTGCTTAACCATCTTATGGGTTTCAAGCTCAGTATCACGTCCCGCAAGCCGCAAACCACCCGACATAACCTGCTCGGGATTCTGACCGAAGATGAGTATCAGATGATTTTTGTCGATACGCCAGGCATTCACGGCGGGCAGAATAAGGCGCTCAATCGCTATATGAATCGCGCTGCTGGCAGCGCCATTCGCGACGTAGACGCCGTCGTTTTCGTGGTTGACCGGGACAAGTGGACGGAGGCCGATGAACTCGTGGCGCAACGCGTTTTCCAGCAGGATGCCCCGGTTATCATCGCCATCAATAAAACGGACAGAGTTGAGATAAAGGACACTTTATTGCCGTATATAAAGGCGTTGTCAGAGCGTTTTCCCGACGCCGAAATTTTGCCCCTGGCAGCGCTGCACGGCCACAACCTCGATCAGCTAAAGGACAGCTTGAAGAAGAAGATGCCCGAAGCAGACTTCTTCTACAGTGAAGATCAGATAACTGACCGCAGTCGCCGCTTTATCGCGGCAGAGCTTGTGCGGGAGAAAATAACGCGCCAGCTCGGTGCGGAATTGCCTTACGAAATGACGGTGGAAATCGAGGAATGGCGGGAGGAAAACGGCATCCTGCACATTTCTGCGTTGATCCTAGTAGAGCGCGATGGTCAGAAGAGGATTATCATTGGTGAGGGCGGTCAGCGCTTGAAGAAAATTGGTCAGCAAGCGCGGCTAGATATGGAAAACTTTTTCGATACCAAAGTCATGCTCAGACTCTGGGTTAAAGTGAAAGCGGGATGGTCCGATGACGAGCGCGCTTTAAAAAGCCTCGGATACAATGATCAGTGATCAGGTATTCATTCTCCACACCCGTCCGTTTCGGGAAACCAGTCAGCTGGTGAGTTTATTCAGCAGACGGTATGGCCGGTTCTCGGCAGTTAGCCGCGGTTCCCGAGGTAAAGGCCGACGCGGAGGGACCTCTTTGCAACCATTCTGTCTCTTGCACGCGGAATGGCGTGGCAGCACTGAACTCAAGACTCTTGTCAGTGCCGAGCCCTTGGAAATCCATCTGCTGCAAGGCGATAAACTATACGTCGGACTTTACCTCAATGAGTTACTGAGCCGTTTGGTGCATGAGTACGAGTCATGTGCCGAATTGTTTGACCATTATTGTTTCATGCTCTCGATTTTATCGGCTGAGGCGGATGTCGAGCCCCATTTGCGTGTGTTCGAGTTAAATCTGCTACAGGATTTGGGTTATGGCTTCGCGGTTGACATCGATGCGACTACGGGGGAGACCGTCGATTCGACATATGACTATGTCTTTATAGTAGGTGAAGGTATGGTGCCCGCTGGGCGAGTTTCCAACGGTACGGCCATCAGCGGCGCGCAATTACGATTAATTGCAGCGGGAGACTATTCAAGTCGCGAGACTCGTGTTAGTGCCAAACGTCTTACAAGGGCGGCTTTGGCGCCACTTTTAGGGCCCAAGCCCTTGTATAGCCGAGAATTGTTTCGTGACGCCGTGCTATCTGCCGGGGCGCAGCGATGATCCTTGGTATAGGTACTGACATCGTCAAAGTATCACGCATTGCTGCATCGCTGGAGCGCAAAGGCGATACCTTTGCCCGGCGAATTCTAACTCCCTCAGAGTTTGAGCGTTTTCGACGGTCTCGCGTACCAGCAGCGTTTCTGGCTAAACGTTTCGCGGCGAAGGAAGCGGCTAGCAAGGCGTTCGGCACCGGCATAGGGCGGATCTCCTGGCAGGATCTAGAAGTAATCAATAACGAAGACGGCGCTCCGAAGCTGCGCTGCCACGGCAATGCCATGGCTAGGATGCGGGAGCTAGGAGCCACGCATGTTCATATAAGCTTGGCTGATGAAGAAGACGCGGCCCTGGCGTTCGTGATCATTTCCGCGAGTTAAGAGTGGTACGCCGCCCGCTGAGCCCAGCGGTCACGAGGCGAGGACTATGTTGGAGGACAAAGTTCCTCTGCGTCGATAGAATAGGACCATCATTCACCAGAACGTTTCCGTTATGGAATTTCCTACCATCGAAGGCACCATAGGTAATACCCCGCTGGTCAGGCTGCAGCGTTTGCCGGGGAATACCTCCAACACCATTTTATTGAAGCTCGAAGGCAACAATCCTGCGGGTTCTGTCAAAGATCGTCCAGCGCTGTATATGATCTCACGTGCCGAAAAGCGTGGACAGATTAAGCCGGGCGATACCCTGATCGAGGCCACGAGCGGTAATACCGGGATAGCTCTTGCCATGGCTGCCGCCATTAAAGGTTATCGCATGATTCTGATCATGCCCGAAAATGCCACGGAGGAGCGCAAGGCGTCCATGTTAGCGTACGGCGCTGAACTGATCTTAGTGAGCAAGGAAGAGGGAATGGAAGGAGCCAGAGATCTGGCGCTGAAAATGCAAGAGAATGGCGAAGGTGTGGTTCTTGACCAATTCAACAACCCAGATAACCCACTTGCCCACTTCGAAGGAACAGGTCCGGAGATCTGGCGTCAAACGCAGGGCAAGATAACCCATTTCGTGAGTTCTATGGGCACCACAGGAACTATCATGGGTGTCTCGGCATATCTTAAATCGATCAAGCCGGATGTCCAGATCATCGGCCTGCAGCCGGATGAACAGGCCGCTATTCCGGGCATTCGCCGTTGGCCAGAGGCATATCTGCCCGGGATTTTTGACCGTGCCAAAGTGGATCGAATCATGGATATAAGCCAACAGCTTGCCGAGTCCACCATGAAGGAGCTGGCGCGTCGAGAAGGGATTTTTGCCGGCGTCTCCAGCGGTGGGGCCGTGGCCGCCGCGTTGGCGCTATCAGAAGAGGTGGAGAATGCCTGTATCGTAGCGGTGATTTGTGATCGCGGCGACAGATACCTCTCGTCGGGCCTTTTTAACGCTTAGGCTGGCGTGAGGCTTGCTTTGCGGCTGGCGCAAGCGCTGGGCAACGATATTGGCCCCTTCGATGGTTTGAGGTAGCGAGAATGGTAAGAACCAGGGATCTACACGATGTCAGTAGTGAAGCCAACTTCGATGTTGATCGGTGGGTTAGCCAAATCAGTAGTCGGCTTGAGTTGCCGGATGTAAAGCGAAATCTCCTCGCCAGCGCTTGTGACCTTTCCTTCGAAGTCGAAAAAATCGCGCGTAACTCCCCAGATGGTCCGGGCCTGCGCCCTAGCGCAGTGTTCACTGGTTTGGAAATGGCCGAAATACTCGCCGAACTGCGCATGGATGAGGAGGGGCTCATCGCAGCGATTCTCTATCGCCATGTGCGCGAAGGGCTTCTTCCGCTGACCGATGTCGAGAAGCGTTTTGGTCCGGTGGTCTCCTCACTTATCAACAGTGTGCTGCAGATGGCAATCATTTCGCGCATGCGCAATGATTCGACCGCGGACGTCTTTGGTCATCAGCCCGATGATCAGGCAGCAAAAATTCGGCAGATGCTGGTGTCAATAATCGACGATGTCCGGGTTGCGCTGATCAAGCTCGCCGAACGTACTTGTGCGATTCGTAGTGTCAAAAACTTCCCCGAAGCCAAGCGTGTGCGTGTCGCTCGCGAGATCGTGGATGTTTATGCTCCCTTGGCGCATCGTCTAGGTATCGGCCATCTTAAGTGGGAGCTGGAAGATCTGGCGTTTCGTTACTTGGAGCCACTCGAATACAAGCGTATTGCACGGTTACTCTCGGAAAAGCGGCGCGATCGTCAAACATATATTGATAGTGTTATCGACGCGCTGCGACAAGAGCTAGTTAAGATCGGTGTTGCCGGTGAGGTTACGGGTCGCGCCAAACACATTTTTAGCATCTGGAAAAAGATGCAGACCAAGGGCGTGAGCTTTTCCAAAATCTACGATATTCGCGCCGTCCGGGTGTTGGTGCCCACAATTTCCGATTGTTACACCCTGCTGGGGATTGTGCACAATAAGTGGCGCAACATCCCGGACGAGTTTGATGACTACATCGCCTCGCCGAAGGAGAACGGCTACCGTTCTCTGCATACGGCCGTAATCGGTCCTCAGCATCGGATTCTCGAGATCCAGATCCGTACCTTCGACATGCATGAAGAGGCGGAGTTTGGGATCTGTGCCCACTGGCAATATAAAGGAGCGGACCCGACGACGGCGTCGAAAAGCTACGAGTCGAAGATCGCATGGTTGCGCCAAGTCTTGGAGTGGCACGATGAGATCGGCAGCGAAGATGCAAAAAGCATCTTTAAGCTGGAGGGCTCGTCGGAGAGAATTTATGTATTTACCCCCGACGGTCACGTGGTAGATCTGCCCCCATTGTCGACTCCCCTCGATTTCGCCTATCGCATTCATACGGAAGTGGGGCATCGCTGTCGCGGCTGTAAAATCAATGGCCGCATCGCGCCGTTGAACACCCCATTAAAGACGGCGGATCAGGTGGAAATCCTCACCGGTAAGTATGAGTCACCCAGCCGCGACTGGTTGTCGTCCACCATGGGCTACCTGCACTCGGCAAAAGCGCGAGCTAAGGTAAAAGGGTGGTTCCGTAAGCAGGACTTCGAAAAAAATCTGGCGGCCGGCAGAAGTATGCTGGAAAGAGAGTTCCGGCAATTGGGCCTCCGGGGCATCAACCTGGAAGAGATCGCCGAGAAGTGTAACAAGAAGGGGGCGGAGGGACTGTACGAGGCTATTGGTGCAGGTGACGTTTCCATGGAGTATGTGGTTCGTCTGGCGCGGGTGCAACTGCAAGGTGTGGACCGGGAAAAGCTCAACCTGCGGCGCGCGCGCCATGCCACTCAGTACCAGGATTCCGCCTTCTACATATATGGCGTCGGCAACTTGCTAACGAGAATCGCGCGCTGCTGTAATCCCGTTCCCGGAGAGGAAATCAGCGGTTACATAACCTCAGGCAGGGGTGTCACCATCCACCGCCAGGACTGCGGCAGTCTGCTGCGCCATCGCGCCACGGAACCTGAGCGAATCATTCAAGTGCATTGGGGTGGAAAACCCATTGATGTTTACGCCGTCCCCGTGCGAATAATCGCCTATGATCGCTCCGGGTTGTTGCGCGATATTACAGCGGTAATCGACAGGATGTCGTTGTCCATCGAATCTTTTCATTCGGGCGAAATCCGTGACGGCAAGACCGATACCCAGGTTACGGTACAGATCACAGACTTTGAGACTCTGCAGGCACTGATAGCCCGTTTACGTCAGATTCCCAACGTCATCGAAGTCTCCAGAATCAGCGAGTAGAGTATGGCGGCAAAACCCCGTTACGTTATCGATGATTTGTTGTATTTGATGAAGCGACTGCGCGACAGGGAGAGCGGCTGCCCGTGGGATTGTGAACAGGACCACGCAAGCCTCATCAAATATACCCTCGAAGAAGCCTATGAAGTTGCCGACGCCATCGAGCGCGGGGATACGGAGCACCTGCCAGAGGAACTTGGCGATCTGCTCTTTCAAGTAGTGTTCTACGCGCAAGTGGGTGCAGAGCAAGAGCAGTTCGATTTTGCGGACGTTGTCGATCGTATCGTCGCTAAGCTGATATCAAGGCACCCTCATGTCTTTCCCGACGGTACTCTGCACAGTCACCGGGATAGCAGTTTGGTGCCTCGCAAGCTCGAAATTTCTGCTACTTGGGAACAAAAAAAGCATGAGGAGCGCCGGAGCAAGGGCCATAGCCGACTATTGGCAGACGTTCCGGTTGCCATGCCCGCATTGATGCGCGCAGAAAAGATTCAAAAGCGTGCGGCAAAGGTAGGATTTGACTGGCCTGATTTACAAGGTGTTCTCGCCAAGATCCAGGAGGAGTTGGAGGAGTTCACAAGCGAACTGGGCAATTCCAACGTTGCCGCAATCGAGGAAGAGCTAGGTGATATCCTCTTCAGTGTGGTCAATTTGGCTCGTCGCGTGGGTTGTGACGCTGAAAGCACTTTGCGGCGTGCCACGCAGAAATTCGAGCGCCGTTTTAATGTCATGGAGGATCTGGCCTTGAAGCAAGGCTTGTCACTCGCAGATCTTGAGGGGCATACCATGGACCGCTTATGGCATGAAGCGAAGCGGCTAGAGCGTTCAATCGACTAAAGAAGCGGCCGCCTTAGACTTACGGGGTAGAGCGCGTGCTATATTCACGCTGGATTCATCGGCCATGATCGGGGAGGCAGCTCCCTATAAACCTCGCATTCTTGGCGTGTGTGATTCTCTTCTCCCGCAATTGGCTATCTTGTGAACAGCGACAAATCGGTGTAATGTGCGTCGCCTTCCCTGTTTGTAATGTCTTTGAAAAGGAAACACGGTGATGAATATTATTCTTCTCGGCCCACCCGGGGCTGGCAAAGGTACCCAGGCCCAATTCATCTGCGAACGGTTTGGTATTCCCCAGATTTCTACCGGTGACATGTTGCGTGCGGCTGTGAAGGCGGGCACCGAGCTTGGCAAGAAGGCACAAAGCATCATGGCCTCTGGCGGGCTGGTGTCTGATGACATCATTGTGGGTTTGGTCAAGGAAAGAATTCAGCAGCCCGATTGTAAAGACGGTTTCTTGTTTGATGGTTTTCCTCGCACTATCCCTCAGGCACAAGCATTGATCGATGAAGGCGTTAATATCGATAAAGTTATCGAGATCGCTGTCGAGGATGAAGAAATTATCGCAAGATTGAGTGGTCGACGCGTACACGAAGCCTCAGGTCGTGTTTATCACATCGAACATAACCCCCCGAAGCAAGACGGAGTGGATGATGTCAGTGGAGAGCCGTTGATCCAGCGCGAAGACGATCGCGAAGAGACCATCCGAAATCGTCTTGACGTCTATCACAACCAGACGGAGCCGCTCGTTGCTTTTTATCAGTCCTATGCAAAGAACTCGCCTGAAACCGCGCCTGAGTATGCGAGCGTATCTGGCGTTGGAAGCCTTGAAGAAGTACAGCAACGCCTCATTGCGGTGCTTAATTGATCTCGCCCATGTCGCCGGCGATAGTCAATTTTGCCGGTGACGCCCCGCCTTTGTTTTATCCCCCCGAGCTCAAGTCGAAAAAACATTGAACATTCAAAAGTTTTTTTACCTAAGCTTTGAATTTTGGTGGCGTATTGTCTAAAATTCACACAGTTTTAACTTCATACCATTTTCATCTCAACCATCGGGAGAAAAAATAATGGCAAGAGCGCCTAGGAAAGTTTCAGCAAGCAAGCCGGGCAGCAGCGCCTCCCGCGCGCGCGGAGCAAGGTCTGCTGCTGGTAAGTCTGCAGCCTCTGTGGGACAAGCGCAAAAGATGATTGCAGCCATCAACAAAAATATCGAAGCTCTCGGGAAGAAAGCAGACACTGCCAAAGCACGTGTCGAGCAGTTAAAAGCCAGAGTTGCGAATAAGCCCACAGCCGCTGCGAAGGAGGCCTATGCCAAAGCCAAGGCAAGCGCTGCGGAAATTTCAGCCCAGCTCAGAG
>Ga0172382_10007247_pt1 | contig 15814 bp, 19 predicted proteins | sample Leawel138RmetaG_FD_122245 | JGI IMG/M metagenome (GOLD analysis project Ga0172382, IMG submission 122245) | Leachate microbial communities from a municipal landfill in Southern Ontario, Canada - Leachate well 138R metaG | ecosystem: Engineered > Solid waste > Landfill > Unclassified | place...
AGGGCGTTGAGGTACACATTCAGATGAGCTTTGAGATCGTACAGATGAACGCTGACTTCGTTGACCATCCAGCCGGAATCGATGTTATCACCGACGGTAACGACATCGGCACCGTTGTCTTTCATTATCTGAATGCTGTTTCTGACCGCTGTATTTACCTCTTTGTGAATCTCTTTGGTGCCAAAAAAGCTCTCCAGGACGCCTAGGCGTTTTCCGTTCAGGCCGTCTTTCTTCAAATAGGGGAGATAGGAAGGGGGGATTTTACCGGCGCTCCAGGCAGTTTCGTCGTCATTTTTGTCGTACCCTGAGATCACATCGAGGACCCTGGCGCCGTCCTCTACAGTTCGTGTTATTGGACCTGCCGTATCCTGGGTAAATGAGTAGGGAACGACGCCGCCGCGGCTGACGAGGCCGATGGTCGGCCTGATCCCGACGAGGTTGTTGGCCGACGCCGGTGACCTGATTGAATTTATGGTATCCGTCCCGATACCGACGGAACCGAAATTGGCCGCAACGGCAGCGCCGGTTCCGCCGCTGGAGCCGCCGGGGGTTCTCTTTAGGTCGTAGGGGTTCAACGTCTGTCCCAGGATAGAACTGATCGTCTCTCCCCAGATGGCGAATTCATGGAGATTGGTTTTTGCAAGAATCAGCGCGCCTGCTTCGCGGAATTTACGGGTAATAAAGGCATCCGTTTCAGGATAAAACCCTTCCAGGCTTTTTGATCCCGCAGTTGTCGGCATATCCGAGGTGTCGACGTTGTCTTTCAGCAGGACAGGGATACCGTGCAGGGGACCGGTACGTCCGTTTTCCTTGAACTTCCTGTCCAATGCGTCTGCCTCTTCCAGAGCTTTGGGATTCGTACAGATGATGGCGTTGAGGGCGGGCCCTTTCTGATCGTAGGCGTCAATTCGTTTCAAAAAATGCTCTACCAGCTGTCGGCAGGTGACTTTTCCCGCCGTCATTGCCGTGTGTATGTTCTCAACCGTCGCTTCATCAATAACAAATGTTCTGTCGTCCATGTGAATTACCTCAGACGTATTGATATCATATCACTGGAGCGACGTCACTTGAGCGGTGTCATGGCGGGTGCCTTTCCCGGTTTCCATTTTATATTGCAGCCGACGCTGGCCTTCTGATCCGGAGATACTGGCTTTCCGGCTAAGAGGGCGTCCGCCGCTGCGCGCAGATCTGATCCGGTGACGGCGATGTCGTTACCGGGACGGGAGTCGTCAAACTGTCCGCGATAGACCAGGCGATGGTCTTTATCAAAGAGGAAGAAATCGGGCGTACAGGCGGCCTGGTAGGCCTCTGCTATGTCCTGTGTTTCGTCAAAGAGATAGGGCACGGATATACCGTATGTCTTCATGAACTCCGGCATGCGTTCGGGGGCGTCCTCGGGCTGCACGGAGACGTCGTTTGAGTTTATCAGGACGACGCCTACGTCGCGGCGGGCCAGGTCGGCGGTTACTTCGCCCAGTTTGTCTCCAATGTGCTTTACATAGGGGCAGTGATTACATATAAACGCCACGAGTACCGGTTTTCCGGTAAAATCAGACAGAAAGACTGTTTTGCCCGTTGTGTCGGGTAGAGAAAATGTCGGCGCCGCTGTTCCAAGTGCGCGCATTGTTGATGGTGTTGCTGCCAAGGTGATCCTCCTGGGCAAAAAGATACTGACAAAATTGACATTCATCAAATTTGAAAGGTTTAATCTGGAAGTGTCTGGTGTGAAAAGGTGGTGAGAGGTGTCGGTCGGTGTGGACTGTTCAGTTGGCAATTCGGCATCTCCCTCGTATACTCGTCAAAAGGGTGGTACCGGGTCGATGAAACTGGTTGTATTTGTCCTGAACAAAGAAGAGCTTCTCGAACGGGTTCTGGAGGCCTACGTCGAAGCGGGAATTGAGGGTGCCACGATTCTCGATTCAGAGGGCATGGGTCGTTTTCTGACGTACGAAGTTCCCCTTTTTGCCGATTTCAAGGAGTTCATGAAGGGAAACAAGCCGTACAATAAAACGATCTTTTCGGTTGTCAGAGATGAGGGAGTGATCCCACAGTTGAAAAAATTGCTGGATGACGTCTGCGGCGGTATTGCCGAACCGGGTACGGGAATTTTCTTTACCGTACCGGTGGACTACGCGGACGGTCTGGTCGGTGGAGGTAATGGTTGATGGAAGCTATCAGTGACGTTCTGGATGCATCGTGTGTCTCTCTGGATATCCAGAGTAAGAAAAAACCGGATATCATTGCGGAGTTGGTCCAGCTGCTTGCGGATGCAGGCAAAATAGACAATCCGGACACGATCACCGAGCTGGTTATTCAGCGGGAGTCTCTGATGAGCACGGGAATTGGTGGTGGTATAGCCGTGCCCCACTGTCTGTCCAGGGACATCAACCACACCCTGATCGCCTTCGGACGTCACCTGAAGGGTGTCAAATTTGACGCGGTGGACAAGAAGCCGGTTCAGCTGTTTTTTCTCATGGTCGGCCCCGAAGGAGCTCAGTCGGACCATCTACGCCTGCTGAGTCGTCTCTCCCGTCTGCTTCACGACGAGACGCTGAAAACGGGCCTGTTGGAGGCTACCACGGCAGAAGAGGTGGTAGAGCTCTTTTACCGGCGCGAAAATGAGGGACGCTGACCATGGGTCGTGAATTTCGGTGGAACCTTACGCGGATAGTTCTGACGGCGGTGTATCTCTTCGGCGGGTGGCTGCTTTTTACGTGGAGTCTTGCGCCCCGGTCGCTGCTAATCGGGGGCGTCCACAGCACGGTGATCGCCCTGCTTACCTTCCGTCTTTTTATCGAAGAAGACGAAGCGGCGCGCCGGTCTCACCTGCCGCGACCACATTTTCTCCTTGCCTACCTGCTGGTCCTGGTGTTCAAGATGTACGTCTCAAGTTTTCAGGTGCTCTGGAACATCGTCCGGGGGCGTATCAACCCGGGGGTTGTCCATTTCAGGACGAAACTGCGGAGTGATATTGCCCGGGTGGCCCTGGGTAATTCAATTACCCTGACCCCCGGAACGATCACGCTTTTGATAGACGATGACCACCTGATCGTCCACTGGCTGGACGCCCGGACAACTCACTCGCGGTACGCCGCGTCTCTCATTTCTGCGCCGTTTGAGGCGCTGCTCAAGCGGGTGTGGGTGTGAGCCTATGAGCGGTCTAAAATGGGCGGTCTAAAATCGGTGGGTGGAAATGAGTGAACTGATGGCGCGGGCCCTTCTGTACATGGTCTGGTTTCTTATCGGATCGGTGGTGGTGAGTATGGTCCGGGTGTTGATCGGCCCCACCGTCGCCGACCGGATGACCGCCCTCAATATGGTGTCCGCCCAGATTCTTGGCGTCCTGGTGATTATAGCGGTTCGGGAGGGTCGAACGAGTTATCTGGATGTGGCGCTGGTCTACGATATCTTCGGATTTATCGGAATCCTGGCAATGGCACGCTATTTTTCCCGGCGCGATTCGGGGGAAGCGTAATTGGGGGGCGTAGTGGTTGTTGATGGGCCGGCGCTGCTTTTTCTCGGCCTTGGTGTCGTCTTCGGGGTGATGGGGAACCTGGGTGTCCTGATCTTCCCGGATGTATACACCCGGCTGCAGGCGTCATCTACTGCAAGCACAACCTCGGTTCTGTCTGTCTTCATTGCGACGATGATCATTTCGGGGTTTACCCCGATGACCGGTAAGATCGCCGTCATTACGGTGTTTTTCTTTATCACCAGTCCCATAGCGGCCCATATCATCGGCCGGTTTGCCTGGCAGGCGGGGGTCAACCCCTGGCGTCGCAGTTACGCCGACCGCCGTCGCTTTCAGGAGGAATCAGATGATTGAAGTGCTCTTGGTCCTCATGCTGGTTCTTGCGGTTATCGCGTTGTGGGTCCCGGATCTCCTGGTTAGCGTCATTTTGCTGTCGGTCTTCAGCTTGCTAAGCTGTCTCTTCTTCTTTGTCCTTGGTGCGCCCGATGTCGCCTTGACTGAAGCTGCCGTGGGTACCGGTATCGGTACGGTCGTTTTCATCTGGACGGTCTACAAGACTCGCGACGGCGGCGGCGGCACCGAAGGCGCAGGACGAAGCGTTGGACTTGGTTCGGGGAGCGGGAGCGGCGCGGGGAGTGGTGATGGTCAGACGGCTCGTTGAAATTGGGGCAGTCGGAATTGTCGCACTGTTTCTCTTTGCGGCGCTTGTGGGGGAGCATCCCGAAGGAACGCCTTTGAGGGATTACGTCATTGAACGGGGTGAGGAAGAGACGGGGGCCTCAAATCTGGTGACAAGCATCTATCTGGGCTACCGCGCCTTCGACACGTTGGGCGAGACGGTGGTGCTCCTGTTGGCGGTGTCAGGCGTGATTTTTCTTGTGGAGAAGAGGCCCGGGGAGACGAAAGACGCGGAGAGAAAACGGTGAGAAAGACAGACAGTCTGGATGTGGTGGTCCGTAAGCTCGCTCCCTACATGTTCCTCTTCGGCCTGTACCTGGTCAGTTACGGCGACGTATCTCCCGGCGGCGGGTTTCAGGGGGGTGTGGTCATCGCGTCGGGAGTTATTCTCCTCGCAATCGGGCGGGACGTTGATACTGCCGAACGGTTGGCCCCCCGGAACAAACTCTCCTGGCTTGAGGCGCTGACCTATACGTTCCTGCTGATTGCGGTGATCGGAATGGTTGTCGTTCGGTCCATGTTTCTGTTGAACATCCTCATCGGCCTGAAGGTCGCCGCCGGCGTCAGTCTTATTTCACTCTACCTCTTTGGTGAACGGTGATGGCCATCTCTCCGTCGTGGATGTTGATAGGTGCGATCTTCCTCATCGGTATTTGGGGCGTGATTGGGGCGGCGAATCTCATCAAGAAGATTATCGGTCTCAGCATAGCCAACAGCGCTATCATCATGCTGTTCATCTACTTCGGTGGACAGTCAGGTGAGACGGCCCCCATAGATGCCGGGAAGTTCGGCGTTCCGGTAGACCCGATCCCGCAGGCGCTCATGCTGACGGCCATCGTGGTAGGTATCTGTGTCGTTGCGATGTCACTGGTTCTGGTCTACCGGTTGTATCAGAGATACGGCACTCTTGATGCCGACGAAATCGAACGGGCGGTCTGGAACGGTGACGAATAGTATCCCTCTGCTTCTCTTTCTACCTTTTGCCGGTTCGGCAATTGCACTTGTCGGGAAACTCATTCCGACGGGCTCTCTTTCGGTTCGGCGGGAGTGGATGGTCCGGGCAGTTTTTTCGGTGGCGTCAATGCTGCCTCTGGCGGGTACGGTGGTCATTCTGATTCTGACGACACCGGATGTCTTTGCCGGTCGTGATCTCTCCCATGTGATCGGCGGCTGGGACGCTCCGGTGGCGATCTCGCTGCGCCTGGACGGCCTGGCCTGGCTCTCATCAGCCCTGGTGGCGGTCATAACCGGTATGGCCGGCCTGGCCGCCCTGCCCCGGAAAGCCGACAGTCGGAAAGCGGACGGTCGCGACGCCTATGGTCCGCGGTTTTATTTCTTTCTGATGATGCTGGTGGCGGGCATGCAGACGGTGATCCTCACGGCGGACATTTTCACGATGTTTATCGGATTTGAGATCATCTCCCTGTCGGCCTACGTTTTGATCGCCTATGACCGGACCGACAAGGCGTTACTGGCGTCTTTGAAGTACCTTATCTTGAGTTCGGTGGGGATTCTCTTTTTCCTCTTCGGGGTGTTCCTGCTGTACCGTGACTTCGGCACCCTGTCGTTGGTTCAGATGGAACGGCTGATAGCTGAGACCGGCCTCGACGGATCGCCGATTATCCACCTCGCCGTCAGTGCACTGGTCGTGGGAATCGGCGTTCGTACCGCCTTTATCCCCTTTCACACCTGGCTGCCGGAAGCGCACGCCTATGCACCTCATCCGGTCAGCGCGGTGCTTTCGGGGGTGCTGATCAAAGTGTCGTTTTTCGCCATGGTCCGGCTGGTGGGGATCTTCCGGGGCGACTACCTGATGCCCCTGATGATGTGGATCGGGGGGATAACCGCTGTCACAGCGGTTGTGTGGGCCCTTGCCCAGAGTGACGCAAAGCGGCTGCTGGCCTACCACTCCATTTCCCAGATGGGGTATGTCCTGGCGGCCTTTGGCGCACTGTCGGTGCTATCTGTGCCGGCCGCCTTCTTCCACGCCATGAGCCACGCGTTTTTTAAGAGCCTCCTCTTTCTGGTGGCGGGTTCGGCAATCCACATGACCGGCGAACGGAACCTCTTTCGTATGCAGCCCGTGGGGCGGCGGGCGCCGTTGCTGACGCTGTTTTTTCTGATCGGCGCGGCGTCTATTGCGGGAGTACCGCCGTTTAACGGGTTTGCAGGTAAACAGATGGTGGTCGCCGCCCTGGGAACGGCCTATCCGGCGGTACCGCACCACTTCGGAGCCGCCTGGGTAAAGGTACTTTTATCGGTGGCGTCGGTGGGGACGGTGGCGTCCTTTATCAAGTTGGGCCGTATTGTCATGCCCGGACCGAAAGGTGAGGGGGATACCGATGGCGGGCCGGGCTTTCTGCTGTACCTTGCTCTGACGGTTCTGGCGGCGGTGTGTCTAGTGTTGGGGCTGTATGGGCGGGAGGTAATGGTGGTTCTGACGGGTTTGTTGGGTCCTGATCCAGGGTTGGTGCCTGACGCGGCAGGAGTTCCGCGGACGCTCTTTTCCCGGCCCAAGCTTCTGGAGGCGCTCCAGACGGTGCTGCTTGGTCTGGTGGTCTATTTTCTGGTCGTGTCCCGACCGGGTAAGGCGGTATCCCATCTGCTGCAACGGCTCGCCCCGGATCTTCGGACGGTACTGGTTCTGTTTGTCCTGGGTCTTGGCCTCTTTGCCGGGGTCGCCTACCTATGATTACGCCTGTTGAGTCGCCGGCAACCATTCACCACACTCAGAGCGAAGGGCGGGGTATGCTCTACGTGTTGATCACGGCTCTGCTCTGGAGTACCACCGGTACGGTGCAGACCCTGGGACCGGCGGGTATTGATCCGCTGGTTGTGGGGCCCTTACGTATCTGTATAGGCGGAGTTCTAATATGGCTCTGGTCCCGTGCTCTGGGTCAGGGCACTCAGTCACGGTGGTCACCCACTCTGGTGCTCATTGGCGCGGTGACGGTGGCGGGATATCAGCTGGCGTTTTTCTCCGCCGTCCAGCTTACGGGGGTAGTGGTCTCTACGATTACGTCTATCGGCACGACGCCGATCTTCGCGGGTTTTCTGTCACGTCTGGTTCTGAAGGAGCGGCTGCGTCCGATCTGGTACGCAGCAACCGCCCTGTCTATTGGAGGCGTCGTGCTGCTCGCGAGTGCTGATGGTACCGCCGAGTTGAACATGGCGGGGTTGTGGTTGGCCACGCTGGCCGGGGCCTCTTACGCGGGACAGACGGTCGTCATCCGGCGGCTGGTCCGGTTTCATCCCCCCGAAATGGTTATGGCCCGGTTGTTTCTTGTTGCGTCACTACTGGTCCTTCCGCTGCTTGTCCTGCGCCCAATGGGCTGGATGTGGTCGGTTCACGGCGTCGGAACGGTTCTCTATTTGGGTGTTGTCCCAACCTCAATCGCCTATATCTTCTTTTCCAAAGGGTTGCGCAGCGTCGAAGGTGCAACGGTCAGCACAATTTCACTGGCCGAACCGGCGTCTGCAGCACTTCTGGGTGTCTTTCTCCTGGGCGAGGTTATTCCCGTCAGGGGCGTTGTCGGTATCGTGCTGATCTCGGTTTCTCTGGTGATGATTACCGTGGCCGCCGTTATTCGGGCCCGGAGTGGACTGCCACGACCCGTCCGGTGAGCCCGCCGTCCAGCATGCGCTGTATCTCTCCGTCCAGTTGATCCAGGGTAACGTCCCGGGCGACCTCCTCCAGTCGGGGTGGACGCCATTCGCCGGCCAGGCGGTTCCATATCTTCCGGCGTCGCTCAGGCGGGGTGGTGGGACTGTCGATACCGATCAGGCGCACACCCCGCAGAATAAAGGGAAAGACTGTAAGAGGCAGCTCCGGTGACTGGGCATTACCACATGCCGTTACGGTGCCGCCGGGCCGACAGGCCTTTACCGCCCGGGAGAGAATCGTCCCACCCACGGTGTCCACAACCCCGGCCCACTCTACCGACAAAAGCGGTTTGTCCCACTTGTCGGACGCCTCGGTGCGGCTGATGATGCGATCGGCCCCCAGTGATTTCAGATAGTCATGGGCATCGGTCTTACCGGTGACGGCGCAGACCCGATACCCCGCCGACGCGAGAATCGAAACGGCATAGGAGCCGACGCCACCGGTTGAACCGGTAACCAGGATCTCTCCGTCGTCGGGTGATGTTCCGGCGACGATCTCTTCTACCGACAGCGCCGCCGTAAAGCCGGCGGTACCCAGGGCCATTGCTTCGCGAGGAGAGAGGCCGTCCGGCAACGGAACGGCCCAGGAAGCGGGCACCCGTATGTACCGACCAAACCCGCCGGGGGTGTTCATTCCCAGATCACCCCCACCGACGATGACGGTATCACCACGTTGAAACTCCTCCACCGCCGACTCTTCAACTACACCGACGGCGTCAATTCCCGGCTGGTGGGGGTAATTTCTGGTAACGCCCCGGTTCCCCGACGCCGAGAGGGCATCCTTGTAGTTGAGGGACGAATGGGAAACCCGAACGATAAGGTCTGCTGCCGGCAGGTCTGCAATTCGGCGCGTTTCCACCGCCCGAGTAAAAACACCGTCATGCTCTCTCACGACAAGTGCCCGATACACTCCCTCTTTATCCGTCACTCCCTATACCCCGGTATCCAGTTTTTCGGTATCCAGAATTGAATTCAACGTTTTGCTCGGCCGCATGGCCGCTTCCACCTTTGTTGGGTCCATGTGGAAGTACCCACCCAGATCAACGGGGCTGCCCTGGGCGTCGGTAAGCTCCTGGATTATCTTCGATTCCGCCTTTGTCAGTTTATCTGCAAGTCCGGCAAAGTAGGTGTGGAGCGTGGGATTATCGGTAGTGCGCTTCTCCATCGCCCGGCTCCAGTACAAGGCCAGGTAGAAATGGCCACCGCGGTTGTCCAGCTCGTTCACCTTCCGGGAGGGCGACTTCCCGTTTTCCAACACCTGTCCCACCGCTTCATCGAGAGACTGCGCCAGAAGGCGGGCACCTTCGTTGTCAAAGGTGGTGGCCAGGTGTTCCAGCGATACCGTCAGTGCCAGATACTCACCAAGGGAGTCCCATCGCAGGTGCCCTTCCCGGATAAACTGCTGGACGTGTTTGGGGGCCGAGCCACCGGCCCCGGTCTCAAAGAGACCCCCACCGTTAATGAGGCTGACAATAGAGAGCATCTTGGCGCTGGTTCCCAGCTCCAGAATGGGAAAGAGGTCGGTCAGGTAATCCCTCAAGATGTTCCCTGTGACCGAAATGGTGTCTTTTCCCGCTCGCAGACGATCAACTGTGAACTCTGTCGCTTTGGTCGGGGCCATAATCCGGATATCCAGACCGTCGGTGTCGTGGTTTTTCAGATACGCATTGACCTTCCGGATAAGCTCGGCATCGTGGGCCCGTTCTTCGTCGAGCCAGAAGACGGCGGGTATTCCCGTTTTCCGGGCTCTGGTGACCGCCAGTTTTACCCAGTCTTGCACAGCTACGTCCTTGACCTGGCACGCCCGAAAGATATCACCTTCGGCAACGTTCTGAGACAAGAGGACCTCGCCGTTGCTGTCGACCACCTCAACCCGGCCGGCTGCAGTCATTTCAAAGGTCTTGTCGTGGGAACCGTACTCTTCGGCTTTCCGCGCCATGAGACCGACGTTGGACACATTCCCCATGGTCCGAGGGTCATATGCACCGTGGGTTTTGCAGTCGTCGATGACGGTCTGGTACACCGACGCGTAGGTACGGTCGGGTATGACGAACTTGGTGTCCTTCGCCGATCCGTCGGGCGCCCAGGTCTGACCGGACGTTCTGATAGCCGCCGGCAGGGTAGCATCGATGATAAAATCGCTGGGTACGTGAAAACTGGTGATTCCACGGTCGGAATCCACCATAGAGACCTCTGGTCCCCGGGCAAAACATGCGTCGATGTCGTCGCGTATCGTTTTCTGCTGATCTTCCGGAAGGTCCGAAATACGAGCATAAAGATCGCCCAGACCGTTGTTGGGACTCACGCCCAGATCGGCAAAGAGATCGGCGTGTTTCTCAAAGACATCCTTGAAGTAGACCGCCAGGACGTGACCGAAGATGATCGGATCAGAGATTTTCATCATCGTCGCCTTGAGATGGACCGAAAAAAGCACCCCCTCTTTGCGGGCATCTTCTATAGCCTCAGCAATGAACCGCCGGAGCGCCTCTTTTCGCAGCACCGCAGAATCAACCACCTCGTCCTTCTCCAGCGGTAAGGACGCCTTGAGTACCGTCGTCTCTCCCGAAGTGGAAATAAAACGAATGGACGCCTCCGTTTGGGCCGGTACGGTAACCGACGTTTCACTCCCGAAGTAATCACCATCGGCCATGCTGGAGACGTGGGATTTGGAATCAGGTGACCATTCCCCCATGGAATGGGGGTGTTTTCGGGCGTACTCTTTCACCGATTTGGCTGCCCGGCGGTCCGAGTTTCCTTCCCGTAGGACCGGGTTGACCGCACTGCCCATTACCCGATCGTAGGCCGCTCGCGCTTTCTTTTCCTTGTCTGTGCCGGGGTTTCCCGGGTAGTCCGGGACGGGATACCCCGATTTCTGCAGTTCCGCGATCGTTGCAAGCAGCTGAGGCAGAGATGCGCTGATATTCGGAAGCTTAACGATATTGGCCTCCGGTTTGGTAACCAGCTCGCCCAGTTCGGCCAGGTCGTCTGCGACGCGCTGTTCCGGCGGCAGAAACTCGGATACCGAAGCCAAAACACGACCGGCCAGGGAGATATCCCGCGTTTCAACGGTGACACCGGCGGCGTTGGCAAAGGTTCTGATAACTGGAAGAAGTGAATAAGTCGCCAGTGCCGGCGCCTCATCGGTAAGGGTGTAGATGATTGTCGGTTCCATACCGAGAAGTATACTAAAATAGATCGCGGCAGGAAAACAAACCGTACCCCCTGCCGCGGAGTGACAAAATCTATATGATTTTTTTCAGTGCATCTACCAGACGGTCTACCGTTTCTCTCCGGGCGTTGTAACCCATGAGGCCGACCCGCCATATCTTACCGGCCAAAGCGCCGAGGCCGCCGCCGATTTCAATGCGGTACTCGTCCAGCAGACGTCCGCGGACAGCGGCATCTTCAACCCCGTCGGGAATAACAACGGCGTTCAACATGGGCAGTCGGTACGGTTCATCCACTAACATGGTAAAACCAAGTTCGCCGAACCGGTCTATCAGGTACAGGTGAACATCCCGGTGACGGGCCCAGGCCGTTTCGAGCCCCTCGTCCAGGACCAGTTTCAGCGCCGCGTATAGAGCGTAGTTCATGTTGATCGGTGCTGTGTGGTGGTACGCCCGGGAGGACCCCTCCCAATAACTCATGAGCAGAGTCAGGTCCAGATACCAGTTGGGAACCTTGGTCTTACGCTTCTTGATGACCTCGGTGGCTCGGTCTGACATGGATATCGGTGCCAGCCCTGGCGGACAGGAGAGACACTTCTGAGTTCCACTGTAGAGCGCGTCAATTCCCCATTCGTCCACCAGGAGGGGCATACCACCGAGACTGGTGACGGCGTCGACGATATAGAGCGCGCCGTGTGCCTTGACCAGCTTGCCGATTTCCTCAACCGGATTCGCCACCCCCGTCGACGTCTCGGCATGGACGACCGCAACCAGTTTGTACTTCTTCGCCGCCAGTTGCGCTTTTACATCCGCGGGAAGAACGGGGGTTCCCCATTCAAACTCCAGAGCATCAACGTCTGCTCCAAGGCGTTCGGCGATTTCTTTCATCCTGCCGCCGAAAACCCCGTTAATCAGCACCAGAACGGAGTCACCCCGTTCAATGAGGTTTACCAGGACCGTCTCCATACCGGCGCTGCCGGTCCCCGACATGGGGAGGGTAATTGCGTTTGTCGTCTTCATCACCTCCCGCAACTGAGCCTTGATCGCGTCCATGATCTTGATAAAAAAAGGATCCAAATGGCCAAGGCTGTACTGGGAGATGGCCTTGTACACCTCCGGCGGTACCGACGACGGTCCGGGTCCCATGAGAAGGGTCTCTTGAACCTGGTCTACTAGTGATTTCATGAGAAATTCTCCTGTAATTGATGTGGTCTCTAGGAATTGTAGCACAGTGTTGCCCCGACGTCCCCGGAAAAGAAAAAAAAGGGCGCCGAAGCGCCCTTCAGGACATAACTCCGTGAGGAGTCGGAGAGTCCTTCGTAATATGGGGATCCTTATTGATGCTACAAAAGGAGGTGTGGTTGTAACCGAAAAACACCGAAAAGATCCCGGTAACTACGAACAAGAAACAAAAAAGCGGTGTTTTTCGTGCTCAAAGCCTATTTTAGTTCCCCTGTTGTGTCAATGGTGTCGGTGTGTCTTTTACACAGTTTTGTGCCAGGCTGCTTCGTCGGTCGGGGCAACAGGGGTGCATGTTACCGATGTTCGGTCTCCGTCCAGAAGATCGGCTACGCCGGTTTTCCATGCATGGTAGTGAGCCGTCTCCTTGTGGGCCGTTGTAGCAGCCTCATCGCGGTAGACTTCGTAGAGGTAGTAGACGCCGGTACGGTCTCGGTCTTTCAGTACATCAAACCGGAAGACTCCCGGCTCAGCCAGAGATCCCCGGTGGTTGGCCCTGGTTTTCTCCTCGAACTCCATTTCCTTGCCCGCTTTGACTCGGACGGTAATTATCCTGACTATCATACAACTTCCTCCCTAACCATCGGCCCGCGTGTCTGTGTTCTGTGTGGCGAATATCGTCATGATCCAGTACGATATCTTCATGGAAGATAATACACTGTCGATCGGCTGGATAGGAACGGGGATAATGGGGGCGTCCATGGCGGGCCACCTCCTGGACGGAGGGTATGACCTGCACGTCTACAACCGCACTCGTGCCAAGACGAAGACGCTGGTTGAACGGGGTGCGACCTGGCACGACACGCCCCGGGAAGTCGCTCAGGCGAGCACCCACGTTTTCACCATTGTTGGATATCCCGCCGACGTGCGGGAAGTGTACTTCGGTGCCGATGGGATTTTTGCGGGCCTGGACGGGACTAAAAATCCCCAGCGTTCTCCTCGAAGGATTCTGGTGGACATGACCACTTCAGAACCGACTTTAGCGGAAGAAATTGCCGCGGAGGCGGTAAAGTACGGAGCGACAGCCCTGGATGCGCCGGTGTCCGGGGGTGACAGCGGCGCCAAAAGCGGCGGGCTGGCAATCATGATCGGTGGAGAGGCGGAGGCGGTGAAGGAAGTACAACCACTGCTGGAACATATGGGATCCAACATCCGCCACATGGGGCCCGCCGGGGCAGGGCAGCACACAAAAATGGCGAACCAGATCCTCATTGCCACGACCATGATTGGGACGGTCGAGTCCCTGCTCTACGCCCAGGCGTCCGGGTTGGACCAGAACGCAGTTATAGACGTGATTGGCAGTGGGGCCGCGTCGTCCTGGTCGATCAACAATCTGGGCAGGCGCATCGCCGACGGGAACTTCGATCCGGGGTTTCTTATCCGACATTTCATAAAAGATATGGGAATTGCCCTGGCCGAATCACGGCGGATGAAGCTGTCCCTTCCGGGACTGGCCATGGCCCAGCAGCTCTACATCGCTGCAACCGCCAAAGGGTGGGATAATCTGGGGACCCATGCGCTCTATCGGGTGTTGGCCGAGATGAACGGCAAAAGTTGACCGCACACTCTGACCGTTCGTCTATACGTCGAAAATCTTGCCGGGATTCAGTATCAGATTGGGGTCCATGGCGCGCTTGATACTCCGGAGTACCTGCAGGTACTCGGGAGACACAAAACGATCCATGTACTCTTTGCGTTTGTGGCCGATGCCGTGTTCGCCGCTGAGCCTGCCGCCCAGATCGGCGGTCAATCGGTAGAGGTCTTCAAGCATACGCGGGCGCCTTTCGTTCCATTCCGCCATGGACCAGCTTGGGTTTTTTACGATTCTCGTATGGATATTGCCGTCCCCGGCGTGCCCGTAAGCCGGGACGAAGACCCCGTATTCTTTTGCAATCGTCTCCATGCCGGATATAAGACGGGGAATTTCCGCCGGTGGAACGACCAGGTCTTCGTTCGTCTGGTGCGGGGAAATCTGAGCATAGGCTTCGGCGATACTGCGGCGGATTTTCCACACCCGTTCGCTGTTGGTGTTGTTGTCGGCCACGAAGATTTCAATTGCCCCGTGGTCTTCACAGAGTGCGCCGACCGCTTCGTACTGCCGGGTTACCTCGCCGGGATCCGCACCATCAACGGTGATGATGAGAACCGCAGCCGCTCCGTCGGAACCGGGGGTGTCACCGAGTGTTTCGTTGAGATACCGACAGCTTCGGCGAAAACTCTCCCCATCGATAAACTCCACCGCCGTCGGGACGATGCCCGCCCGGGCCATCATCTGCGGCACCAGACCGATCGCCTCCCCTAGAGATGCAAAAAAACAGAGCAGATCAACCGACTCCCGCGGTTCCGGCGTCAGCCGCAGCCAGATGCGCGTAAAAACACCAAGGGTACCTTCACTCCCCACCATGAGCTGTACCATGTTGTACCCGGTAACATCCTTGACGAGCTTCCCCCCAAACTGAACGATCTCACCGGTGGGCATCACCACCTCCAGCCCCAGAACGTACCGCCCGGTGACCCCGTATTTCACCGCCTTACCACCGCCGGCGTTCTCGGCAACATTCCCGCCGATAGAGCACGTCTCCAGACTCATAGGATAACCCGCGTAGAACAACCCCGTCCCCCGGAGCTCCTCGTTGATCTCAGCGGTGATTACCCCGGGTTCTACCTCGACCATCATATTCGCCAGGTCGATATCCACAATCCGGTTCTGCCGGTCCGACAGAAGGACAATACCACCGTAGATCGGAACAGCGCCCCCGGACAGACCGCTCCCGGCGCCCCGGGGCGTCACCGGAATGAGCTCGCGGTTTGCCAACCTCATGATCGCAGAAATTTCCCCCGCCGTCCGGGGCGCCACCACAACCTCCGGCCGGTGGGCGTAGTGGGGATCAGGAACCTCATCGTGACCGTACCGCTCCAGGTAGTCCTGGCCCGTGTGGACGTAGCGGTCCCCCACAATAGACCGAAGCTCGTTCACTATCCCGGGGGTAACTGAGTGGTACACAGGCCGGTTCGCGACCCCGTCGTCGCCGTTTCGTATCACGATTGCAGCTGCAGCAGTCCCTTGCGAATGTCTTCCCAATCGGAAGGACCCACCTGTTTCAGCACCATTCGCTGTGCCTTTTTCCAGAGGGGTACACAGGACTGGACAGTTTCATCACCCTCTTCAGACAAAAAGTACTTCCGGTACCGCCGGTCCTGCCCCGGTTCAACCGTGATCAACCCCCGTTTCAAAAGAAGCTCCGTGTTCCGCGACACCGTACTGGGATCAGACCCAAGCGTCTCGGCAATATCTCCGGCACTACTCCCCGGCGCAATTGCCAGAGAAACAAGAAGTGCAAACTGAGGCGAAGATATCCCCACGTCGCGGAAGGCCTCCTCAAAAATCCGCCCGACAATTCGGTTTGCCCGACTGATATTGGATGCGACGCACTGCGAACGTATAGCCTGAAAATCCTTGGGCGTGTAACGTTCTCGTCCGATATTATCGATTATATTTTGCGCCATCTTCGGTACCTCTTGAAAAAACCTCATTTACGCTGAAAAAATACGGTAGTCTGAGACTTTGCCGATCCCTGCCGGTCTCTTCCGGCCC
>Ga0172382_10007250_pt1 | contig 15812 bp, 19 predicted proteins | sample Leawel138RmetaG_FD_122245 | JGI IMG/M metagenome (GOLD analysis project Ga0172382, IMG submission 122245) | Leachate microbial communities from a municipal landfill in Southern Ontario, Canada - Leachate well 138R metaG | ecosystem: Engineered > Solid waste > Landfill > Unclassified | place...
ATCGCCGTAGCATCATCCTGTTTGTCGGAGGGTGGCGCGGTTAAAGCCAATAGACAAACTACGCATGTAGATCCGGTGGTCTAGGTACTGCGGACGCGGGTTCAATTCCCGCCGCCTCCACCAATGATGTTAAGTAAGCCCCAGATTTTAAGGGGCTTTATTTTTTACAGCTTGGCTGCGTCTTACTTTTGGCTCTCGGTTAACAGCATTCCATCGGTAGTTGGTGAGGGCCAGTGTGAGGAATATCTTGTCAGGACGATGTCAGGACAACTACAATGAGGGCATTCAAGATCAGTCAGGAGGGGCACCATGAGCACTCTGAATCTTCCCAAGACCGAGCGTATTGACGTTCGTGCAAGCACGCCGGTCAAGCAACTGTTGCAGGAGGCCGCTCGCGCCTGCCACAAGAACGTAAGCGAGTTCCTTCTTGATGCGGGTGTGACGGCGGCCGCACAGACGCTGGCGGATCGTCGTCAGTTCGTGTTGGACGACGCGCAGTGGCAAGCATTTCAGGAAGCGCTGGACCGTCCGGTGCAAAGTAAGCTGCGCCTGAAAAAATTGCTGCTTGAGCCCGGAGTGCTTGGTTGAGCGGCGGCTACTCGCCTGTTCGTAAGCTTGCAGCAACGGATCAGGTCGACGCCTTCGACTGCGGCCAAGCCGCGCTGGATCAGTTCCTGCAGCGCTACGCAATCGTAAACCAGTATGCCAATAGCGCGCAGACCTACGTCTGCTGCCAGGGTGACGTGGTGGTCGGCTACTACAGCCTCGCCGTCGGCAGCGTCGATCCTCAAGCCGCTCCGTCAAGAGTGATGAAGGGGCTGGCGCGTCATCCGGTGCCGGTCATGATTCTGGCCCGGCTCGCCGTGGACAAGGAGCATCAGCGCAAGGGACTAGGCCAGGCCTTGCTCAGGGATGCGCTGCTGCGCACCGCACAAGCTGCCGACATCGCCGGCATTCGCTGCGTGCTGGTCCATGCCAAGGACGATGCGGCGCGGCAGTGGTACGAATCCTGGGAATTCGAGCCCAGCCCGACCGATCCGTATCACTTGTTCCTGATGCTCAAGGATCTCAAGAGTTTGTTGCGCTGAGGCGGTGTCACCACCTCAAAACCTAATCCGCGCCCGCTGCTCGTCCCACAATAACGGCGTCCCCAATGCCATATCAAGAGGGCATTCTTGACGACCGTCTCGCCTTTCCCGATCAGGAAATAGCAGACCGAATCATGCCCTAACCACACTAAACATTCCCGATCGGGAAACTGAACAAGCCATGACATCCATTCGATCACCTCAACAACTCGGCGATGCACTGCGTGGAGCTCGCAAACAACTCGGGCTGACCCAGCCCCAGTTGGCGCTGGCAGCTGGGGTGGGCGTGCGCTTCATTGTCGACCTTGAAGCAGGCAAGCCCACCTTGCGGCTGGAAAATGTGCTGAGGGTCATTGATGCTCTGGGTGGTGAGCTTCAGTTGAGTGGATTGCCATCCGCTGCTTCCGACGCTCAACGAGAGGATGACGGCCATGGCGCATGAACTGGAAGTCTGGCTTTTCGCCGATCGTGTCGGCACGTTGGCGCTGGTTGATGGGAGTCGTGGTCATCCTGGATGAATTGCCGCGTCGACCTATGCTCGCAGGAAAAGATGGCTTGCGGCTTTCTTTGGCTGGTGCTCAAGACAAACTTCCGGTGGTGTTTGGTGGTGCGTGCATCGGGCTGCCCCTCAATGGCACGCCTAGTTCCCACATCCTGAAATCGTCATCAATTCGTGTTGAATGATACGCAGATTCAAGACAGGGTAGTTGACCTTCATCTCATGAAATACTTTACTTAATCCGCAGTCATCGCTAACATGCCGCGCTTATGTTTTCCGCTAAAACCAATAGTCTGCATCTTGCCAAAGTGACCGGCCCCGGCGATCGCCTGGAAGGTCCGGTTGATCTTGCTGCATGGAGCCGTCTGGCGGCGGCGATGGCAGAAGTGAAATCGGTGCAGGCAGATCTGGATTTGCAGCGAAATGGTTCAGTCGTATTGGCAGACGGATTTATAGAGGTTTCTGGACAAATTCGCTGTGAGCGTTGCCTGGGAAACATGCCTTTATCTTTAAAGGTGCCCGTGCATAGCGGTCTGGCTGAAACCGAAGAGATGGTCAGCACGTTGGATCCGGATCTGGACATCGTGTTGGCCGATAGGGGTGTTGTGGCACTGCAGGTGTGGTTGGAAGACGAGGTTCTGCTGGCTTTGCCCATGATTCCGCGTTGTGCGGAGTGGCAATCCGGCACTTGTCCGGTATCCGGACTGGAAGCATTTATTATTGTTGATTAATGGAGATTTGAGACATGGCCGTACCACAAAGTAAAACTTCCCATTCACGTCGTAATATGCGTCGTGCCCATGATTTTCTGGTAACCGTCAACCGCTCGGTCTGTGCGAATTGTGGCGCTGCCAAGTTACCTCATCACGTTTGCCCCGAGTGCGGATTCTACAAGGGCCGTGAAATGGTCAAGAAGTCTGTGGAAGCCTGAGTGACTTGCTGAACCGGCACAACGCGAGCTTGTTCTCATGCCGCATATAGCGGTGGACGCCATGAGCGGAGACAGTGGCCCCTCGACGGTAATCCCTGCCATCAAGGATCTGCTGCAAAATTATCCCGATGTCACTTTTCATCTGGTCGGGGACAGTCATATCCTGAAAAGTGAATTGCAACGCATGCACCTTCAGGATTCGGAGCAGGTGAAAATCCACCATGCTAGTCAGGTGATAGGTATGGATGAGGCACCTTCCCAGGCATTGCGGGGTAAACGCGATTCATCCATGCACATAGCCATTGCCCTGGTTCGCGACGGGCATGCCGATGCGGTGGTCAGTGCGGGTAACACTGGTGCCTTGATGGCTATGGGTAAAGTATTTTTGCGGACTATTCCGGGTATTGATCGTCCGGCGATTGCCGCCTTCCTGCCTACTACCACAGGACGGTTTTTGGCCCTGGATTTAGGTGCCAATGTGGATTGTCACCCTGAACATCTGCTTCAGTTCGCGGTCATGGGCTCGATTCTCGCCGAACGGGTGATGGGTGTGGCCAAACCACGTGTCGGCCTGCTCAATATCGGGTCCGAAGAAATCAAGGGTAATGAGCAGGTCAAGGAAGCTTCTTTGCTGCTGCGTGCGGCACGACTCAACTTCATTGGTAATGTCGAAGGTTCGGACATTTATCGCGGCGTTGCAGATGTGGTCGTTTGTGATGGTTTTGTGGGGAATGTCGCGCTGAAAACTTCAGAAGGACTGGCCAGCATGATCAGTCACGAGTTGCGCGCCAGCTATACGCAAGGGATTTATGGAAAACTGGCTTATCTGGTCAATCGGCCCATCTTGCAGCGACTCAGAAAGCGTCTGGATTCCCGGCAGTATAACGGGGCGACCTTGCTGGGCCTGAATGGGATTGTCATTAAAAGTCATGGTAATGCCGATCGCTACGCCTTTGCGCGGGCGGTGGAAGTCGGCATTGCCGAGGCCAAGCACCGGCTGACCCTGCATATTGCTGAAGTCATTCAGGAAAACCTCAACCCTGTGGTGCGAAACAGCGCGTGAATCCCATTTATAGTCGTATTGCCGCTACTGGCGGATATCTGCCCGAGCGCGTCATGCATAATGCCGATCTCGAACAGATGGTAGACACCAGTGATGCCTGGATTTTTGAGCGTACCGGTATTCGTTCGCGGCATATCGCTGCAGAAAACGAAAAAACCGTTGACATGGCCGAGCACGCCGCCCGGCAAGCCTTACGGGATGCGGATATTCAGGCAGAAGACCTGGATCTCATACTGGTCGCGACTACCACGCCCGATCAGATTTTTCCCAGTACGGCCTGTCTGTTGCAAGCCCGACTGGGTAATCGTGGCGCGCCGGCCTTTGACGTGCAGGCAGTATGTACCGGTTTCATTTATGCTCTGGCTACGGCTGATCAGTTTATTCGCAGTGGTACGGTAAAAACGGCCCTGGTAGTCGGGGTGGAAAGCATGTCCCGCATTGTCGACTGGACCGATCGTTCGACCTGCATTTTGTTTGGAGACGGAGCGGGCGCGGTGGTCTTACGTGCAGATTCGACACCCGGTATCATTTCTACGCATATTCATGCCGATGGAGCCTATGCCGAATTGCTGCAGGTTCCGGAAGGCCGCGATCAATTGACCATGCAGGGTAATGCCGTTTTCCGTATGGCCGTGCGCACGCTGGGGGATATTGTTCAGGAAACTCTGGCAGAAAACCAAATGGGTGCAGAGGATATTGACTGGTTGGTACCCCATCAAGCCAACATCCGCATCATCCAGGCTACGGCCGATAAATTGAATATGCCCATGGATCGGGTAGTGACGACGGTGGAACATCATGGTAATACTTCTGCAGCATCGGTGCCTTTGGCACTGGATGATGCAGCCAGGCGGGGATGCTTCAAGGCCGGGCAAAATCTTCTGCTGGAAGCCTTCGGCGGTGGTTTTACCTGGGGTTCGGCGTTGTTGCGTTGGGCTTGAAGTGTATGTTGCCCATGGGCATCAACTGACAGTTTGCTTTAGGAGGAGTTTCGATTGCACGGCTCTATCGCCTTTGTGTTTCCCGGTCAGGGTTCCCAGTCTATTCAAATGCTTGCCGATCTGGCGTCCACTCATCCTCTGGTCCAGGAGGTTTTTGCAGAAGCCTCTGACGTATTGGGAGAAGATCTCTGGGCTCTCAGTCAGAATGGTCCTGTCGAAAAACTCAACCAGACCCGCTGGACCCAGCCCCTGATGCTGGCTGCCGGATATGCGGTGTACCGGGTATGGGAGGAAGAGGGCGGTGCTTATCCTGATTTTGTTGCCGGACATTCCCTGGGTGAATATACGGCGCTGGTAGTCGCCGACGCGCTGGATTATGCCGATGCGGTTCGCCTGGTGGCCGAACGTGGTCGTTTGATGCAGGAAGCTGTACCGGAAGGGGCCGGGGCCATGGCCGCAGTCATTGGTCTGGCGGATGATGATCTCAAGCGGCTTTGCGCCCAGGAAGCTCAGGATAATGTCCTCTCTGCCGCGAACTTTAACGCGCCCGGACAGGTCGTGGTGGCTGGCGAAACCGCCGCAGTGGAAAGACTGGTTGAAGCGGCCCGATCTGCCGGTGCCAAACGGGTCGTTATGTTGCCGGTCAGTGTCCCCAGCCACTGCAGTTTGATGACTGAAGCGGCTCAACAATTTGCCACGGTGCTGGAGTCGGTCGCTTTCCGCGCTCCGAAGGCCATGCTGATCCACAATGCTGACGTGCTGAGTCATACTACGCCGGATAGTATTCGTGCCGTTCTGGCCAAGCAATTATACAGTCCGGTACGCTGGACCGAGACCATTCGTTATCTGGCGCGCCAGGGTGCCCTGACCTTTGTGGAAATGGGACCAGGACGGGTTTTATCCGGTCTTGGCAAGCGGATTGAACCTTCTTTGACCATGCTGCATGTAGAAGATGGTAAAAGCCTCAAGGCTGCTCTGGAGCTGGTTTGATGGGAAGCACACTGGAAAATCAGGTCGCGCTGGTTACCGGAGGCCGTCGCGGTATTGGTCAGGAAGTAGCCCGGGTGCTCGGCAATGAAGGCGCCCTGGTCATTGCTACAGCAACCACCAGCAAGGGGGCTGAGGCCATTTCTGCAAATTTTCAGGCCAGCGGCATCCAAGGACACGGGGTTGTTCTGGATGTCACGGATGATGCGGCGATGGATGCCTGCCTGAAAAAAATTCAAAGTGAGCATGCCGCGCCCAGCATTCTGATTAACAATGCAGGAATCACTCGGGACCAGTTACTGTTGCGCATGAAAGATGAAGACTGGGATGCGGTGATGGCAACCAATTTGCGCGCCGTTTATCGCCTCAGCAAAATTTGTTTGCGCGATATGCTAAAGGCGCGTTTTGGCCGTATAATCAACATAACTTCGGTGGTGGGCAGCATGGGTAACGCCGGACAAAGTAATTATGCGGCGGCCAAAGCGGGTGTAGCAGGTTTTACGCGTGCCTTGGCCAGAGAAGTGGCTGGCCGTCAGGTGACGGTCAATTGTGTGGCTCCCGGTTTTATCAGTACCGATATGACCGAAGGTTTAAGTGAGGCCCATAAGGAAGCGCTTTTACAGCAAATTCCTGTAGGTCGCCTGGGTAGTGTCGACGATGTGGCGGGGGCTGTGGCTTATCTGGCCAGCCCGCAAGCCGGTTATATCACCGGACAAATTCTTCATGTCAATGGTGGCATGTGGATGGGATAAGGTAACGTTGGCTTTACAGGACTGCACCCCTGTGGTCCAATCTCGCCGACAATAATTTTTAACCAGCAAAGGAGTTTCTCCCAAATGGAAAATGTGGCAGAACGAGTAAAGAAAGTAGTAGTCGAGCAGTTGGGTGTCAATGAAGATGAAGTGACCAATGAGGCTTCCTTTGTGGATGACCTGGGCGCCGATTCTTTGGACACCGTGGAACTGGTCATGGCCCTCGAAGAAGAATTCGACTGTGAAATTCCTGATGAAGAAGCTGAAAAAATTGCTACCGTGCAGCAGGCTATTGATTATGTATCCTCTCACATGCCCGCCAAGGATGCCTGAGACATATCGTCTATTTCAGGAACATGAGGAGAACCGACCGTTGAAAAGACGCGTTGTCATTACAGGGCTGGGTATAGTTTCCCCTGTGGGGATCGGTATATCTGCGGCTTGGGATGCCATTGTGCGGGGACGTAGTGGTATCGGTCGCGTCACACGTTTTGATCCTGCCCCTTACAGTTCGCAAATCGCCGGAGAAGTACGCGGTTTTGATGTCACCCAATACATTCCCAGCAAAGATGCAAAAAAAATGGATTTGTTCATTCATTACGGCATTGTGGCAGCGATGGAAGCCATTGCAGATTCCGGCCTGAAAATCAGTCCGGATATTGCTGAACGGGTAGGTGTTTCGATTGGCAGCGGCATTGGTGGCTTGCCTGGTATTGAGTCCGAACACCAAATTGTTACGGATAGCGGCCCCAGACGTATTTCACCGTTTTTCATCCCGCGTTGTATTGTGAACATGGTCGCGGGACATATTTCCATTATGTATGGTGCCAAAGGCCCGAATATTGCTATGGCTACGGCCTGCTCCACGGGTACCCATTCCATCGGTGATGCCGCTCGGCTCATCGAATATGGGGACGCGGACGTCATGATCGCCGGCGGTGCCGAAGCCGCCATCAGCCCACTGGGCTTGGGTGGTTTTTCAGCATCTCGTGCTCTTTCGACCCGCAATGATGAACCCGAAAAGGCGAGTCGGCCCTGGGATAAGGATCGTGATGGTTTTATCTTAGGTGAAGGTGCCGGTATCTTGGTCCTTGAAGAATATGAGTTTGCCATGCGGCGTGGTGCCCGTATTTATGGGGAGCTGGCTGGCTATGGTATGAGTTCCGACGCCTATCATATGACCCAGCCCGCAGCTGGCGGGGAGGGGGCAGCCCGGTGTATGCGTGTCGCACTGCATAATGCCGGTTTCCAGCCGGAACAGGTGGGTTATATCAATGCCCACGGCACTTCCACCCCTTTGGGCGATCGTGCCGAGACGGAAGCTGTGCATGCCGTATTTGGAGAGCATGCGCGATCTTTAGCCATGAGTTCCACCAAATCCATGACTGGCCATTTGCTGGGTGCAGCGGGGGGAGTAGAAGCCGTATTTACCACGCTTGCCCTGTATCATGGCATATTGCCGCCGACCATCAATCTGGATACAGCCGATGAAGACTGCGATCTGGACTACGTCCCCTTGCAAGCCCGCCAGCAAAGCGTAGATGTCGCTTTGAGCAATTCTTTCGGTTTTGGTGGTACCAACAGCACCCTCGTATTTCGCCGCCATAGCGACTAATCCGTTCAGTGCGCGTGCAGGCCGTGATGATGAATGGGGTCCCGCAACAATCGGGAGCCTGTCCGGCTGCTATTGATCGCGCTTTTCATTATGGGGATGGTCTGTTTGAGACTATCCCCATCATTCAGGGTAAACCCCTGTTCTGGGATGAGCATCTCCAACGCCTTCAGGCAGGCGCGCAATTATTGCAGATGAATCTACCCGGCTCATTGCCGTGGCTTGAAGATTTTCAGCGCTTGCAAGCGCATGTTTCTTTACCCGATCGCTACGTTCTCAAATTGATTTTAAGTCGTGGTCCGGGAGGGGGTTATGGTATTCCCCGCAATGTCTCCGTCGCCCGTTATCTGTTTGCTTCGGACTGGCCCGAGCGTAGTGCAGCTTATTGGCATCCGGGGATTCTCGCAGATATTTGCTCGGTTCCCCTGTTGACCGGAGCCCCTTATCTGACAGCGAAAACCCTGAATCGTCTGAATCAGGTCATGGCCCGTAATGCCTTGCCGCAGGAATACGCCGAGGGCATCGTCCTCGATCAGCAGGGCTTTTTACGCGAAGGGATTATGTCCAATTTATTCTGGGTTGCTGCGGGCATTGTCCATACACCCTCACTGGAGGAGGGGGGTATTGCCGGAATCCAGCGTCAGGCGATTTTAAATTGGCTGCAGACATCGAGCATTCCCTGCCAAATCGGGGATTATCGGGCAGAAAACCTGATCGAGGCCGAGGAAATTTTTTTCAGTAACAGTCTGATTGGTATCTGGCCGGTCAGGCGTTTTCAGGATCGTAACCTGGAGGGTAGCCAGGGTAAAATCAGTGCCAAAATACTGCAATGGCAGGCAACACTCGGGCTGGGTCCAACCTGATGCGGCGCATAATCCTGACTTTGCTGCTGGTTATTATTCTCGCTCCGCTGGGCTATTACGGTGTGACCATGTACTTGCCGCAATCTTTTCCCAAGCCGGGAAAGCAGGTCCCCATCCGGCTCGGAAATGGCACATTGGAAAGTATTCAGATTTTGCACAAGGCGGGTGTTCTGCCTTATCCGCAGATGTTTCGTATGGCCTGGATCTTGGCCGGTCGTCCTGTGCTGCAGGCGGGTCTTTATGATTTTCAGGGTCACGTGACGCAGGAGAAGATTCTCCAAAGTCTGATACATGGGCAATCCCGGCCACTCAATGTGGTCATTATCCCCGGTTGGAATTTGTCGCTGATTCTTCAGGAGTTGCGTTTAAAGTCGCCCTATCTGAACCTGCATGGCCTCCCGACGGGCGATCAGGCCGCGCAACAACTGGCTGCCGCAGGAATCGGTGCCCGCGACAGTGCTGAAGGTTGGCTTTTCCCCGACAGTTATCGCTATGTTCCCGGGACTTCAGCCCTGAGTATCCTGAAGCGCGCCTATCAACGAATGGATAAGAATTTACAGCATTTATGGTCGCAACGCGCTCCGGGATTACCCTTGAAAAACCCCTACCAGGCGCTCATTCTGGCTTCTGTGGTGCAAAAGGAAGGAGCGCCTCCCGCACAACAGGCGCATATTGCGGCTGTGTTTTTGAATCGATTACGCCAGGGAATGCCACTGCAGTCAGATCCGACGGTAATTTATGCGCTGGGTAAGCACTATCAGGGGCATTTGACGCCGCAGGAAATGCACGTGTCTAGTGCGTATAATACTTATCTGCATGGAGGACTCCCGCCAACGCCTATTGCCATGCCCGGCTTAAGTAGTTTACAGGCAGTATTGCATCCGAGTGACAGCCACGACCTGTATTTTATTGCTCAGGGGAATGCCTACCATTATTCGACCAGCTACAAGCAACATATTGAGCAGATAAAACGCTATCTGCAACCCACAGCGAGGACGTTTTCATGACAGCCCAGGAATCCACTATCACGCCGGGAATGTTCATCACCCTGGAAGGCATTGAGGGCGCTGGCAAAAGCTCTGCCATACCAGTGCTGGCAGCTTTTTGTGAAGCTCAGGGATTGAGCGTGGAGCGTACGCGCGAGCCGGGTGGTGGTCATTTGGGTGAAGCCTTGCGCAGCATATTTTTGAATCCGGAATTGGCCCTGGATGTGGAAGCGGAGTTACTTCTGCTTTATGCAGGGCGACGCGACCATTGGTTGAACCGGATTCAGCCGGCGCTGACGGACGGTAAGATCGTCCTTTGCGACCGTTATGAAGATTCCACCTATGCTTATCAAAGTGGGGGCAGGGGCTTTCCTCAAGAGCGTATTGCCGAACTGGCGCGCTGGGCTGGCATTACCCGGGCACCGGATTTGACTTTCTGGTTTGATGTTATCCCGGAACTCGGCGCCGCCCGTATTCGTGCCCGGCGGCCAGATCGTCTGGAACAGGAACAGACCCCATTTTTTACCAAAGCGCGGGCCGTGTTTGCCCAACGTCGGGCGGCCGAACCCCAGCGGATCATCCGCATTGATGCCTCAGCCCCCATGGATCAGGTGCATGCCGCGCTGGAGCAGGCCCTGGCTCCCCGTTTGCGTAAGCATTTTTCATGAAAACTTTTCAGCCAGATCCCCAATCCTGGCAACCCATCCAGGCCTTATTGGCCTCCGGATTACCGCAGACCATGCTGGCAGTCGGTGAATCCGGTTCTCTGCTGCGTCTGCATCTCGATGCGCTGCAGGCCGCCACCTTGTGTTTCAAGCCGACTGACGAAGGGTTTGCCTGTGAACAATGCCGTTCGTGCAAACTGCTGGCGGAAGGCTCCCATCCGGATTTATGGGTAGCAGCCCCTGAGCCGGGTAAGCAGATAGCCATTGATACCTTGCGTCAGGCCATGGAATGGATTCAGTACACGCCGCAGGTCAGCAACTCGCGCTGGTTGCGCATAGATAATGCCGAAGCCATGACGGTGGCAGCCGCCAACGCCATTCTAAAGACCCTGGAAGAACCCCCCATCCGTGCGCACGTTGTTTTGCATAGTGAACAGGCTTCCCGTCTATTGCCTACCATTCGCTCCCGCCTGCAGCGCATTCCCCTGCCGGAAATGCAGATGGTGCAGTCCATACACTGGCTGCAACAGCAGGGTGTGGATGCAGAAAATAGCGGCGCTTTGCTCCGTCAATTAGGCAATCGGCCCTTGCGCGCCCTGGAGCTTTGGGAGGCCGGTTGGCTGGAGCAGCGCCAGCAATGGCTGCGTAGTTTGCTGGATTTATCTGGGCAGGGGGTCGTGGCGGCCCTGAAACTTGCGGAGCAATGGAGCAAAAGTTCGGATCTATTTCTGATCCGGGAGATGGTACTGAATGTCCTCGCCGATTTTATGCGTTTGCGACAGGGGCTGCTGGACAGAATCGCTGACCTGGACTATCTAGAAGAGTTGCGACTGAAAGCTCCGGATATTTCGGCGGAAGCGCTGCAGTCCAACCTGGATGGCTGGTTGCAACTGCCATTGACCCTGTCCCAAAACAGTAATGGGATGATGGTCATGGAAAAGTTGCTTTTGGACTGGCTGAAATTGTGGCCAAGGAGGAAAACCCATGGAATTCAAAACTGAGCCCAAACCGGGAGGCGCGGCTACCGCGTTGTCTGTAGTATTGCGTGATCCCCAGGCCGTACAGCGTTGCTTTATGTCTGCCATCAAGGGCGGCGGATTACTGGTGGAAACACCTAATCTTCTTCCCATGGGTACTGAAGTGCTGCTGATGATTACCCTGCCCGACAGCCAACCCCGCGCCCCGGTGATGGGTAAGGTTATCTGGGTCACCCCCGTGGAAAACCGCGACGGTCGGCCACCGGCCATCGGCGTCCAGTTTCAGAATGATCGCTCAGGGGTGCTCACGCGCATTCAGAATGCCCTGTCTGGATTGCCCACCCATGGTGATGCGGTGCTGAGTTTTTGACGGGATTTTCTTCAGCTTTTCAGTGTCAGGATTTGCAGTTGCGGGTACCAAGATTTCCGGTCATTGCTCTTTGAGCAAGGTCTGGGTTACACTTCGCAGCCTCAGGAGAGGTGACCGAGCGGCCGAAGGTGCAGCACTGGAAATGCTGTGTACTCCAAAAGGGTACCGTGGGTTCGAATCCCACCCTCTCCGCCAAAAAAATAATATAAGAAGCTGATTTATATCAAAAATAATTTTTTCAAAGTTAGTTGATCTTGCCTCTGATCTTACTCGGTGAAAATTCTTCTTTGTACATTCCTATTAACCTTTTCAGCTTTCAGCCGGACAGGCGTGTGGTCCATACAGGCATTGAGCGGGCGCAATGGCAACTCAGACTCTCAGAAGCATCGGTTGAAGCGATAGGCAACTCATCCCGGTATTCCTGAGGGGAATTGCCGTTGACTCCATTGGGAGGTTCGAAAAACTTGCTTTCCTGACGGATATTAGCTTAAAGAATCAGGATTCAGGACATTTTCCTACGGATTTTGTAGTAAGCGGTATTTTTCATGGCCATATTTCCATGATTTTCTGAATTACGGGCATACTGCTGCCCTGATTGGCCCCTTTTCGAGAAAGGCTAGGTGTTTGATGTTGTAGTTCACGACCATCATGGTCATCGCGGCGAGGCTTGCACGTACCTGGCCGATGGCCCGAATACGCTTGCCACCCATTTGCTCCATGTCTGCAAAGACGTGTTCTACCCGCGCCCGTACTTTGGCGATGTTGTGGTTTCGCCGCTGCTGGCATTCAGAGAGAGGATGGTTACGGCTTCCCGGGTATCCGCAAAGAAGCCATCACCAGCCCCCGTTGCTGTTGTCCGCCATATACCGGAGCACGAAACATGCAGGTCAGACTCAGATTTACCTGACGCCCATGCATGCCGCACACAAAAAGGTAGAACGCGGAATCGAGAATATTCGCAGAAGGTTACGAATGGTTCGGCAGACTGCGGAACAGTACATTGGGCGCTCACATTGGACGCTTCTCGTCAGCTACATTACCGCGCAAATTACCCAAAAACCATGGACCCCCCGGGGGGCCTTTCCAGCCCTTGGCGGGCCGTAACTGCTTTTCTAGATTAATGTAAAACTGAAAAGTGGTTGTGGTTAGGCGGAGCCGCAATTACCTGCCGCGTCGCTTAATCTTCGTGCATCGATATTCAGTGGCGTAGTCGCTCATTTATGTCGATCATGGTCTTTAGCGTCTCCGAGAGGAATATTACTGGTATTTTTGTGTTTCACCCGTAGAGTAAATCTCCATCAGCGAAGAAAACCAAATTCTATCGAATGAATAATGTCAGTTCAGCGGAGGTGGGCACCCAATTTGGGTTGACGGGGCCGACATCTTTCGCTCAAACTGATCCGATATGGAAACTTTAAGTAGGCAATGGTTGACCTGTTACCTGTATTAGTTCATTCTTTTTCTGAGCGAAATTCCGCCGCCCTTCCGAGAGTAACTGCGCTCTGATGAACCGCCACCTAAAACCACTATAAAATATGTTCAATGTTTACAAATGAGCATAAGGAGAAATATTTTAAATTTATAGAAACATATTTCTGGTATTGTCTGCTGGCGGAGCTTTCTCCAATGAAACCATGGTTAGGAAAATATTTATATGCTTATATTTCTATGGCTAACTTATGTTGTGCTTTCCATAATTACTTCAATAAAAGTTGTTCTGAACAAGCGTAACCCATTGGCCGCTGCATTATGGTTGGTCATTATATGGCTGGCTCCCTATTTAGGGGTTTTCTTTTATTTTATGTTAGGGATCAATCGCGTCAAACGCAAAGCGGTTGGAATGCGGAAGGGATTGCACCGGTACAACCATCCTACTTTGGAAAAGTTCATTGTAACCGAAGGCAAACTAGATGTTCATGAAATCTCTTCATATTACATTCCTCTAGCAAAATCCATTCATAGGCTTGCAGAACAAAGCCTGATTGATGGAAACGAGATTGAGCCATTATTTACTGGTAATACGGCCTATAATGCCATGTTAGAAGCTATTGCTAATTCAAAAAAATCTATCGTGCTAATGACATATATTTTTCATGCTGATGGCATTGGAGTGAAATTTATTTCTGAATTGCGTCAAGCCCACGCTCGTGGCGTTGTAATTCGCGTGCTACTGGATGGAGTGATGGCACATCTTACACGTCCATCTGTAGTTCATGCACTCCGTAATGCAGGCATTCCTTTTGCGTTATTCAACTCACCATTGTTGGCTCGCCAGTTTATTTTCCTAAATTTACGGAGTCACAGGAAGATCTGTGTTGTAGATGGTCGCATCGGATTTACTGGAGGATTCAATATACATCGCGATTATTGGTCGTCCAACCCGGATGAAGCGGTGCACCAGGACACGCATTTTCGGGTTACTGGACCAATAGTGGCGCAACTGTCAACGGTGTTTGTGAATGAGTGGCTTTACAGCTCCGGGGAGACTTTGCGTGGCGAACCATGGTTTTTAGAGGAAGATGAAATCCCGCATGAAGGTAGAGTGCTGGCGCGTGGCATTGCTGCTGGACCGAATGAACAGCAGGAACGCTTGCGAGGTTCCTATCTCACCGCGCTGAACGTGGCGCAAAAATCGGTCAAAATCATGTCACCGTATTTCATCCCTGATGAGGTGTTGATTGCAGCGATTGGTGATGCTATTAATCGTCAGGTTGAAGTGGACATTTTTATCCCCAGAAACAACAGTAAAATATTACTAGCAGCCACTATGGGAACCATCAACGAGATCCTTGAGCATGGCGCACGCCTATGGTTATGTCCTCCACCTTTTAACCATTCTAAGCTGATGATAGTGGATGATCAATGGTTATTAATGGGTTCTGGTAACTGGGATGAACGCAGTCTTCGGCTTAATTTTGAATTCAATGTTGAATGCTATAATGCGCTGCTCGTCAATAAAATAAATACGTTATTCCGCACGCATCAAAATTCCGCAACACAGTTTACTTATGCCGAATACTTGAAACGGCCATTTCACCATCGGCTATTTGATGGTTGCACACGCATATTTTCCCCATTTTTATGATGCAGTTTATTACAATGAGATGAACATCTCCTTCCACTATTAGGCTTATCGCCATGCATTACAGGCCGAATATCAGGTAGCAACCCTGGCTTCTATCATCAGTGCATAGGAAATACCTGCCCGTATCCGTATGGGTGCATTTTGTGCGATACTCGTTTGATGGCGATGGTACCGGCCGTTTTGAAGCCTCTTTCGTGTATGTCCCGAGCCAGCCTTTAGGGTTCTTATGACATTATCCGAACAGCAGCAATGCCATAAGTTTTAAAAATCCGCACAGCGCGGGCGGTCCCAACACCATGGGTATGCAGGAACAGCATGATCTCCCGGATTACTTTCTGGTCTGCCCAGGTGGTAACCATCCGTTCCCGGCGAATGGGTCCGATCCCTATCAGACTTTTGGTTCCTTCTGGCACGTGTTGCCAGAAAATAGGCGGGGTTGCTGTTGCGTAAACCGGCGAGGGATCCAGTCATCAGAATCAATTCCGGTACTGAATACTCTCATTGGTATAGCCATGTGAATCTCCTTTCTCAGCAGACAAACAAGTCGGAATGGCTTCCGGTAAACCAGAAGCCATTCCAGATCGCTCAGGAAATGGTGATCCTCTTCCGCTTGGCGGATTCCGTTTTTGGTAGTACCAATTCAAGTACACCATCTTTAAAGGTCGCCTTTACCTGATCACTATTGATATCCACCGGAAGTTGAATCGTCCGGGAAAACTCGCCGTAATGCCGTTCACGATATACATAGTTCGCGTCTTTTTCCGTTTTCTCCTCTTGTTTCACACCACCAAGGTAAACTTGGTTACCATGCACCTGGATATCCAGATCGTTCTTTTCAACACCGGGTATTTCAGCTTTGAGAATAAAGGCGTCATCCCGGTCAATAACATCTATATTGGCAACCTGTGGATAGGATTGTCTACGTAAAGATGCCGGGGAAAAGAATCCGGGCATAAACGTGTCAAGTACGCCTTCCAGTGGATCAGTCGGACG
>Ga0172382_10007251_pt1 | contig 15811 bp, 7 predicted proteins | sample Leawel138RmetaG_FD_122245 | JGI IMG/M metagenome (GOLD analysis project Ga0172382, IMG submission 122245) | Leachate microbial communities from a municipal landfill in Southern Ontario, Canada - Leachate well 138R metaG | ecosystem: Engineered > Solid waste > Landfill > Unclassified | place...
ATAAAAACATGCAGAGAGTCTGGACAGGGGAAGTGACACTCTAATAATGCACTATCATAAACCATACCATGAGTTTTGATGTAAAACCGGTCGTGGATAAAACCATAATCTGCCCCATACGACAGTTGAGTCCCAAAAGTTGGTGTAAATTCCAACTCATTGTTTCTCAGGTTTGTTGAGGGCATCTGCTATCCCTCGTTACTCACAATCTATGTCAGGCCAAACGACCAATTGCACTGTTGTCATCTTGTTAATCCATGTCAAGTTCTTTTCCATCATTGGCATTCCCCCATTTTTTAAACAAGGCAGGATCAGCTGTTGCCTTTCCTGCCATATTCCGGCATAGGGGTTGATCTTGTACCTTGTCACTGTACTGAAACAACACTCCACCAATAGCGACAAACGATAGAAGATGAAGTCGCAGATGTTGCCCCAAGCTTTGTTGGTATAACTCATGATACTGGGAAAAGAGCTCAAATACGAATATGCGAACTTTTTCAATGAGTATAGGAAGCACATGGTCAGCAGAAGCAACTGGTTCATATTCTGGAGCCTGATATAAGAGGTCAGTTGGATCTTCTCCCAGCCATAGCTTTGCTTGATATGGCGGTGTACTTCTTCGATCTTCCAGCGCAGTCTGTACATTTCAATTGCTTTATCCATGATCTCATCCAAAGTCAACTCCGGCTGATTGGGGAAATCACAGAAGAAGTAGAAGAATCCTTTCTTTGTATTGCGGGAGCCGCCATGCCGTACCACAACCAGCCAAGTATCCATCGTCTCAGGGTTTTTCACTGGATGTGGGTTGAGGCGAATCTGCACCCGTTTGATTCCACAAGTGAAATGTTTGCCGGAGCCCTTGGCAGTCAGACGCCGATCCAGTTTCACAGATTTGGCCACCTGCATAAAGTTCTGTTCGCAGCCATTTACAGTCAAACCTCTTCTGCCCATGGAGCGTACAATATAGTCCATGCCAGTGATCTGCAGAAACTCCAGCCAACGCCGTGAGTCATAAGCCCGGTCAAACAAATAGACACCGCGGTTACCGCTGGCAAGGTTGATGTCGACCAAACGATCTTGTGTGAGTTGGGACAGACTGTCCTCTTCCAAGTCACGAGAGATCAAATCAGAACTGATGGGTTTGATCTCATGACCATTGTCACCTTTTTGGCAGGCAATTACATTCAACAGATCGTAACCCAACTTGTCATGTTTACCTGTGCTGCCATCCCTGACCACATTCAAACCCTCCATGGCCTTGGCCCTGGGCTTTACGATGTCACTGGAATCCACGATGATGGCTGTATCCGAATCAAAGCCCCCGCATTGTTTGGCGATGATGGACGATTGTATACCCAAGCCTAATTCCGCTTAGTTAAGATGCCGGGTGAATCGTTCACAGACCTTTTTGTTGGATACCTTTTCATGTAAGCTTCTGGCGATCTGCAAACAGATCACGGACTGGCTTTTCAAGATGCCCAAACAGATATCCTGGACGAAATGATATTCTGGCAAACTGACCTGTTTTTTAAATTGGGAGAGGAATTGCGAAAATTTTACTTGCACGCTTTGCTTGGTTTGTTTTTGTTGTTCATTGAACATTGGCTGGCTCCTTTTTTGTTGTTATACATAAGATTACATTAAAGAGAGCCGGCTTTTTTGTCAAGTAAAAAATGGACAAAATATACACATAATATTCTGTCCTCCAATTGGTTATGTTAATCAACAGCCCGCCAAAACCCGGAAAATCCTTAATTTCCTGAAAAGCCGTCAATTAGCAGTTTGCTCCGATATATTTTCAAGGCGGAAAAGGTCTATATCAACCTATGTAAAAGCTTGCACAGACCCATTCCAGAAAATTTCGGGGGGATGCGTGCTAATTACACAACAAACTCGACTCCTTTTCAATATATATCCTTAGAAATCCTCCACCATTATGGACAATCCTCAAAAATATCTATTGACGAATTGGCGAGGTTTTGAAACATATAAATTGGTGAGGGTTTTGCGGATGAAAAGGTCCACTGTGCCGCTTAACCCGCTGCCAATATAAATGGTTAAGGAAAGATCATGTATGAGATGAGTGCCCGTTTGCTTTCTGGTCAAGAGATCCGCTCCTTCATGGGCATCAGCAGTAACGTTGTGTATTGTGGGACAAAAATGCACGCTATATCGATAGCAAATTCACGATTTTATAAATTCCGTAAAACTGAAAGATATACAAGTGGTCTTCATGCTTAAAGTCTTGTAAAAGGAAAGGTATTCTCATGAATGTTTTCGAGCTTAGAAACAAACTGATTGCGGATTACTGCTCATACGTCAAGGGCTTTATCACAATCAAAGATGATTCGATTAAAGAATTAATTTCCAATGAGCTTGAGGACGGCTTACTCTGGCCAGACCCCCTGATTCAGCTAAGCCCATTCTTTGAACCGGGAGACTCAATTGATGATTTGATTGAGTCAGAAATTTTACATCCATTATGTCGGCAGATATTCAGAATGAAGAAAGATGAAACCGACTTTGGCAAACAGATGCAGCTTCATAAACACCAAACTGAAGCGATAAAACGAGCAGCCCAAGAACAGAACTATGTCCTCACCACTGGCACCGGCTCCGGGAAAAGCCTGGCATACATCATTCCCATTGTGAACCACATTCTTAAAACCGGGAGCGGCAAAGGGATCAAAGCCATCATTGTCTATCCCATGAACGCGCTGGCAAACAGTCAGAAAAATGAACTCAAAAAATTTATAGACTGGGGCTTCAGCTCTGACACAAAACCTGTTACTTTCAAACGCTATACTGGCCAGGAATCAGAACAGGAAAAACTCAAAATCTGCTCGAATCCTCCAGATATTTTGCTGACCAACTACGTGATGTTGGAACTCATCTTAACCAGGCCCAACGAATTGCCCCTCGTGGCAGCCTGTAAAAACCTCAAATTCCTGGTTTTGGACGAACTCCACACCTATCGGGGTCGCCAGGGAGCTGATGTGGCTATGTTGATCAGAAGAACAATAGACGCCGCAAAGGCAGAAAACGTTATCCGCGTCGGAACATCCGCCACATTATCCAGCACCGGTGACCGCTCGAAACAGAATCTTGAAATCTCAAGGGTGGCCACACAACTTTTCGGCAGCAACGTGACACCAGACAATGTGATTGGTGAATATCTTCAACGCTTGACCCCGGAATTTGATTTTTCTGATTCATCCGTTGTCACAAAACTTGCGAACTCGATTGAAAACACACTTAAAACACAGAGCCTGAGTTTTGAGGACATCAAGGAGGACACCTTATTCTCTTGGATTGAAACCACTTTTGGGGTTGAATCCGACCCCCATTCCGGCAGATTATACCGCTCACCCGCAAAATGTATCTGGGGCAAGGATGGTGGAGCAGAAAGCCTCAGCAATATCACTGGAATCGACAGATCCATTTGCCAAAAAGCGATCCAGCATGCCCTGATGTTGGGATTTAAAACAATCAATCCCGCCAATCAGTTTCCGGTTTTCGCATTCAAACTTCACCAGTTTATAAGCAGAGGAGACACCGTCTACGCGTCTCTCGATGAAAAAGAAATAAGACATCTCACGATACAAAGACAGCTATATGTCCCCAACAGCAATAAGAATAAAATCCTTCTACCTTTGGCCTTCTGTCGTCACTGTGGACAAGAGTTTTACACCGTGACTAAGATTTTTGATGACGAAAGAGAAGTATGGCGGCTCCAGCCCCGGGATCTGAATGAACGGGTTTTTGATGAGAATCAGGAAGCGGGTTTTATTTTTGCTGATGATGCAAATGAATGGACGGATGATGTTACCGGTAACATGGATAAAATCCCTGACGAATGGAAGGGCCATGATGGAAAAATTCTCAACAATCGCAAGGAATATCTTCCCAAACCGATCCGTGTGACAGCAGACGGACAGTTAAAAAACACTGGCAGACAGATGTTTTTTCTTGCTGCTCCTTTTCGATTTTGCCCCACTTGCCAAGTCTCATATTCTGCCAATCAAAGAAGCGATTTTGCCAAACTGTCTGCATTAGGTACAGAAGGCAGAAGCACTGCGACCACGATTTTATCCCTTTCCGCAGTGCGTCATATCCGCAACATGGAACTTCCCCCAGAGGCCCGCAAACTGCTGAGCTTCACTGACAACAGGCAGGATGCCTCTCTCCAGTCGGGTCATTTCAATGATTTCATACAGGTCGGTCTTCTCAGAGGAGCCCTGTTTCACGCACTCTCACAAAAAAGCGGCGAGGGAGTAAGACACAGTGAACTCACCCAGCTTGTCTTTGAGAGCTTGAACCTGCCCTTTGAAGAGTACGCTTCAAACCCTGATGCCGGTAAAGGGCTTGCCAAAATGGAAACTGAGCGAGCCTTACGAAACGTTCTTGGATATCACCTGTATCGTGATTTGAAAAGAGGATGGAGGGTTAATGCTCCAAACCTTGAACAAACGGGACTTTTGGAGATTGAATACCTTTCAATTGATGAATTGGCGGGAGATTCCGAGCAGTGGGCTTCCGGTCATCCCGCCCTGGCTCAGGCGGACACGCAAACCAGGCTGAACATTTTAAAAACACTGCTTGATTGGATGCGAAGGGAACTCGCCATCAAAGTTTCCTACCTGGATCAAATGGAACAGGAAAGGATTCTGCAACAAGGCAAACAGCGGCTTATCCCCCCCTGGGGTTTTGATGAAAACGAGCAGACCAGACTGCTAACTCACGCTTCGGTACTCTACCCACGTTCTCGCAAACAGGGAGATTATGGCGGAGACACCTATCTTTCCACCCGGAGCGGTTTTGGACAATATCTCAGGCGTGCAAACAGGTTCCAGAACCACATGCACAAGCTTACCTTGGAAGATACGGGTACAATCATCAAAAACCTGCTGGACGGGCTTTTATCCTACGGGATTATCGAAAAAGTCCGGGATGCCAAAGCGGAAAAAGTACCGGGATATCAGCTTGTGGCCGATTCGATGATTTGGAAAGCCGGAGATGGTTCCAGCGGAGCTTATGATCCCATCCGTCAAACATCTCTTTCCTTGGCTGGACAACCAGTTAATCAATATTTTAAAGAATTCTACCAGTTTGTTGCGGCATCGACGCGTGGGCTCCACTCGAGAGAACATACAGCCCAGGTTTCATACGAAGAACGGGAACGAAGAGAAGATGACTTTCGTAAAGCCACTTTGCCCATCCTATATTGCTCACCCACCATGGAACTGGGAATCGATATCTCGCGCTTGAACGTGGTGAATATGCGCAATGTTCCACCTACACCCGCAAACTACGCGCAACGCAGTGGGCGCGCGGGCAGAAGCGGACAGCCAGCCTTGGTTTTCACCTATTGTTCAACTGGAAGTCCGCATGATCAATATTTCTTTAAACGTCCCGTCAATATGGTCTCAGGATCAGTGGCGGCACCGCAGATTGATCTTGCCAATGAAGATATGTTGCAATCCCATATCAATGCCATCTGGCTTTCAGAAGCCCGGTTGAAACTGGGTAACACACTCACAGAAATTGTGGATATCTCTGGTGAACCACCTAAGCTGGAACTCTTGCCAGATATTGAGAACGCTTTGTCGGATTTTTCCATAAGACAAAGAGCGCGCATCAGAGCAGCCAAAATAATAAGTTCCATAGAAGATAGTTTAAAGAATTCTGTTTGGTTCACACCGGATTGGCTTGACGACACATTATCCCAAATTCCGCTGCAATTCCAAAAAGCTTGTGATCGATGGCGTGGTTTATATAAAGCTGCTCTCAATCAGCAGGAAATCCAAAATAAAATTATCCTTGACGCCTCCAGAAAACAACAGGAAAAAGACCAAGCCAAACGTCTAAGGAGAGAAGCTGAAGCACAGTTGGAACTCCTTACCACATCCAGTGGGGCGATTCATTCCGATTTTTATTCCTATCGATATTTTGCCAGTGAGGGCTTTTTGCCTGGATATAATTTCCCCCGCTTACCTCTGTCCGCCTTTATACCAGGGAGAAGACTCAAGACCGGTAAAGATGAATATCTGTCCCGGCCTCGTTTTTTGGCCATCACAGAGTTTGGACCACGCTCATTTGTCTATCATGAAGGCTCCAGATACATCATCCACCAGGTTATCATGCCCGCCCAGGATGAACAAAACAATGTTGCCACCAGCGCGGCAAAGATTTGCTCCCAATGTGGTTATCTGCATGTTTTGGAAGAGGGCGTGGACAAGCAAAAATATGATAAATGTGAACATTGCGGCAGCGATTTACATCATATTTTATCAAACCTGTTCAGGCTTCAGAATGTGGTGGCGCAACGCAGAGACCAGATAAATTGCGACGAGGAAGAACGCCTAAAACTCGGTTTCGACATCCGCACTACCCTACGCTTCGCGTCGCGATCAGGCCGCCTCTCCTGCATAAACGCAAACATCATGAATGAAAATGACTGTCTGGGAAGATTGACCTATGGTGATTCCGCCATGATCTGGCGCATAAACCTCGGCTATAAATCCCGGCGCCCCGGATTTGTTTTTGACACAGAGCGCGGATACTGGGGAAAATATGATAGTGAAGACCTCGATGATGATTCACCCATGGGCAGATCGAACATCCTGGTTAGCCCATTTGTAAGCGACACCAAAAATTGCCTGTTGTTTGAACCACATTTCGGTGTTAATGATACCATAATGGCATCTCTGCAGGCGGTTCTAAAAAACGCCATACAAAGGGTTTTCGAGCTGGAGGATAACGAATTATCAGCGGAATCGCTGCCTTCAAAGGGTGAAAGAAAAGTAATTCTCTTCTACGAAGCCACAGAAGGCGGAGCCGGAGTTTTGAAAAAGGTGATAGACAACCCAAACTTCAAGCAAGTTATCAGGGAAGCCATAGATATTTGTCATTATGATCCGACCACCTTTGCGGACCTGCAAAAATCCCCACTGGCCAAAGAAACCTGTGAAGCCGCCTGCTATGACTGCCTCATGAGCTATTCGAACCAAACCGACCATGAGTTGTTGGACCGCAAAGCGATTATTGATATCCTGATAAGCCTCTTCAATTCCAACGTATCCCGCTCTTCCAGTGAATTATCACGAACCGAGCATTTTGAAAGATTAAAAAGATTGGCAGGCTCAAGCCTTGAGGAAAAATGGCTTGACCTCATTTACAAATCTGGCCATATCCTTCCGACCCACGCTCAAGCGCTCATTGAATCGTGTAACACCAAACCGGATTATCTATACAGCGATAAATTCGTCGTCATTTACATTGATGGCCCCATCCATGATTCACCGGATCAAGCAAGCGAAGATAAAAAAATAGAGAAATGCTTGGACGATGCTGGCTGGCATGTCATCAGATTCAGGTATGATGATGATTGGCAAGAGATTATAGCCGCCAATAAAAACATCTTTGGGGAGAAATAGGATCATGAATTCCTTTTTGCTGCCAATCCTGTCTCACTGCCTCTACAATCACATTTACCACCAGCTTTATTTCCCATGCAGTTGAATAAGATGTATAGAAAATACAACTTTTGCTTATATATTCTTTTTGATATGTATAGAAAATGCCACTTTCGTATATATGTCCGTCGTGATATGTATAGAAAATGCCACTTTCGTATATATGTCCGTCGTGATATGTATAGAAAATCCGGGTTTAATATACCAATAGGAGTATTTTTATGAGCAGCACACCAAGATTTCTTCCACCTGAAGTTGATTTAGAGACTAAGACAGTCCTAAGAAAAGCAGCATCAGCTCATCGTTATCTGGCAGAATTGAAGGGAATCTCTTCGAGCATCCCGAATCAATCCATTCTGATAAACACTCTTTCTCTTCAGGAAGCGAAAGATAGTTCTGAAATAGAAAACATCATCACCACCGCTGACGATCTTTATCGGGAAGAACTTTTCCCCCAGTTTGCCGAGAATGCTTCCGCAAAAGAAGTGAAAAACTACGCCTCTGCTCTAAAAGCGGGTTTCAAGCTTGTACGAGATAACTCCCTGTTAACCTCCAACATCATTATTGAAATTCACTCAAAGCTGGAAAATCATCGTTCAGGTTTTAGGACCATGCCTGGAACCGAACTGAAAAACGAACAAACAGGTGAAACTGTTTATAGGCCACCACAAAATCCCCAGAATATAGCTGATCTCATGAGCAATCTTGAGCTTTTCATCAATGATGACCACATATATGATGCCGACATTTTGGTGAAAATGGCTATCATCCACTTCCAGTTTGAGAGCATACACCCCTTTTATGATGGAAACGGGCGCACCGGACGTATAATCAACGTCTTGTTTTTAGTACTCAAACACTTGCTCGATTCTCCGGTTCTTTACCTGAGCCGTTATATCGTAAAACACAAAAGTGATTACTATCGGTTGCTCCAAAAAGTGCGTGAGGAAGAAGCTTGGGAGGAATGGATACTATTCATGCTGGATGCAGTGGAATCCACATCCCGTCAGACCATCTCAATTGTTGAATCCATCAAGTCTTCACTTCTTGACTACAAACATCTGATACGAGCCAAGCATAAATTCTATAGCCAGGACCTGATAAACAACCTGTTTTATCACCCTTATACGAAGATAGACTTTCTGATGCGGGATTTGAATATTGGCAGACTTACTGCCATCAAGTATCTTGAAGCCTTGACAGAAGATGGATTGCTTCAAAAAGAGAAAGTGGGAAGATCGAACTATTATATTAATAAAGCCCTTTATGAAATCTTGACCACAGCAGAGTAGAGAAGTAACATGGTTTATAATGATGCTGAAATGATGAACCCACAACGTTTGAAATACTCCATCGGTTCACTCGTCTCCGCCCGCGGCAGAGAGTGGATTGTATTGCCCGAATCCACAGATGAACTCATCATCCTGAAACCTCTCGGCGGCAGCGACGATGAGATCACCGGCATCCTGACCGCTCTGGAAACGGTAAAACCAGCCTCCTTCAGTTTGCCAGACCCTTCCCAGTTGGGAGATTACCAATCCTGTCGATTGCTGCGTGACGCGCTCAGGCTGGGTTTCCGAAACAGCGCCGGACCTTTCAGAAGCTTCGGCAGGCTGGCGGTTGACCCCAGACCCTACCAATTGGTGCCGCTGATAATGGCCTTAAAGCTTGATCCCGTGCGGCTTTTGATTGCCGACGACGTGGGAATCGGCAAAACCATCGAGGCTTGTTTGATTGCCAGAGAACTGCTGGACAGAGGTGAAATATCCAGGTTTTGCGTTCTCTGTCCCCCTCATTTGGCGGAGCAGTGGCAAACCGAGCTCAGCTCAAAATTCCACATCGATGCCAAGATGGTTTTGGCAAGCACGGTGCGTAAACTGGAGCGCAATTGCCGCGCCAACGAATCCATCTTCGAGGTCTATCCTCACACTGTGGTATCAATCGATTACATCAAAAGCGATCGCCACAAAGCCGAGTTCCTGCGCACTGCACCCGAGCTGATTATCGTGGACGAAGCTCACACTTCCAGTTTTGATGATTCCAGAAACAGTAGCCGGCATCAGCGCTATGACCTCATAAAAAAACTGAGCCAAAACCCTGACCGTCACATGCTTTTGGTAACCGCCACACCCCACTCTGGAAAAGAAAACGCCTTCAGGTCCCTTTTAAGCATTCTGAACCAAGACATTGCCAACTTCCCCCCAGATTTAACCGGAACAGAAAACCAGCATTATCGCCGCGTTATCGCCCAATATTTCATCCAGCGCCGCAGAGCGGATATCACAAACTACCTTCAGGAAAAGACTGTTTTCCCCAGCGTTGAAACGAAAGAACACCACTACAATCTCTCCGAGCCCTATCGAGATTTATTTGAAAAAGCCCTCGACTATGCCCGCGAAATTGTCTCCGACCAAACAAACAGCAAACACAGGCAACGCGTGCGTTGGTGGTCTGCTCTGGCTTTATTGCGCGCTCTGGCATCCAGTCCCGCTGCGGCAGCCGCGACGATGCGCAACCGCAGCGCCACTTTGGAGACAGAGTCCATCTCCGAAGCAGACGAACTGGGCAGACGCCTCATCCTGGATATTGACGATCATGACACAACCGACGCCAGCGACATCCTGCCTGGCAGCGATTCCACATCGGAAACTGATGAAACCACGCTCAGCCGCCGCAAACTTCTGGCAATGGCAAAAGCCGCCGACGCCCTGCACGGAAATCAAGACGCGAAGATGCTCGGTATTTTACCATATCTGAAAGATCTGATTAGGGATGGCTTCAGCCCCATCATTTTCTGCCGCTTTATCCAGACCGCGGAATACCTGGCGGAGCAACTGCGGGAACGCCTGCCAAAATCCATCCAGATTGCTTCCATAACCGGGCTTCTGCCACCGGAGGAACGCGAAGCCCGCGTCTTGGAGATTGCTCAATTCCCTTCCCGAATTCTGGTCTGCACAGATTGTCTTTCCGAAGGCATAAACCTCCAGGACCATTTTGACGCGGTCATTCATTACGACCTCAGTTGGAACCCAACCCGCCACGAACAGCGGGAAGGCAGGGTGGACCGTTTTGGTCAGCCCCACCCCGTCGTCCGCACGCTCACATATTATGGAAGGGACAATCAGATTGACGGCATCGTCCTGGACGTGCTTCTGCGAAAACACAAACAAATAAAATCCTCCCTGGGAATCTCCATCCCCGTCCCAGCCGACACCGAAGCCGTTGTGGAAGCCATCTTCGAAGGTCTTCTGCTGCGTGAACAATCCGGAAGGGGAGATCAGCTCCTCATCGACGGATTCGATGAACTCTTCAAAGAAGACAAACAGAAACTGCACAACGCCTGGGATCTTGCCAGGGACAAAGAAAAACGAAGCCAAACCATGTTTTCCCAGATGGGTCTTGCCGCCAGAGTGGATGAAATCAAATCCGAGCTCGATTCCATCCGGGATTCCATCGGCTCCCAGCTTGATATCAAAAGTTTCGTCACCCAGGCTCTAACACGCTACAACGCTGTGATTAAAGAACAAAATAACTCCTTCCAGATTGATCTGAGCCACGTCCCCACACTGGTGAAGGAAAGCTGCGGCTATCTGCCCGACAAAATCCGCGTCAGTTTCGATCTCCCTGTGCGGGATTCAGAACTCTATCTAGCCCGCACCCATCCTGTGGTTGAAGGTTTGGCAGACTTGGTGATGAGTTCTGCATTGGACGCCGAAAACCCCCATTCCATCGCCAAGCGCAGTGGAGTAATCCGAACCATGGCGGTTACACGAAAAACCACCCTCCTGCTCTTTCGATACCGCTTTCACCTCACTCAAGTTTTCCAGGATAAAACCCATCGCAGCTTGGCGGAAGATTACCAAATGGTGGCTTTCACTGGCACCCACGAAAACCCGGAATGGCTGACGGATGACGAAGCCAAAGCCCTGCTCAACGCGCAAGTCTCGGACAACGTTATTCCTCAACAGGCCCTGACCCAGATCGTACGTGTGATTGAAAACTTCGCGTCTCTCTCGCCCCATATTAATAACTTTGCCCACCAGCGCGCCTCCGAGCTGCTGGCTTCCCATCTAAGAGTGCGGGATGCGGCAATGCTGAAACGCTCACAAAAACCGGAAATAAAGCCCGAACTTCCACCGGATATTCTCGGCATATATGTTTATTTGCCTGGGAGCACAAGTGAGTAGTAGAGTGGTAAGTAGTAAGTGGGAGTTTTCTGAGAACTCTGAAGCTATAAACTTCAGAGTTGCTTCAGAGTTACAAATCAGGATTCCTCAAACACATACCAATCCATTGATTAAGCCTCCTAAGATTTTGCATTTCTCAGCAGGAAGGAGTAGATATGAGTAATCAATCCTATCAGGACCTTAACGTTTGGCAAAGAGCCATGACTCTGGCAGAAAAGGCATATTCGATCACTGCATCTTTTCCGAAAAGCGAGATGTTTGGGCTTACAAACCAAATCAGGAGAGCATCAGCATCTGTCCCAGCTAATATAGCAGAGGGCTGGGCAAGGCACAATAAAAACGAATTTGCTTATTTTCTCAGAATCGCACATGGAAGTTTGCGTGAGCTTGAATCTCACTTAATCCTATCTTCCCGAATTAAGTTATGCGATCCCATATCAATAAACCCTATCCTGGAGGAGATCACTATCATCAGCAAACAGCTTCTATCATTCATGCGACATCTCAAAGGTGATAAACATGCATAACTCCACTTACTCCTCACCACTTACCACTTACTCCTCACCACTTACCACTTACTTCTCACCACTTACCACTTACTGGAAACCCCATGTCTAAACGCTCAACCATCTTCAACACCGTCCGCACCGAAGGCGCCATCCTCCCAACCGATTTATTGCAAAGAATCGTCAGCGGAGACGCTACCCTGGAAGGCCTGAACCCCACCGATTATCATCTCAGTCCCGGCGAACGCCTGGGTGAAGCCGCCACCCGTTCCTGGAACCGGCTCATCGGCGTTTGGCACACCTTTCGGGAAACAGCGGATGTTTTGCCTGCTGAGGCCATCGGCACCAGGGAAACCCGTGAACGCTGGCTGCTGCCCCTTTTCCACGAGCTTGGATACGGCAGGCTTCAAGCCCAAAAATCCATCGATATTGAGTATAAAAGCTACCCCATCAGCCACAAGGCTGCCGAGCCCGTCGCCATCCATCTGGTCAGCTATAAATGGGATTTGGACAAACGCAATCCCATCGCCAGGCGCGAAACCAAGCTCTCACCCCACGCCTTGATGCAGGAATTTCTCAACCGCAGCCCCCATCATCTCTGGGGTTTTCTCTCCAATGGCCACAAACTGCGCATCCTCCGAAACAACGTCTCCCTCACCCGCGCCGCGTATGTGGAATTTGATTTACAGGCCATGCTGGACAACGAAAGCTACAGCGATTTCTTTCTGCTTTTCCTGCTCTGCCATCAATCCCGGGTGGAGGCAAAAACCGAGGATTCCGACGGCAATCCGGCCCCCCACGATTGCTGGCTGGAAAAGTGGTTTCACACCTCAATCAAGGACGGCGTGCGCGCTCTGGACGAACTGCGCGACAACGTTCAATCCGCCATTGAGTCCCTCGGCGCGGGATTTCTTTCCCATCCCGCCAATTCCGCCCTGCGCGCCAAACTGCGTGATGGAGCCTTGAGCCTGCAGGATTATTATCACCAGGTTTTGCTGCAGGTATATCGTCTGCTCTTTATTTTCGTGGCGGAAGACAGGGATTTACTCATCCCCACCGACACCCCCGAAAATGTGAAACAAACCTATCTCGATTACTATTCCACCTACCGCATCCGCGAGCTCGCTCTCCGCAAAAGAGGAACCCGCCACAGCGACCTCTGGCAACAGCTACTTCTACTTTTTACAAGCCTCCACGCGGGCAATCCAATTCTCGGGCTGCCCGCCCTGGGCTCATTTCTTTTCAGCACGGATTCCACCCCGGATTTGGCTGATGCCGCCCTTGCCAACAGTGATCTCCTCCTCGCGGTCAGATATCTCTGTTACACCCATAAAAACAAGCTTTTCCAAGCCATCAACTATCGCAATCTCGGCTCTGAAGAACTGGGCTCCATCTATGAATCCCTGCTGGAAATGCATCCGGAGATAAATCTCAATGCCGCCTATTTCAGTCTGAGCATTGTTGCCGGTTCCCAGCGCAAAACCAGCGGCAGCTACTACACACCTTCTTCCCTGGTGAATTCTCTCCTCGATTCGGCTCTGGAACCGGTAATTGCCAATGCAGTAAGTGGTAAGTGGCAAAACGACAGCAGCGAAACTAACCCTCACTCACCACTTACCACTTACCACTCACCACTCACCACTCACCACTTACCACTCACCACTTACCACTCACCACTTACCACTCACCACTCACCACTCACCACTCACCAGAGAACGCTCTGCTTGCTCTCAAAATCTGTGACCCCGCCTGCGGCAGTGGACACTTCCTGATCTCAGCGGCTCATCGCATTGCCAAACGCTTGGCTGCCATCCGAGCCGGCGAAGACGAGCCCGCCCCCTCCCTCATCCAAAACGCCCTGCGCGATGTAATCGGAAATTGCATCTACGGGGTGGATATCAATCCCATGGCGGTGGAGCTTTGCAAAATCTCCCTCTGGATGGAAGCCCTCGACCCGGGCAAACCCCTCACTTTTCTGGACCATCATATCCAATGTGGAAATTCACTTTTGGGCTGCACCCCCGAACTTTTGGAAAACGGTATTCCCGACGCCGCCTTCACCCCGCTCACCGGTGACGACAAATCCGTCTGCGCGCGCTACAAAAAACTGAACCGCGACGAAAGCAAAGGTGATGTGATTGATATTTTCAGCAGCGAAGGTGAGGATTGGCTCAGCAAGCGGGAATTGCGTCCCGGCTTCGACACCGTGAACCAGATGGCGGATGATGATTTTCAAAGCCTGCAGGCCAAGGAACGCGGCTACGCGGATTTCATCCAGTCCCCTCAATATCAAAATGCGAAATTTATCCACGACGCCTGGTGTGCCGCCTTTATGTGGATTAAAGATGGCGCTTCCCAGCGTCCCGAGCCCATCACCCACGGTATCATGGAACGCATCAAGAGCAATCCTGAAACCGTGAACAACGCTATAAAGCAGGAAGTGGCACGCCTGGCAAAACAGTATCGCTTCTTCCATTGGCATCTCGCCTTCCCCGACGTCTTTCCCGACACAGTTTCACCACCTCGCCATCTCGCTACCTCGCCATCTCCCCAAACTGCCACCTCACCATCTCGCCATCTCGCCAATTTTCCATCCGGCTTCGATTGCGTCTTGGGCAATCCACCCTGGGATATGATCGAGAAAAAAGATAATGATACTGATATTAAGATAAGTGAAATGGCACATACTCAGCATTTTATATCCGCATCTGGTAGATATCCTCTCACCTCTGGAAACAGAAAGAATCTATTTGCTATCTTTGTTGAATTGACGCTAGGACTAATAACTTCTGAGGGGAGATGTGGTTTGGTTGTGCCAACGGCTATTGTAACTGATAACCCCACTGAGTTGCTCAGTAAACACCTAATAAAGGATAAGTTGCTGATTTCGCTATATGATTTCGAAAACAGAGGAAATGATTATAGAGAAAAATTCTTTGACAGTGTACACCCTCAATACAAAATATCTTTAATAACTATCGCTGGACATCCCTTAAGCACCAACGCAAGGTTCGGATTCTATTTGAACGATTTACACGCCATCAAAAACGAGTATTTCATTTGGCAGCTTGGTTTTGAGGAAATACAGGAAGTTTCCAAAACACGATTTTCAGTTCCCAATTTCAAAAATAAGATTGATGCATTATTATATGTTAAGATTGCTCAAACCAGCACTACGCTACACGATCTAAACCATATTATAAAATCAAGATTATTCTATAATTTCGATACTGCATCTAAGCGTGTAAAAATCCGCTACGACAGCATTGAATCGCTTGAAAGTTATATAGTAGTTTATGAGGGTGAGTATTTTCACACCTTCGACCATAGATTTGCCACACAAGCTAACCAAGCTGTTCGTGCGACAACATCATTGGAAAAAAAAGATCCTTATTTCCGATCAAATACTTTGTATTGGGCTAGAGAGGCTGATGTTCAAAAGAGATGGATTGAATTGGCTGGTTTTTATCCACAATGGTACGTTGCATTGAGAAGGCAGGCAAGCACGACCAATGAAACCACTAGTGTCATGTCAAGCTTGACAAGTCGTATGGGTTGAGAATAATTGCCTCACAATAGAGAGGTGATTATGATCAAGTACAAAGTAACACTAACCAAAGCGGAGCGAGATGAGCTTGAAACC
>Ga0172382_10007252_pt1 | contig 15810 bp, 10 predicted proteins | sample Leawel138RmetaG_FD_122245 | JGI IMG/M metagenome (GOLD analysis project Ga0172382, IMG submission 122245) | Leachate microbial communities from a municipal landfill in Southern Ontario, Canada - Leachate well 138R metaG | ecosystem: Engineered > Solid waste > Landfill > Unclassified | place...
TCCCTATTGCTTTAATTTGTTGAACCTTAAGATCCCCAAGGGCAGTATGCACGACTACTCCCGCGCGGCAGAGCAGTTCCCGGCATTCGGTTTTTTCGATCCGCCGGTCGCATATCAGTACATCGCGGTCTTTCATAAAATGCCGGTCCTGCATACGCAGCGTGCTTCCGCTTTCCGCGGAAAGGGCAAAACGCTGCAGCTGTTCCGCCTGTTTGCGACTGAGATGTTTTTTAAAGAATTCCCGTAAGAGCATCCGCTGTGCGGCGGGAGCAGCCTTCCGGAAGGGAATCAGATCCAGGCGTTGCCGGGAATCTTCTTCGATCAGAGCTTCCTCTTTCAGCATCTGTGTATAATGCGCCAGGCTTTCGACCGCGTTCTCCAGGGATGCGGCAGAGGCGGCCAGGGCGCTTTCGGCGTTCCGGAATCCCAGTTCCTCCAAAAAAGGCAACAAGCGGTGCCGGATGCGATTCCGGAAATAACGCTGATCGCGGTTACTGCTGTCCTCGCAGTATTTCAGATCATGTTCTGCGGCATAGCGCAGCAATTCACTGCGCGGAATGTCCAGCAAAGGTCTGCGGTAAATTCCGCGTTTCCGCGGGATGCCGCTGAGTCCTGCAATGCCCGCTCCGGTAAGCATACGGTATAATACAGTTTCCGCCTGATCGCCGGCATGGTGTCCGGTCATCAGCACATCCGCAGCAGAGGCGCTTGCCCATTTCTCAAAAACGGCATAGCGTTGATCCCGCGCCAGGGCTTCGGACACGATGCCGCTTTTTCCGCCGAGTGCCAGTTTTTCTTCCAGGTATTGCAATCCGTAGCGTTCCGCGAGTCCCCGGCAGAATGCCGATTCTCCGGGGTCCGCTGCCGGCCGCAGCCCGTGATCGATATGTCCTAGGATCAGCTCCCATTCCCAGGCCGGCTGCAATTCCAGCATCAGGTGCAGCAGCACCACGCTGTCCAGTCCGCCCGAAAGCGCAAGCACAATACGGTCCCGCTTTGCGGCAAGCGCATGCACCGTTATTGTTTCATGAACGCTTTTTGCCAGCCCGGACCATTTCATGATCTAACCTTTTGGGATTATTTGTCCACACGGAGTTTTAAGAATTTTCGCTTTCCCACCTTCAGAATATCGCCGTCGCGGATCCGCAGGGCTTCGCTGTAGGTGTTCACGCGCTCGCCGTTCAGGTAAACGCCGCCCTGGGCGATCAGGCGCTTGGCTTCACCGCCGGAAGCGCAGATCCCGCTTTCCTGCATGAGTTTTGCAATATCGACTTCCACCGTACTGTAATGGTATTCGGGAATATCATCCGGCACTTCCTTGTTTACAAAGACGGTATGAAAGTGTTCACGGGCGCGGTCGGCCGCAGTGCTGTCATGGTAGCGCCGGACCAGATGCCAGGCCAGCTCATGTTTGATATTCCGGGGATTCTCGCCTTCTTTCAGGGCTTTTTCATACGCATCGATCTTTTCGGCAGGCAGGCCGGTTACCAGATTAAAGTAACGGATGATCCTGTCGTCGCCGATGGACAGGGTTTTGCCGTACATGCTTTCCGGTGATTCGGTAATGCCGATATAATTATCCAGCGATTTGGACATTTTTTCCTTGCCGTCCAGACCTTCCAGAATGGGCATGGTCAGGATCACCTGGGCTTCCTGGCCGTATTCACGCTGGATATCCCGGCCAACCAGAAGATTGAATTTCTGGTCCGTTCCACCCAGCTCAATATCCGAGTGAACAGCAACACTGTCGTAAGCCTGCGCCAGAGGGTACATCAATTCGTGCACCGAAATGGGCTGTCCGCTCTGATAGCGCTTGGCAAAATCGTCGCGTTCCAGCATGCGGGCAACGGTGTAAAAAGCCGAAAGAGCTATCACATCCCGGAATCTCAGCGGATCCAGCCACTCGGAATTATAGCGGATCTCCAGCTTGTCGCGGTCCAGCACGATCCCTGCCTGTTCAAAATAGGAGCGGGCGTTTTCCCGGGTTTCTTCCAGACTGAGCGCGGGGCGGGTTTTGTTCCTGCCGCTGGGATCCCCGATCATAGCCGTAAAGTCGCCGATGATCAGCACTGCCTGATGGCCGAGGTCCTGGAACTGGCGCATTTTCCCCAACACCACCGCATGACCGATATGCAAATCGGGACGGCTGGGATCGGCTCCGAGCTTGACGCGCAGCGCCTTACCGGTCCGGATACTGTTTTCGATTTTTTTAACAAGGTCCTCTTCGGGAATAATTTCTTCCGCACCTTTCCGGATCAGATCCATTTGTTCATTTATCGGTGGAAAGCGATGCATGGAATTCTCCTTTTTATCAATGTTTCATACTGCGTTCGATTTGGCGTTTTTCATCTTTTTCCGCAATGCTCTGCCGTTTATCGTGCAGTTTTTTTCCTTTTGCAAGACCGACCTCGACCTTGATATGGTTCCCGGACCAGTACAACGCCAGCGGCACCAGCGTCAAATGCTGTTCTTCTCGTTTTTTCCGGAGACGGCGTATCTCTTTGGCGTGCAGCAGCAGCTTGCGCGGACGTACGGGGTCCAGTTGTTCGTAACCGGCATGGGAATAGGGCGAAATATGGGCCTGTAGCAGATACATTTCATTATCACGGATATTGCAGTATGCTTCCCGGATGTTGATCTTTCCTTCGCGGATCGCCTTGACCTCCATTCCGTGCAGTACAATCCCCGTTTCGATCTTTTCCAGGATATGATAATCGTGCCAGGCCTTACGGTTTTGCAGTATCACCTTTTCCATGAAGGGAATATAAGGAAGTTCGGGAGGAATGAGAAGACGAAATTTTGAAGAATGTCGAGGTGTCGAGGTGCCTGCCCACCGCATCCGCCAAGTGGCGGAGAAGGCGGCTCGAGGTGTAGATTCAATATTTAAAATTCAAGATTCAAAATAATTCCGCCGACAAAAGTTTTCAACTTCTTAAGTTCTTAACTTCCGCTTTCTCGCGTTCTCCCACACTCCACTTCTCCGTTGCTCAGCGCCCAAGGTTCAAAAGAATGTCGAGTTATGGAGGCGTCGAGCTGTCGAGTTGTGGAGGCGCCGAGCTGTCGAGTCGTTTAGTTGTCGAGAACAAAAACATTATCCAATATGTTTTATCAATAAAAGCTATCCTGTATATCCTGTCCCACGGGGATCCCTACGGGATTATCCTGCCTAAAAGAACGTTGAGTTGTCGGGTTGTTTAGTCCTCGAGTACAAAAACAATATCCGGTATGTTTTATCAATGAAAACCATCCCGTATATCCTGTGATCCTGTCTAAAAAAGAATATCCGGTTTATCCTGTCCCATGGTGATCCCTACGGGATGATCCTGTCTGAACATTTATCCGGCGATCCTGTCTGTAAAACGTCATTCGGCATTGCCGTTCAGCACCAATCCCACCAGGCCGAAACTGGTCATCAGAAAGCTTCCGCCGTAAGAGATAAAGGGCAGGGGTTTGCCCGTAACCGGCAGCAGTCCGACCGTCATTCCCACATTGATCAGAATATGCGCAAGCAGGGCGGCCGTTCCCCCAATGATCAGCATCGCGGAAAAAGTACTCTTCGCTGTCCGGGCCATGCCCAGCCAGCGTATGATCAGAAAACAGTAGATGAAGAGGATCACGCTGATCCCGATAAAGCCGAATTCTTCCGAGACAACAGAAAAAATGAAATCGGTGTGCTGTTCCGGAAGAAAGTTCAGATGGGACTGGGTGCCCTGTAAAAATCCCTTACCGTGCAGACCGCCGGAGCCGATGGCGATCTGCGACTGAATGACCTGATAGCCGGCGCCCATGGGATCAAGACGGGGGTTCAGCATGGTCAGAATTCGTTGCTGCTGGTAAGGCTTAATGACACTCCAGAAATAGGGTGTCAGTACACCTACCAGTACGTTTCCGAGGAACATACCGACGGAAAAGATCACATTCTTGTTATTCAGGAAAATAACCAGCGCCAGCAGAAGTCCCCAGATCAGAAAAACCCAACTGTTGAATGCCGCCAGCATGGTAATAAAGGGCGCCAGAAGGAGAAAAATATAGTATAGGCGGTATCCGCTGGCAAAGAGCATCACGGAGAATACGACAATATAGATCAGCGTCGTTCCCAGATCCGGCTGGATAAAGACCAGTCCGGCAGGTAAAAGAAGGATCAGCAGCGGATAGAACACATAGCCGAAATTGTCGGTCGAACGCCGGTTTTCGCTAAAGACTTTCGCCAGCATGATGATCAGGAGAAATTTCATATATTCTGAGGGTTGGATCTGAAAGATCCCCAGATTGATCCAGCGGCTGGTCCCAAAGCCGATAAGCGAAAGTATGAACGGGATGATCAGCAATCCGATCCCGATCAGGTAAAGCACTTCCGCATAACTGAGCAAAAAGCTTTTTCGCAGGGAAAACAGAATGATCAGCATCAGAACTCCGCTGACAAGACCCAGCATCTGTTTCCAGAAATACTGCATATTCGATTCCGAACCCACAAAATAGCTTGCACTGTAAATGGCGACCAGGCCAAAAGCGCTCAGAATGAATACCAGCACCAGGGTGCTGATATCGATCTGCGAAAATTTCAGGCTAAAAAAATCTTTGAATCTCATGATCTTCTCATATAATACCAGGCTTTCAGGAGTTTTCCCGCGATGGGCGCAGCCGTGTCGCTGCCACCCATTCCGTGTTCGACAAAAACTGCGACGGCATAAGGGAAATCCTTTAATTTTGAATATCCCACAAACCAGGCGTGTGCTTCGCCGTGTGGATTCTGTGCGGTTCCCGTCTTTCCGAACAAGTTCAGTCCGGGAACGTTTGCGGTTCTTCCCGTTCCCCAGTTGCTTTGTACCGCATTTAACATGCCGCTTTCTATTTCTTTCCAGGTGTTGTCGGAAATGCCGTCAATTTTCCGCAGCGGATACTCCGGATATTCCAGGCTATTCGTTTCGGTAGAATGCACGGCACGCAGCAGGTGCGGTGTGGGTACCTTCCCGCGGGTTGCCAGGATAGCGGCATAGCGCACCGCCTGGATGGGCGTAATCAGTACATCTCCCTGACCGATCACCATGTTCAGCCAGGTGCCTTTCCACCATTTGCGCCGGCCGTACTGCCGGTCCAGAAAATCCCGGTCCGGAGCAATTCCGGGCAATTCTCCCGGCAGATCAATTCCGGTCAACTCTCCGAATCCCAGTTTTTTCTGAAAATAGCACCAGTCATCCACTCCCAGTTCGAGGATCACGTTATAAAAATAAATATTGCAGGAGTGGGCGATCGCTTCATTCAGATTTTCCATTCCATGAACATGGGAGCAGCGGTACTCGCGGCCACCCAATGCATAGATACCCGTACATTCGTACTGGGTCTCCGGAGTAATGACTCCCTTTTCCAGTCCGGCGATTGCGGCGATCATTTTATAGATAGAGCCGGCGGGATACTGGCCGCGGATCATGCGGTTAAAGAGCGGAATGCGTTTATCCTGGCTGACGGAATCCCATTGCGCCTGGGTCAGGCCTTCATTGAAGAGATCCGGATCGTAGCCCGGTGAAGACACGGCTGCAAGGATTTCTCCATTTTCGTAATTCATCAGTACGGCGGCACCGTTATATTTTTGCATCAACACTTCCGCCTCTGCCTGCAAACGGCTGTCAATAGTGAGATACAGGGCATCTCCCGGCTTGGGATTGATCTGTTCATAAGCCTGATCGTTCAGCGGCTTTCCGACTGCATTGACCTGCTTGTAACGGTAACCGCGCTCTCCTTTCAGAAGATGCTCGTATTGTTTTTCAATACCGTCGTATCCGACAAAATCTCCCGGTTTGTAGCCTTGCTGGCGGTACAGATAATAATCCTGCGGTCGGATCGGCGCCGTATAGCCAAGAATATTGCCGCTTTTAATTTCGTTGAGATATTCGCGGACCGGATCAAAGGCCACCTCTGCGCCCGGGAGATCCAGAATGTTTTCGTTGATGCAGGTATTGATCTTGAAATTGATATTCCGCAGAACGACCGCAGGCCGATAAGCGCCGATCTGGCTGCGTTTCATGTTCTCCTGCAGCGAGGCTACCGGAATGCCGCACATATTTGCAAGCTTCTGCCAGGTTTCGGGATGCTGGCGGATCAGATCCGGATAGACGACCAGATTGTAGGAAGGGATATTATAGATCAGCTTTCTTCCATCGCGGTCATAAACCAGACCGCGGGGTGCGCTAATGTCCGTGCGGTTCAGCATATTGCCCATTGCCTGGCTTTTAAAAACCGCATGTTGAATGATCTGTAGATCAAAAAAACGAATAATCAGGATACAGAACAACAGGACCGCTACCGTTGAAATCGCCAGAAGGCGGTACTTGTTAATATGGTTCTGGGGCTCCTTAAACATTGCTTCGATCCTCCGCTATTTTTCTCGTAAAGGGAAGATCATATGGACCAGCATCAGGATCAGAAAGGTGTAAGCGCTTTCCGGAAGCGTATAGCGGTAAATAACGGTCAGCCAGTTAATAAAGCCGGCGTAATAGAGAAGATTATAAAAAAGATAATAGATAAAGATCATGCCAAAAAGACTCAGAAAGAAAAGAATATTCCGCAGACGGATGATCAACGGCAGAAGTTTCAGGAGAGTAAACAGGAGCAGGGTTTTGGCAAGCGCCGACAGTCCCCAGTACTGCAGTGTGGCAGGCAGTACAAGATCCTGAAGCAATCCAAAGAGAAATGCTGCAATAATGGCGATCAGGGCACTTTCCTGCAGAGCAAGGACAATAAGGAATACCAGCAGGATATCGGGACGGATCCCGGCGATCCCGATAAAATCGTTGAACAATATTCCCAAAACGAACAGCAGGCTGAGCAGCGGGTAGAGGATAAGCGAAGATTTTTTTTCGTTACTAATCATGCGTTAATATAAATACTTCCCGCAGGTTTCTGAAAGGGACAAAATATTCGCCTTCGATCAGGTAGGTAAAGCCGTTTTCCGAAGACGTTACCTTGCTGATCCGTCCGATTGGGATATTGGCCGGGTAAATATCCGAAAGTCCCGATGTCATTACCGTCCATCCTTCCCGCACTTCTACACTGGTGGGAATATCGTCGATCATAAAGGTGTTACCGTGATGCCATTTCAGGATGCCGTAAACGCGAACGGGGTTGATACAGATACTGAGCCGGGCTTCGGGTTCGAAGATCATCGCGGCCAGGCTGCTGCGCTTACCCGCCGAAATAACCCGGCCTACCAGTCCGTCCTTATCCACGATCACGGAATTTTCCCTTACATTGTCGTTTCTGCCCTTATTCAGTGTAATGATGTTGGTCCCGTCCTTATAACCCTTATAAACGATAAGGGCGGGGAGGAGTTCATATTCGCTGGTATCGCGAAATCCCAGCATATCGCGCAGGCGCTGGTTTTCCATGATAAGGCTTTGGGCTTGCGATAACTCCTGATTAAGCCGGAAAATATCCATGCGCAGCTGTTTGTTCTCATCAATGACCCGGCGTTTGTGTTCCCGTTCATGCAATGGTTTTTTCATCACACTGCTAAAATCCTGCCAGCGGGTCTGCAGGACCAGAACAACGTGATTTTCCGTACGGGACAGGAGCAGAAGGGAGACACCCACAAAAATAACGGTCAATATCTCCAGGTGTTTGCGAATAATAAAACCATAGAGTTTGCTCAGCATCTACAAAAGGATATCCATGTAATTTTCAAGATTCTCCAGGACTTTCCCGGTGCCTTTTGCCACCGAGAGCAGGGGTTCGTCCGCGATCACGACCGGCAGATTTGTCTCGCGGCGCACGCGCTCATCCAGTCCGTTCAGCAGGGAACCGCCGCCGGTCAGAATGATACCCCGGTCCATAATATCCGCCGACAATTCCGGCGGAGTGTGTTCCAGGGTGCGTTTAATGGCGGCGATCATCATTTCAATGGTCTTTTGCAGGCATTCGGAAACATCGTTGGCATCAACCTCCACGGTGCGCGGAATACCGGTCAGCAGATTACGGCCTTTGACCGCAATGATCTTTTCTTCCATGGGAATGGCGGAACCTACCGCTTTTTTGATCTCTTCGGCGGTACGCTCACCGATCAACAGATTATGCTTTCCGCGAAAATAATGGACAATAGCGTTGTTCAGTTCGTCGCCGGCAACCCGGATGGATTCTTTTGCCACCACACCGTTCAGGGCAAGAACCGCGATCTCGGTAGTGCCGCCGCCAATATCCACGATCATGCTTCCGATAGGCTTGCTGATATCAATGCCGATACCAATCGCCGCGGCGACCGGTTCTTCGATCAGATAGACCCGGCTGGCGTTCGCGCGTTCGGCGCTTTCCTGTACGGCACGTTTTTCCACTTCCGTGATGCCGGAGGGAACACAGATCACGATCTTGGGCCGGGCAAAGCGCGAGAGCTGGATTTTTTTAATAAAACCCTGCAGCATTCCGTCCGTCATTTCAAAATCTGCGATCACCCCGTCTTTCATCGGACGAATGGTCATAATATTGGGGTGGGTCCGGCCCATCATTTCGCGGGCTTCGTTACCGACTGCAATGATCTTGCCGGTTTTGGTCGATTTTGACACAATGGACGGTTCATTGATCACAATACCCTGTCCCCGCATAAAGATCAGGGTATTGGCCGTTCCAAGATCTATTGCTATATCACTGTTTAACCATTTGAACATGCTCATATCGGATCCTCAATTTTAAACGAGCCACCTGCCGGATTCGAACCGGCGACCTACGCTTTACGAAAGCGTCGCTGCTACCAGCTGAGCTAAGGTGGCTTTAAGCCTATTAATATACTATCTTCCCGGAAAAAAACATAAAATTTCTAAACTAATTTATTCTTCAGGGCTTTTCAGCCATGCGCGGATCCGCAAATAAAGCGCTTCCGCAGTAAAGCCGTATTTGTCGGCGAGCACCTCATAGGGTGCCGAATCACCGAAATGATCAAGGCCGAAACAGTACTGGGGATTTTTGCAGAGTGCCTGCCAGCCAAGGCTTTGTCCGGCTTCCACGCAGAAGACCGGGATATTCCCCGGCGGAATCAGCCGTTCGCGGTAATCGTTCTCCTGGCGCAGGAATTTCTCCAGGGACGGTACCGAAAGAACCCGTACCGCAAGACCGTCCGCTTCCAGTTTTTCTGCTACTTCCATACTGATGCCCAGCTCCGAGCCGGATGCGGCGATGATCAGTCCGGGTTTGCAGGGGCTGTCTTTTAAAATATAGGCACCCCGGTTAAAATCCGGATCCGCCTTTTCGTCCGGATGCAGGTCTTTGCACTTTTGACGGGTCAGTACCAGTGCGCTGGGACCTTCTTTATAACGCAGTGCGGCCAGCCAGGCCTGTGCGGTTTCCGTTTCGTCCGCCGGCCGCAGGACCTGCAGGCGGGGGATCAGGCGCAGGGACATCAGTTGTTCCACAGGCTGATGGGTGGGACCGTCTTCGCCGACGAAAATGCTGTCGTGCGTAAAGACAAAGATCACCTGCTGTTTCATAATGGCCGCCAGCCGCAAAGAGGAACGCATATAGTCCGAAAAGACCAAAAAGGTGCCGCCGTACGGAATCAGTCCGCTTCCGTACAGCGCCATGCCGTTCATGATGGCACCCATTGCGAATTCACGGATCCCGTAAAAGATGTTCCTGCCCGAAAAATGACCGCGTTCTATGCGTCCGCCTTCTTTGATCATGGTCAAATTGGAGGCGGCCAGGTCCGCGGAACCGCCGATCAGTCCGGAAACCTGTCTCGCCAGTTCCTGCAGGAGGTAGCCGGAATGCGCCCGTGTGGAATTGGCTTTCCCGGAACGGTACTGCAACAATTTTTCTTCAAGGCCGGCCGGCAGTTCTTTTTCGGTCTGCCGCCGGTATGCTTCATAAGCCGCAGTATCCTTTTTCTTCCAGTTCGAAAAGTCCTTCTGCCACTTAAGATATACTTTTTTCATTTTTTTCACGTACGCCGAAAATTCATTCCGGACCGCATCCGGAATATAAAAGGACTCCGTTTCGGGGAAACCCAGCGCCCGTTTTGTCGCCTGCAATTCCTCTGCGCCGAGCGGGGCGCCGTGTACTGCGGGACTATCCTGTTTGTTCGGACTTCCGTATCCGATATGGGTCTTTGCGATGATCATGCTGGGGCGGTTCTTCTCTTTTTGAGCGCTACGGATCGCCTGTTCGATCTGCCGCTGATCGTGTCCGTCGATACCGATCACCTGCCACCCGTAAGCCCGGTAGCGCATTCCAACGTCTTCGCTGAAAGTCATATCCGTATTCCCGTCAATGGTAATACGGTTACTGTCATAGAAACAGATCAGTTTTCCCAGCCCCAGATGTCCGGCCAGAGAGGAAGCTTCATGACTGACGCCTTCCATCAGATCGCCGTCCGTGCAAAAGCAATAGACATAATGCTCCCCGAAGAGGGCGTGCTTTTTATTGTTCCATTGTTCCGCGCTGATGCGGGCCGCGATGGCCATACCAACCGCATTGCCCAAACCCTGTCCCAGGGGTCCGGTCGTAGTCTCAACGCCGGGAATCTCACACTCGGGATGCCCGGGAGTTCTGGATCCCCACTGACGGAAGGCTTTCAATTCATCGAGCGGCATATTGTAACCGGCCAGATGCAGCAATCCGTACAGCAGTGCGGAGCCATGTCCGCCGGATAAAACAAAACGGTCGCGCCCCGGCCAATCGGGATCTTCGGGATTATAGAGCATAAAGCGGGTCCAGAGTACCGCCGCGCAATCCGCCATTCCCATAGGAAGTCCGGGATGCCCGGAATTGGCTTTTTCCACCATATCCGCCGCCAGCAGGCGCAGGGTATCAGCTGTTTGTTTTAGCATGATCGTTACTCCGTTTTTCATTTGTCTAATTTATGACCATTCCTGCTTTTTTAAAACACCTTTTCAGCCGGAGAGGGAAATTAAAGCCTTGATATCTTTGCGTACCCGGGATAAATTATCGGGTTAAAAGGTGTTCAATGTACAAAGATACTGTTGTATTCCGACTGCCGTTCCTGATGCTCGCCGCAGCGTCCCTCTTGTTTTCGGCAGTGGAATTTCTCGGTATGTCGGCGATCCGGAACGGCGATCATGTGCAACTCAACTGGGCAACGGCCAGCGAAACGGAAAACCAGGGGTTCATTCTTGAACGGAAGTGCGACTCCCTTGCCGCATGGGGTCCTTTAAGCGATTATCTGCATAATGATGCCTTGCGCGGGCAGGGCACAGTGAGTTACCGGACAGATTACAGCTATACCGATTCCACGGTTTCTCCCGGCGAATACTATTATTACCGGCTTTCCGGCATCGATAATGCAAACAATATCGGAATCCTTGACAGTGCCGTCATCTTTCTTTCCGCTACGTCCGTCAAAAGGCCGCTGCCGGTAACTTTTGAATTGACGGCTTTTCCCAATCCCTTCAATCCCCGGATCAACTTTGCATTTTCGGTAGCCCCCGGAGAAATCCCGGAAATGGAGATCTATGACCTGCTGGGAAATAAGGTCTGCATGCTGCCGGCGGATAAACCGCTGACAGGCCGGATCACAATGCGCTGGGATGCCGCAGGAGCCGGAGCCGGCGTTTATCTTGCTGTCCTGAAGATCAATGGGATCCCCCGAAGCAGCCGGAAATTGCTTTTATTAAAATAAAACGCCAGATCCATATAAAGAAGATCCGCACCCATAAGAAACGGCATGTGACGCATTTGGATATTTCGGAATGTTTTTTTTGGTGGGCGCTGAGGGACTCGAACCCCCGACCCCCTGCTTGTAAGGCAGGTGCTCTAAACCAGCTGAGCTAAGCGCCCCGGAATTTCAAGCGGGATATTATAAAACGAAAGCCGTTGTTTTGCAAGCACTAAAATGCTGATGAAAACATTTACGAAGCGGATACACGGTTTGCGGCACTCCGCATAAGGATCTCTTCTTATTTCAAAAAGGCCATTTTTCCGGCTTGTGTGCGGCCGTTCTGGTTCAGGGAATAAAGATAGATACCGCTGGAATAGATGCTCATATCGATATGCACTTCGTTTTTTCCCGGCTGCGGTTCAAGAATGGTTTTTCGTAGAATCTGCCTTCCGTTCAGATTAAAGATCCGTAATTCCACGGGATCCTGCCGGGATACGCGATAACTTATGCTTGTCAGCGGATTAAAGGGATTGGGATAATTTCCGATGAGCTGAATATCAAAATCCGGGAGATCCGTTTCCGCCAATGCCGAGTAGATCAGGCTGACGGCGCCGCTGCGCTGCGTGTTTCCGCGGTGCATGGGCCAGGCGATCTCGCCGGCACTGCCTTTCAGATCGATCACCGTGATTCCCGGGTAGATTCCGCTGATCATTTCATTATCCCCATCATTGTCGATATCCGTAATTGCAAGGCCGGATTTCGAAAGATAGCGCGTATTGACGGGAAATCCCGGGAGCTGTTGTGCCCGGGTATCATAAGCCCGGATGCGGCCATCATTCCCGATGATGAGGATGTGCCGAGCGCCGCTGTTTTCCGTTCCCACGTCCGCAACAGCCAAGGAATGGTATACCGGGCTGATCTGGATCGGCCAACCGGGTGCTGTCAGTCCATTCATTACATCCAGCAAATAAAGATTGCCTGAGGTTGTTCCGTAGGCAGCATAGAGTTTTTGGTCTTGCGTAAATATTGCCGGAGACGCTTTAATGCCACCGATACCGTCGATCCTAAAGCGCAATGTTGCATCCGTATCATAGGCATACATATCTCCCAGATCATTTGCCACAAGAATGACCGCATTTCCGTTGCTGTTAAAGACGACCTGCGGTTCGCTGTCGATGCCGCCGGAAGTGGTTTGCGGCCAACCGGACAGGCTGTTGCCGTCCGCATCAATAATATCCAGTGTCCCGCCCAGTCCGCCGAAAACGATCTCGTCCCGGCCGTCGGTGTTCAGATCCGCCAGGGCAACGCCGCTGCGGATATTCTGCCCGCAGGCGCGCGGAAAGCCGGCAACATCCGTGCTGTCATGGTTCAATACATAGATCTTTTTATCGTAGGCGCCGAAAACGATCTCCGGCTCGGGATCTGCATCCAGGTTCCCGACAGCGGGAGTTGCAGTAACAAAACCGCCCACATTCCGTTTCCACACAAGGGCGCCGCCGATGTCATAAGCGCGGACTTGCTTGTCAAACAAGGTGCAGATGATCTCCGGATCTCCGTTGCCGTTCAAATCTGCAAGTGCCAGGCCGCCGACAGTACTGCCGGTCTGAACGGGGAAGCCGTCCCGCACGTTTCCGTTATGGTCCAATACATAGATATTGCCGCTTTTATCGGCAAAAATGATATCTTTTTTCCCATCGCCCTCAAAATCGGCAAACAGCGGGGAAATCTCAACGGAGTTCCCTGTTATGAAGGGGAATCCCTGTTGATCCAGACTAACCGGAATGGTAAAGGAAAGGCTTTTACGATAAAGTTTTTCACTGCTCTCGTTCGCCTTTAACTGTAATTCGAAAGTGTATTCCCCTGTCAGCAACTGCGGTAAAAATTCGACCAGAAAACCGTCGTCGCTGTTATAGGAACCCGTATCCTGGGGAATGTTGTTCCAGGTACCGACGCTGTCGATAATGCTGATCCCGGAATGTGCCGTGCGTAACACGGCATTGGGAGCGGCTGCTTCCATCCAGCCGGCTGCGTTCTGCAGTTTTACATGGAAACGGTAGCGCTCGCCCGGGTTCAGCACCGTATCCGCGTCGCCTGTTTCGATGTTACCGATATAATCCGAATAGGACAGTGAAGGCCACTGATCATAAACCAGCGATTTCAGGATATTGACACGGCCGCTGCCCAGTTGGCCGGCGTAGGAGGGATTGATATCGTCGATGGAGTCCGCATGTTCCAGCAGGCGTGCCGTGAGCCATTCGTTGGAACTGTCGGGATAAACCGATTTAATCAGTGCCAGGCAGGATGCGACCAGCGGCGAAGCCATCGAGGTCCCCATCAGGCTGGCATAGGGTGACAGTTTTGTCAAGTAGGTACTGTACATATTTTCGCCGGGTGCGGCGATATCCACGCCGTAAAAATTGTTCGCCGGATCCGCGGCACCGTAATTCGCCCAGGAAAACCTGTCCTGTGAACTGACCGCTGTCACGGAAATTACGTGATTATATCCGGAAGGATAATGGTATTCGTCGCTGGGATTCCCTTCGTCGTCCCCATTGCCGGCGGCCGCGACGATCAGGGCTCCGTAGGTATTGTAAACCGTATTGATGATCCCCTGGGCATAAGAACTGTATCCGGGTCCGCCCCAGCTGCAGTTAATGATATCCGCTCCGGCGCGGGCCGCGTGCAGAATGCCGTCCCAGCCGGTACTGATATTGTTTGTATCGTCATCCCCCGTAGCTTTTATCGGCATAATGCTCACACGCGAAGCGACGGAAGCCACACCGATACCGTTATTGCTTACCGCCCCGACCAGTCCGCTTACGTGGGTTCCGTGACTATTGTTCACCGGCATAGGATTGTTGTCATCATCACTGTTTCCAGCGTTAGCGTCGGTATCCCAGCCGATTATATTGTCGACCGCGCCGTCCCCGTCATTATCGGCTCCATCCGAAAGCGCTGCGATCACATCGCGCAGATTCGTTTTCCCGTCCCCGTTATAATCTTCCGCAAATCCCAGTGCCTCTTCCGCCGTTGCCCAGCCGTCGCCGGAGGTGTCGATCAGGGCAAGGTATCCGTCGGGGATTTCGTCCTGGTTGATCCATATATTCTGCCAGAGATCCGGATGCGTATACTCCACACCGTCATCGACAACGGCGACGACGATGCGCCTGCTGCCGGGCATTTCGCCGCTTGCAGTATCCCAGAGATCCCAGGCTTCCAGGGCCTGGGTCTTGCGCAGGAACCACTGGTATTCAAAGCCGGGATCGTCCGGAAAGGCAAACTTGCGCATTATGGGTTCGAGTTCGGCATGGGCAAGGGAGGGTACTGAACGTTTGAATTCCTCTGCCATCTGCGGGGACGCCGGTTTATCCGGCGAAAGAACCAGCCGGTAGATGCGGTTCAAGTACAGGTCCCCGTCATGTTCGTCGGGACGGGCATCGGAGATCCAGGGTTCCAGTCGAACGGCATTGAACTTCAGGATCAGTTTATTCAGCTCCGGGTCCGGGGTTTGCATGCTTGCGCATTCTTCGGCCGTAAATGGTTCCCGTTCCGGCGGCAGGGAAAACAGAATATGGTTTTCATGGTAAGCAGCCGCTGCGGAGAGCAGACGGCCGGCCAGCAGCAAAAATAATAAAGCGTATACATGTCGTTTCATGGCATTCCCGTTTTTAGGTATAAAGGATATTAATTTTCCTTTACGAATCCAAGTTAAAACAGCCCGGTATCGATGGATTAGTCCCGGACAGGATCCGCATTCCGGGAAGGAGCCGGGATCCATCAGTGGAACTGTGTTCTTTATATTCTTGATGCTTTCGTATGTTTCTTGATCATTGATCTTTTCCGAATAATGTCTCCCATAAAAAAACCCTCCGTCTCGGGAGGGTTTTTTTTATTTGACTGTAAAGGGACTTATTTCAGGAGCGACATTTTTTTGATGTCGGTGAAATTCCCCGAGCTCATTCGATAGAAATAGACACCGCTGGAAAGTGCGGAGGCATCGAATTTCAGATCGTAGCTGCCGGCATTCAAATTGGTATTGATCAGCGTGCGGACATGACGGCCGGTAATGTCAAAGACATCAATGCTCGTCATTCCGGTTTCTTTCAATTCAAAATGAATGGTCGTTACCGGGTTGAAGGGGTTCGGGTAGTTTTGTGCCAGCATATACTTGGCGGGAATGATCTCTTCGTTTGCCGTGACATCGATATCGATATCGA
>Ga0172382_10007253_pt1 | contig 15808 bp, 15 predicted proteins | sample Leawel138RmetaG_FD_122245 | JGI IMG/M metagenome (GOLD analysis project Ga0172382, IMG submission 122245) | Leachate microbial communities from a municipal landfill in Southern Ontario, Canada - Leachate well 138R metaG | ecosystem: Engineered > Solid waste > Landfill > Unclassified | place...
ACTATTCCCATACCGATTAAAGTAACTATTAAGCCGTAACCAAATTGTTCCATACCTTTCATCTGTTTCACCCCTTCTTATACGGGTAAATTACCGTGTTTTTTCATCGGTCTGGTTTCACGTTTGCTTTCCAGCATATCAAATGCAGAAATAAGTCTTTGTCTGGTTAATGCAGGTTCAATTACATCATCCACATAACCTCTTTCTGCAGCAACATATGGATTTGCAAATTTATCTTTGTACTCTTGTATTTTTTCATTCCTCACAGCAACAGGGTCTTCGGCGGACTCTATTTCTCTTTTAAATATTATATTAGCCGCTCCATCCGGACCCATTACAGCAATCTCTGCTGTCGGCCATGCAAATACTTGGTCTGCACCCATATCTCTGCTGCACATCGCCAAATATGCTCCGCCGTATGATTTTCTGACTATAAGTGTAACTTTTGGTACAGTGGCTTCACTGTATGCATAAAGCATTTTCGCACCATGTCTGATTATCCCGCCATGCTCCTGGTTGGTGCCCGGTAAAAAACCCGGGACATCCACTAAAGTAAGTACGGGTATATTAAAAGCATCACAAGTCCTTATAAATCTTCCACCCTTATCTGAAGCATTAATATCTAAACATCCTGCCAGTACCTTAGGTTGATTGGCTATTACACCGATAGATTTTCCGTTAAGCCTAACAAATCCGGTTATTATATTCATGGCATAATAAGGCTGTACCTCCATAAAGTCGCCATTATCTGCTATTGCTCTTATTATCTCTTTCATATCATAAGCTCTATTCGGATTATCCGGTACAATTTCGTTAAGCATATCTTCGATTCTATTTAAGTCATCATCACACTCAAATACCGGAACCCCTTCCATATTATTCGAAGGCAGAAAGCTTAGTAGTCTTTTGATTTCATTTATACATTCTTCCTCATTATCGCTTATAAAATGAGCTACTCCGCTTATTTGATTATGAGTCATAGCTCCGCCCAGTTCCTCAAAAGTAACATCTTCACCGGTCACTGCTTTAATAACTTGCGGTCCGGTAATAAACATTTGACTGGTCTTGTCAACCATAAATACGAAATCAGTCAAAGCGGGAGAATAAACTGCTCCACCGGCACAGGGACCCATTATAACAGATATTTGCGGAATTACACCTGATGCTACGGTATTCCTATAAAATATGTTTCCGTATCCGGAAAGTGCATCTACTCCTTCTTGTATTCTTGCTCCGCCTGAATCATTAATACCGACAAGAGGGGCTCCCATCTTTAATGCCATATCCATCACCTTGCATATCTTCTTTGAATGCATTTCTCCCAAAGAACCACCTATAACAGTAAAATCTTGTGCAAAGGCATAAACCAGCTTTCCATCTACTGTTCCATAGCCTGTTACGACACCCTCCCCGGGAGCTTCTACATCTTTCATACCCAACTCTGTACAACGATGCTTAACAAAAGCATCAATTTCTACAAAACTATTCTCGTCAAAAAGCAGCGTCAACCTCTCTCTCGCAGTCAGCTTGCCAGCTTCATGTTGTCTTTTTATTCTTTTCTCTCCACCGCCTTGAGAAATAGCTTGTTTTAAATCTTGAAGTTCTCTGATTTTTTCTGTTGCCATATTACCACTCCCTATCCTTTCCTTTCACATAACTCTATTAAAACGCCATTTGTACTTTTAGGATGCAAAAAAGCAATTCTTGCACCTCCGGCGCCATACCTAGGTTTTTCATCTATGAGTCTAATTCCTTTTTCTTTTGCTTCTGCCAATGCTTCATCAATATCTTCTACTCTCAATGCAATATGCTGTATTCCCTGTCCCTTTTTTTCTATAAATTTTTCAATGGGACTATCTGAAGAAGTAGCTTCCAGCAATTCAATTTCTGTATCTCCCAAGGGTAGGAAAGCCACTTTTACCTTTTGTTCTTCCACAATTTCTATTCCCTGAAGCTTTAGACCGAGAATATCTTCGTAAAATTTAACAGATTCCTCTAAATTACTGACAGCAATTCCTATATGATCCAGCTTGCTAACCATCCATTCATCCCTCCTTGTTATTTATTATGTCTGAGAGTTCTATTGCAGCAGAATAAGTATCCTTTGTTTTGTTATAAACCTCCATTATAAGTACAGATACATAATCTGTGCTTCGCTGCAGTTTAATTACCTTACCTATTAAATTTTCTTTAAATATACCTAGTATCTCTTCTTCAATTGCTTTCTTTCTTCTTTCTTCATACTTTCCTGTTTTTTTCATATATATATGGTGGTCTTCTATATCTTTATATAATTCTTCAATCCCAATATTATTTATTGCAATAATGTTTTTAACAGGGGGCCTATAATTATCATCATCATTTAAATCCAACATCATTTCTATCTCTGTAACTGTCCTTTCGGCACCGTCTCTGTCAGATTTATTTACTGCAAATATATCTCCTATTTCCATAATGCCGGCTTTTATCGCCTGTATATCGTCTCCAAGCCCCGGCACCATAACCATAACCACAGTATCAGCCACCTTGACTATATCTATTTCCGATTGACCCACTCCCACTGTTTCAATGAAAATATAATCATAACCCATTATATCCATAACTTTAACAGCACCGTGAACTGACTTTGAAAGTCCTCCCAATGCGCCTCTGGTACCCATGCTTCTGATAAAGACTCCTTCGTCAGTACTTAAATCTGTCATTCGTATCCTGTCTCCCAATATAGCACCGCCGCTAAAAGGACTAGTGGGGTCTATCGCAATTATAGCTACTTTTTTTCCGGTTTTTCTTATATGTTTCGCCAGCTTATCAGTTACAGTACTTTTACCTGCGCCGGGCGGCCCTGTGATTCCAATAATCCTCGACCTGCCTGTTAAATGATAGAGTTCTTTTACTATTTTTATCCCGTCCTCACTTTCACTTTCCAGATAAGTGATTAAACGTGCGGCAGCCCTCTTTTCTCCCCTTAACAAGCCTGTCTTAATATCCAATTCAAACACCGCCCTTATGCTCTCTTTATATTCTGCTTAATAAAATCTATCGCTATTCCTGTCGGGGTACCCGGAGTAAATACTGCTGCAATACCTGCATCTTTAAGCCCGGGTATATCTTCTTCCGGTATCACTCCTCCGCCGACTACCAGAATATCGTCTCCTCCTTTGTCACGTAAAAGATTTACGATTTTAGGGAAAAGGTGGTTATGAGCTCCTGAAAGTACGCTAAGAGCTACACAATCGACATCCTCTTGTATTGCCGCCTCAGCTATTTGCTCAGGAGTTTGTCTAAGTCCTGTATAAATAACTTCCATACCTGCATCTCTTAAAGCACGGGCAACTACTTTTGCGCCTCTATCATGCCCATCAAGGCCGGGTTTTGCAACCAAAACTCTAATCGGTCTATTCATTTCTTCCCCTCCTTAAAGAATAACAGATTGCTGATATTCGCCGAATACCGATCTTAAAACGTCACATATTTCACCTAATGTAGCATAAGACCTAACTGCCTCAATAATATAAGGCATAAGGTTTTCATCACCGGAAGCTGCTTTTTTAAGTGCTTCCAAATCATCAATCACCTTTTTATTATCTCTTTCGGCTTTAAGGTTTTCAAGCTTTTGCTTCTGCATTTCTCCAACTGCAGGATCAACCCTTAATAAGCCTTTAGGTGTGGATTCCTCAATTTCAAATTTGTTCATTCCGACAACAATTCTCTCGCCTTTTTCAATTTCTTTTTGGTATTTATATGCAGAATCCTGTATTTCTTTTTGCATAAATCCTCTTTCAATAGCTTTCGCCGCACCACCCAAATCATCTATCTTTTTAATATACTCAGCGGCTTTTTTTTCTATTTCCGTTGTTAAGCTCTCAACATAATAGGAGCCTGCCAACGGATCTACCGTCTCAGTTACACCGCTTTCATAAGCAACTATTTGCTGGGTTCTTAATGCTATTCTGACTGAATCTTCAGATGGAAGTGCCAAAGCCTCGTCTCTGGAATTAGTATGCAATGATTGGGTTCCCCCCAGCACGGCGGCCAATGTCTGAACCGCAACTCTGACTACATTATTATCGGGCTGCTGTGCAGTAAGTGTTGAACCACCAGTTTGAGTATGAAATCTAAGCATCATTGATTTAGGATTCTTTGCGCCAAATCTTTCCTTCATGATTTTCGCCCATAACTTTCTTGCTGCTCTAAATTTTGCAACTTCTTCCAACAAATCATTATGAGAGTTAAAAAAGAATGAAAGTCTGGGGGCAAATTCGTCTATGTCCAAGCCTGCTTTGATTGCCGCATCAACATATGCTATTCCGTCAGCCAATGTAAAGGCAACTTCTTGGACAGCGGTAGAACCGGCCTCTCTGATATGATAACCACTAATAGATATAGTGTTCCACTTGGGTACATTAGAAGCACAATACTCAAAAATATTAGTTATTAATCTCATAGATTCCTCGGTGGGAAAAATATATGTACCCCTTGCGATATATTCTTTCAAAATATCATTTTGAATCGTCCCTGATAATTTATCAGGAGTAACTCCTTGCTTCTCTGCTACTGCAATATACATTGCTAAAAGGACAGATGCAGGAGAATTGATAGTCATTGACGTGCTGACTTTATCCAATGGTATCCCATCAAATAGTATTTCCATGTCTTTCAATGAATCAATTGCAACTCCGACCTTCCCTACTTCCCCTTCGGATAAGGAATGATCGGAATCGTATCCTATTTGTGTCGGCAAGTCAAAAGCAACACTAAGACCGGTTTGTCCTTGATTTAACAAGTACTTATATCTTTTGTTTGATTCTTCAGCCGTAGCAAAACCGGCATATTGTCTCATGGTCCATAGCCTTCCCCTATACATAGTAGGTTGCACACCCCTAGTATAAGGATACATCCCCGGATAGGAAAGATTTTCGTCATAACCTATATTTGCTGTATCTTCCGGGTCATACAGTCTTTTAACAGTAATTCCTGAGCCGTTAATGAACTCAGCTTTTCTTTCGGGTCTTTTAGTTAAAGTCTTTTCGATTAAGGATTCCCATTTTTCTTTATCACTCATACTACTCTCCCCTAACTAAAACAATTTTATTTTTATTTAAGCTTAACAAACATTAAAAGTTGCAACAATGCAACATTTATTCATCACAATATCGCAGAAAGCATTTTAACGACCGTAATAAGTATATCATACCTCATTAAAATGATTCCAACTTGTAAAAAGGTAACATAAATTATCGTTTAATTCAACTTTTTTTGTATGCCTTGTCGAAATATTTGAATGATATCTTTCATTTTATTATGCTGTTGCAGGATTTCCTTCTTTTATATATAATAACATATTTCTTATATAAAAAGTACTATTATTTTTATTTATTTTTTAACAAAGTGATAAAAATCTTAAATTGTTTTAATCTTAATAATACTTTAAGAACAATATTTTTAATATAAAATAAGGTATTTTCAATTAATTAATATTATCTTAAAACTTGGATGCATAAAATATAACAACCCTGTTTATGTTATCTTAAAGCTGGTCCACCTACCTATTAATTGAAAAGCAGGCCACCATAAAATATAAGCTACTTAAGAAAATTTAAAAAGAAAGTATTATGAATGTTAAGTAGCATTTTATATGTTTTGATAAGTAATTCTTTGCACCTATGAAATTACGCTTATGGGTTTTTTGTCTTTTACAGACTATCATCAAATATTAATTGACTATGCTTAAGTCTATAACTATCATCGTTAAAGAATTTATTATTTCAATTTATGGAATATTACAGTGGTTGTTGCAGCATCACATAAAGCTCACTCCATTTTCCGGAGCCTTTATTTAATGCTATGTTTATTTAAGTTTTGCCTTGTTTATTGATATACCTATATTTCTTGTGTTTTTAGGAGATAAGTCAAATTCGCCATAAATATAATTTTTACATTATATCCTTATTTGCTACTTCTATTCCTATGCCTACTTATAAATGGGATTTGCTTATTCCATGCAACCATATAATATTATATTAAACTTTGTAGAAATATCCATCAATTTAGTTAATTGTTTTCTTTAATTTTTGTATACTAATACAAGTCATTAACTTGATTTTTATGGATATCTCCTCTGATGTAGCAGAATTAATATCTTTTATTCTATTCTCGATTAATCATATTTAGTCCCTTGTGTATCTAGGCATAATTCTTCGTACTTTTTTCTAAAAATATTGTTGCTTTAATTGGAGCTTTAAATTTATTAGCAGAAGCTTTTATTAATCCATTTATTTTTAATGTTTTATTTCGTCTATGGTCATTATTTGCAACAAGATTGCTTTTTGTCACGGTATTAAAAACTTTTTTTGCTCCAAAATCCCTTGCATTTTTATTTCCCATTAATTGTGCGTTCTTATTATCTCATTTACACCTTTAAAACCTTCTTGCGGTGTATCCAGAAAAATTGAATGAATATATCGCTTAAATAAAACACCTTGACCGCAAAGGTTGAACGGTGACCCGATTAAGGGCTTATGATAAACTCAAAGTGCCTTTATTTATACATAGAATAGGGCAATGCTGAGGAGCAGCCTGAGCGGTGTATGAGGTTTAACGAAAGAATGGTGCCGACCGGTACCGCTCTTTTCAATATAAACATAATAATCAGTCTCCTAGGAAATAAAAGTGTTAAATCTCAGGAAATTGAGGGCAGAGCCCTCATTAGCCGATAGGCTAACTATCTTTTAAGAAGACCTTTTCTTTTCCTCGTGGAATCTTCGCCATTAATTAAAATCGTATATAAATCATGTACAATACGATCGCAAATTGCATCCGCAAGAGTCGGATCTCCTATCTTTTTATGCCATCCGCCAATATCGAATTGGGAGCAAATAATAGTCGATGCTTTTTTATGTGTATAATATATTGCTTTAGAACGTGTTGCTTCAAGTCTTGCGATTGAGTATTTATCAGCTAATTTTAATAAGGCCATGTATGATTTATATCCTTGCTGTTCAACTTTATAGCTTGTTAAGAACGCACTTACAATAACTTCAGTATTGCTTCCAATTTTTGAGGCCTAACTTCCGAATCTATCGCCGTTCCAACTGATGTATTTTTGATGATTTTGAGGCATATGAGCTTCTATTGTGCTATATTGCCCGGCTCTTCCGTATAATTTAGGATGAGAACTCATGCGATTACCTTCAAAGAATACTTCGATAACATTTTTAGTAATTCTAACATCTACTTTTGCTTTATGTATTCATAAGGTACTGAATAATTTTGATTATCTATGAAAATATGATAATTGTATTGACCAATTAAGACTTTCCAGATAGCAAGCTCAAAAGATTTGATTGGGAGCTTTAGTAAAAAAGGTTTCTCCTCTAAAAAAGTTGTAGCTCTGCAGCCTTCTTTTTTCTGAAAAGGCTTATTGTTAAAAAGATGAAATTTTTCCATTATGACATCATTTAATTCTTTTAAGGATAAAAACTATTGGTTTCTTATAACAGCAAGTATCTAGGTAGAGATTATTCCCACAATACCTTCTACAGTGGATTTATCTTTCGGACTTCTTACTTTTGCAGGAATTACAACTGTACCATAATGTTCGGCCATCTCTTGATATGTTTTATTGATGATCGGATTATACTTTGAAGCTTTTTCAACACCGGTTTTTAAGTTATCCGGCACCAATATTCTTGTGACTCCGCCAAAGTAGTTGTATGCGTTTACATGGGCAGCTATCCAATTTTCTTGTTGTTGTGAAAGAAAAACCTCCACATAGGCATAACCGCTATAAGGTAAAGCTGCTACAAATACATAGGCAGGTATTCTTTCTCCCGTATCCGTATCAATAATTGATGCAATTTTCCCAGCCCAATCTACTTCCATTATTTCTCCCGGCTTTCTGCTAATGTGCATTGTCGCCTTTATCTTTTTTACAAAATCATTGTAGTATTTGTTGAATTGAGTGGATTATTAAGGTGTTTCTCCGACTTCTCTACATCTTTCACAGTATTCGACCCATAAAAGAGTTAAGGTAACTCCGTTCTTGGCCATTTCGTGATGAATATATTCATAGTCATGCATCTTTACTATATAGCAAACAGCCAAAGTTTTTTTTCGTCAGGAAATTATGTAAAGACCTGTTCGTGCTTAATTTCGTTTATCAATTTGTTGTGAATTTGATGATCAAAAAAGTATGTAGTTGCAACAATCAATATTACCATTAAATCAGGTATTATAAAATATCAATGCATAGGTATAGTTTTCTACGCACATTTAAATACTTTGTTAATTCTATTTATGAAATCCAGTTTAGTATTAACTTAGTTTAGTTATATTTTCGCAAAGACGGAATACACTACTTCCTCTGGTTCCTATAATATCTTAGACGGATAGTAGAACTAAAACTTTTTATAATCACTCAAACATAGCAATAATTTATATGTTTCTGTTTAAAATATAAGGCTTTTTTACATTAGATTTCTATAAATAGTATATATTCTATTAAAATCTAAAGTTACATAATTATTTGCAGTCAATCTACTCTGCATCGTTGTCACGTTTTTTGTAAACTTTAGCAATTCATCGTCTGTAACTCCATATTCGTGTAAAGATCTTTTTTTCAAAATATTATCCAATAGTATATCTAATTCGTTGTATACACTCTTTACATCGCATTCTAAATATTTAGCTAAAAAATTATTTAGTTTATAAATCTTCCCTTTTGGTTTCAAAGATGTGTAAGTTCTAAATATTTCAGTAAAAAAAACATAGTTTGCCTCACCATGAGGAATATGATACAAACCACCAAAAGGATAACTCATAGCATGTACTGCTCCCACTCCTGCATTGCTAAAGGCAATCCCTGCAAAATTACTCGCAATTAAAAAATTTTCTAAAATAGGTATTCTACCATCCTTTCCTACTTCGGTAATCCTTTTATATCCGCTTATTATAATTTTTATTGCTTCAAGAGAATATAAATCTGTATATTGTGTTGCTTTTGGAGAAACATAAGACTCTGCTGCATGAATAAATGCATCAATAGAACTGGTAGCAAAAAACTCATAAGGAAGACTATATAATAACTCTGGAATAATAATAGCACTATCGGCATACATTTCATCTGAAGCTAACCCAAGTTTTGTCTTCCTAGAAATGAACTCTAGAATGGCTATATTAGTGACTTCACTACCTGTACCACATGTTGTTGGCAATAAAACTAGTTCTTTATTTTTTATGATTTCTAACTTTTTATCAAAAAGTTTAATCACTGGTGAAACATTCTTTAATGCAAAAATCTTTGAAATATCCAGCACTGTTCCTCCGCCTATGCCTATGACCCTTTTATACTCTATACCTATCAAATCAATATATATATTTTCAATTATTTCATCTGTTGGTTCACCTAAACCATACTTCTCTTGGAAAACAACTTTTGTTTCAAGCCCTAGCTTTTCAAACAAAGGATTATAAATGAATTCATTAGTTATAATTAAATCTCCTTTTCCTATTTTAAATATTTTACAGAATTCTTCAACTGTATTATATTTATATATAACGGGCCTTAAACTTAACTGTTTCAAAACTTTACCTCCTACAAAACTCTTTAATCTAATATGCTTGCTTATTAATTCTACAGGGTAGGTGTGCTCTTGCCTCAAAATTCTAGGTAAGCAAATGCATTATAATCTTATAGAACAAAAAACAATTAACAATACCTGCAACTTTTCTGCAGTTTAATGAGCTCGTTACATTCTAGTATAGCATTTGCAGATAAAAACAAACGAACATTATACATAAAAGCAATGCACTATACAAGCTAATGCTATACTAGAATTATTTTATAATACTTATCTAAAAAGTTAATTGTTTATAAATAAAATTTTAGCCTAGAACGAATATTGTTTGCTCTTTAATAGGTGTTTGCAATATTTCTAGTGCCTTCTCTAAATATTTTAGATTTAGTTCTCTTTCCTCTTCTTTGGACAGGTCTTTATCCCCTATCACATAGGTAATATTTGTGCCTCTTAGTATTCTATTTGCACCTACCATTTTCGCTACTTCTGGTAAAGCTGTTATTTGAACTACTGGTATCCCAGCTTTTTCTATACTATAACCTATCGTTGCACCGCAACGTGTAGATGTACCTCAGGCGGAAGTTAAGATTACTGCATCCACTTTTTGTTCTAATAGCTTATGAGCTATTTCTTCCCCCATTATCTTAGATTTTTTTATAATACTAACATTTCCACAAGTAGTAAATAGTGTTGGGTTTAACTTACCTATTCTCCCTTGCTTTTCAAATGTCCTTGCATGATCGACTGGTATGAGACGATTGTAGTCCTCTAGGACTTCAAAATTATTATAACCTCTATGTGATACTTCGTATTGTCTTTCTCCTTCCATAGGCAATAAGTCATCAATCACATATTCTTTCCAAATAGTTGACATCCTACTTGGTATCCCATCCGGATTTCCCATTGGTACAATACCACCATCAGTTACAAAAGCAATTTTAGCCTTTGACATATCTTCAATTGGATTTGCAGGTTTAATTTTATCGAAAGGTGGTTTCACAACGTCACTTTTAAAAGGCTCATTTTTTAATTTTTTTATAAGAAGACCTACTGAAGCTTCTGCAGTTGATTCCTTTGTAAAAACATTTCGGATTAAATTTCTTGTAAAGTAATCATATTCATAAGGTGATGGAATACAATCATCAGGAGGAACCAAATTGGGATCAGGTTTGTTTTCTATTAAAGCCAATGATAATTTAACCATTTTTCGTACAATATCAGGAATGTCTTTGGAATTGACCCCAGTTCTTACAATATAAGTATGTTGTGAATACATTTCTACACCAGGGTTTTCCACATTCATAGCAGTAACTGCAGGTATTTTCAGCCTTTCTGAAACAATTCTACACATAGCACCGCAAGAGGGTCCATATCTGCCTGCTGCAAATGCAGGACCTGCTATAAAAAGATCTGGTTTATATTTCTCAATTAGTCTAAAGCCTTTTTCTGCATTTTTTTCGAGATCCGTTGAAAAGTAATTATCGCCGCAAATAAGAGTAGATACAACTTCACCTTTGTTTTCTAATTCGTTTTGTAATATTATTCCTGGGCCTGTAGGACTTGTTTTTAAGGAAAATCCAGTATCAGCTTTTTCTTCGCCACCTATTCCTGCAAAAAACTGATTAATATAATGTACTACTCTTATTTTTCTATCAATCATTATTATACCTCCTTTACTTAATTATAAATTTAATACTCCATGGCTCTTAAATTAGTTCTACCTAGGAAGTCTGTATAACCTGCGATAAAAAGTGCTTCTATTTTTAAATGTTCTGACCCAAGTGGTGTATTACAATGCTTTGCTCTTGGTGAACTAGCAAAAGACTCAGGCGGACCACCTAAAATATTTTTGTACTTAAAACGTATATCTACTGGTTCAAAATAAGTAAAGCCTGCAATAATCAAATCCAATTCATCATCTATATATACAAGGTTATCAGCTAATTTTCCTACATCTGTAAAAGGTGTAATATGTAAAGAAGTTCCTACTCCTAATTTTTCACATTCTATAGCTATTAAAGCAGAATCCAAATGCGCCGCACCACCGTGAAATTTAGTTAACACTGCACCATCAGCATTTAGTACATCTTTAATTAGCTTACCAGCATGTTTAACAAAAAAACCCCTTCGCATTTCATTCATAGATAAGACGCCTACAACCACACCACAGAAAACAATTTCTTTATTTATATGCCTTTTATACAACTCTTTTATAAGCCCATGGTTTTGATTATCATATGTGTAATATGCTTGAATATGAACACCTGACATAGCACCGTCTAGTATTTCATTTGGGTGCAGTATCGTTGGAGGCATTTCGGTAACTGTTTGTCCATATAACGGTTTAGAAGGAATATTGCCATAATCATAATGTGGTGCATATACTTGATAATAATAACATATTCTTGGCAATCCTTCGTCAGAGTTACACTTAATATTTAAATCTAAATCGTATATATCAGTACTACTGACCTTTAGGCTTTTCGCTAGTTCAGCTAAATATACCGCTGCTTTCATACCTGCCGTTCTTAATACATCTTCATGTTCATTTTCAGAAATATCTTCTGCAGTTTCACCACATAAGTATAAAATATTTTTGTTTGAGAATTCTGTTAATCTAGCCCCACTGCCGCCAGTGTCAAAAAATTTTTGCACTGTTCTGCCTTTCCCAATAGATGCACTGCACACCACAACAATTACATTATCTAAAGAACGTGTTATCCCCTTTCCTGCAGTCTCAATATCTCCTACAAACCCAGGAAAATTCTGTCCACCCTTTAATTTGCATCTTGGCTGTATTATATCAATAACGTTTACAAATCTTGTATCATCATTATCCTTATCAATCACTCTTACATCTAAAGATACAATCCTTCTATCATCCATTAAATTATTTTTTAAAGCATTTATACTAATAAACAGATTGTCTTTTTCTGCATAATCATTTTCTGCAGAAATTAAATAATCAATAGCTACGTTTTGTATTTCTAACTTCATAAGGCTTCCCCTTTCTTATTATATTTAAAAATTATCTACTACCATTCTTTTATATCCTTGTGCTAACCAACTGTAACAGAAATCGTATCCGCTAAAATTTTAAGTTGTGCAATTATAACCAAAATATTAGTCATGTCAAACTTAATTTATAATTAAATATGTTCTTTTTTTAAACCATATATGATATTATATCTCCTTATATTTTTTTTTATTTTTAATATATTGAATTGTTAGTATCCCCCCGCCTATAATTAGACCCAATAAATTAAATAGCAATCCTTTTGGTATTAACAATACCACGCTTATAAATAACACAGCTCTAAAAATTAAATTAATCTCACTTAAAAAATAAGCTTCTGTAGCTATAGACAAAAAATAGATTGCAATCAAACTAGTAAGTGTAACAAAAATAATATCTTGAAGTTTACCCAAAAGCAACAGTTCATTATTATATACGAAAATATAGGGAATAATATAGCCCGATAATCCTACTTTCCATGCTTCAAATCCTACTTTCATTGGATTATCGTCTACTACACTAGCAGCTGCATAAGATGCTACTGCAACAGGTGGTGTTATAGCCGATAACAAACCAAAATAAAACATAAATAAATGTGCGGCTATAGGTGCTATTCCCATTTGAACAAGTGTCGGTGCAACCAAAACACCTAAAATTATATACACAGACGTTGTGGTTAGTCCCATCCCAAGTATAAGACCTGTTATCATTGAAATAAATAGCAACAATGCCATATTGCCACCTGACAATTTTATCAATATACTAGAAATCCTGAGACCGAGTCCTGTTAAAGATAGCATAGCTATAATCACTCCTGCTAAAGCGCAAACTATTGCAACCTGTAAAGAAGCATATGCCCCTTTTTCTAAACTATCAATTATTTTTTTAAATCCCATCCTTGTTGCTTTCTTTATTGATGCTACAGCTATTAAAGATACTATAGACCAAAAACCTGATTTTAATGGTGACCACCTTATTACTGCCAAAAAGTATACTAATGCAAAAAGTGGCATAGCCAGATAAAAATCTTTTCTTAATATCCTTTTCCAATCAGGAACTTCCTTGAGTGCTGCAATGTTATCACGTTCCGCCCTTTGATTTATCACAAAATTTATTGCAAGATAATATATTACTGCAGGTATAAAAGCAGCTTTTGCAACATCAATATAAGGTATCCCTAGTGACTCTGCCATTATAAAAGCAGCAGCCCCCATAATAGGAGGCATCAATTGCCCACCTGTGCCCGCAACCGATGTAATTGCACCCGCAAAACGTTTATTATAACCAGATGCTGTCATCATTGGCACTGTTAGGGGGCCAACAGCCATTACATTTGCTACTACACTACCCGATACCATACCAAACAAACCACTAGATATGGCAGAAATTTTAGCACTTCCGCCTCTTTTTTTCCCCATTAAACCAGTTACTAAATCAATGAAAAATTTCCCCACACCAGAACTCTCTAAAAAAGCGCCAAATAAAATAAATATAAAAATATATGTTCCTGATATCCCCACTATTGAGCTATATATACCTTCAGTTTCCATATATAACATTCCTACAATGCGATCAATTCCATAACCTTTATGACGTATTATTTTAGGTAATAGATTTCCGAAATATGCATATAGAATAAAAATACTAGCCATAATGGGGAGAGCTATACCTAGTTTTCTTCTAGTTCCATCAATAACAGCTACTAGCAGCACTATTCCCATTAAAATATCAATTATGTTTGGGTAAGCAGCTCTTTGAGCCAATTCTTCCCATACAATAAACATATATAGACTACTTATAGTAGATAGTAGCAATATTAGTATGCATACTAGCTTTTTAAATTTGCTTTTTTCCTCTTTTAGAAAAGATTGTGCGTATATTAGTGCAATAGCAAATCCAAGATGAATACTTCTTTGCTGCATTGTAGGAAGAGCCCCCCTAGCAGCTGTTATAACGTGAAAAATCGACATACTTATGGCTATAATCTTCATGATTTTTCTGGTGTAGAGATTCACAAAGCTATCTTCTGTTGCATTCATTGACATTAGTTCCTACTCCTTTTTATTTAAATTCATCATAATATCTTGCTGCACCTGTATGAAAAGGCACTATATTTTTTTTATAAAGTTTCAAAGAATTTTCTAAATTCCATTCAGCCCCATCTTTATGCACTAATGCTAATTCATCAGTATTCTCATTTAACGCCTTAGTAATTTCATATACTAATTCATCATCTAAGTTCTCATTAGCTGCAATTACAACATCTACCGTTAATAAGTTTACAGGTTCAGTTTGTTTATTATACGTACCGGGCTCTATTGTTTTTATATCAAAATATCCCGCTTTTTCTATAATAGGTTCTACTATTTCTTTATCTATGCTTAAAAGGTTAATATTTTTTGAAGTCACTAAGTCAGTTATACCAGCCATTGGTACACCCCCTGCTACAAAAGCAAAATCAATTACTCCATCCCTAAGTGCATCTAGATTTTCAGTATGCGTACCAGGTGTTTCTTTTAAAGTTTTTGTATCTATTCCATAAGCTTCATATATTGCATCTATTAAAGGTGTTGAACTCCCAGTAAGAGAAGGTCTCCCAATTTTCTTACCATTTAAGTCAAAAAAAGTTTCAATTCCACTATCTGCTAGAGCTACTCCATACAAAATAAATTTATGGCCAGATTGAATCAATTTTATATTATCTAGTGCAACTGGATAACCTCTTTCTTCCACGCCTCCTATTGCGGATACAAATTGTTCCAATCCACCCATTCCTATAGTATCTATACTTTGAGAGGCATAATCATAATTTACGGTTCCGTTTGTTGCTTCATTATTAACGGTCAAACCTTCAATTTTTTCAGATAATATTTTGGCTTGTCCAGAAGCTATATAATAATATGTCCCTGCAGTATTTCCTGATGCTATTACCAATGCATTAGGTCTTTCTTTTTTAAGTTCGTTCTCGCCAGCATTTTCAGCCTTCTTCTTATCCATTTCATTAGGCAAATTTTGAGTGCATCCAGCTATTGAAATAGTCACCACTATGGTTATAATTAACAGTGTGCTAATAAATATTTTGTTTCTCATTTTTTTCCTCCTCGTATAATATGTTTTGATAGTTTATTTGCTTAATTCCCAGTTGCAAAACTATCCACAAAACAACTGGAAATCATTCATAAAATTATACATGGTTTATACCTATATCATCGCTTAC
>Ga0172382_10007254_pt1 | contig 15808 bp, 14 predicted proteins | sample Leawel138RmetaG_FD_122245 | JGI IMG/M metagenome (GOLD analysis project Ga0172382, IMG submission 122245) | Leachate microbial communities from a municipal landfill in Southern Ontario, Canada - Leachate well 138R metaG | ecosystem: Engineered > Solid waste > Landfill > Unclassified | place...
ACCGAACTGGTGATCATCGTCACGCATTATCTGGTGAACCCGGTCAACGCCAACGACATCCGCTTGCCGACCGACGGCTTCAGCGTACCGGGCGCAATCGAGCAGCTGCTGCTCAACTCCCAGAACGAAGGGAAGAAGAGCAGCGACCGGCCGAAACCGACGACGTCCACGCCTGACGCCACGCCCGATGTCGGCATGGCTCCCTCTGCCGACGCCGGGACCGAACGTGCCGAAAAGAAGGATCGCCGCAGTCGCAAGAACGCCCGGTCCGCTGCTGCCGCTCCCGGCTTCAACCTTAACTGAACGAGGTGACCCGCATGACTCCTTCGATGAATCGCAAGGCTCGCCATGGCGTTCGTGCCGTGCTGGCCGTCTCGCTCGCGCTGGGGCTGTCGGCCTGCATGGGTGGCACCACCTCGGGCAACGGCACGCTGGAAAGCGTCCACCAACCCGTGGTCGAACGCACCAACTACACGCTTGACGTCTATTCCGGGCCGGACGGCGTGCCGCTGGGCGAACAGCGCCGCGTCGCCGGCTGGTTCGACGCGCTGGGCCTGCGCTATGGCGATCGCATCGGCATCGACGATCCGCAAGCCAGCAGCCAGACCCGCCGCGATCTTGAAGCGATCGCCGCGCGCTATGGCCTGCTGGTCGGCAACGATGCGCCCAGCACCCCCGGACTGGTGGAGATGGGCAAGACCCGTCTGGTGGTCACGCGCTCGATGGCCAAAGTGGACGGCTGCGGCGCCTGGGACGGCACCCCCGACAGCGCCTTCACCAACAACAGCAGCAGCAACTATGGCTGCGCCACCAACTCCAACCTCGCCGCCATGGTCGCCGATCCGGAACACCTGGTTCGCGGCGCGACCGGCACCGGCAACACCGTGGTGATGAGCTCCGACAAGGCGATCACCAGCTATCGCAACGCCAAGCCCACCGGCGAGGACGGGCTCAAGGCCAACCAGACCAGCGAAGAAGGGAAGTAAACATGAACGCGCCCTGGAAGCCCGGCATCCAGAACGGCCGCGATCCGTTCAACGCCTATCTCTGCGACGATGCTTCGCTCGACATGCTTCGCCCGGTCGTCATCGAAATGGGTTGGGCGGCGGAAAAGTGCTACAAGGGTGGCCTGCGTAACGCAGTGCAATCCCTGTCGATCACCGCCAGCCCGAACATCCTGATGGTCGACTTGTCCGAAAGCGGCGATCCGCTGAGCGACATCAACGCGCTCGCCGAAGTCTGCGAACCCGGTACGGTGGTGATCGCGGTCGGCCAGGTCAACGACGTGCGGCTCTATCGCGACCTTCTGGCCAGCGGCATTCACGACTATCTGCTGAAGCCGTTTTCCGCCGGCCAGTTGCGCGATGCCCTGGCGCACGCGCAGGCGGTGTTCGCCGCCCCTCGCCATGCCGATGCAGGCGCGGCGAAGCGCCATATCGCCACGGCAGTCATCGGTACGCGCGGCGGTGTCGGCGCCTCGACCATCGCCACCTCGCTGGCGTGGCTGTTCAGCGCCGACCACAAGCTGCCGACCGCCCTGCTCGATCTGGACATCCACTTCGGCACGGGCGCGCTGGTGCTCGATCTGGAACCCGGTCGCGGCCTTACCGACGCGATCGACAACCCCAGCCGCATCGACGGCCTGTTCATCGAACGCGCGATGATCCGCGCCAACGACAATCTTGCCATCCTTTCGGCCGAAGCCCCGATCAACACCCCGCTGCTGACGGACGGTTCGGCATTTTCGCAGCTGGAGGAGGAATTCCGCCAGGCCTTCGAAATGTCGGTCATCGACATGCCGCGCAACATGCTGGTCAACTTCCCGCACCTGCTGGGCGACGTGAACGTGATTGCCCTGGTGACGGAATTGACGCTGGCCGGCGCGCGCGACGCGATACGGTTGCTGTCGTGGTTGCGCGCCAACGTCGCCCACGCGGAAGTGCTGGTCATCGCCAACAAGGTCCAGCCCGGCATCATGGAAATCAGCAAGGCCGATTTCGAGGCATCGATCGAGCGCAAGATCTCGTTCATGATCCCCTACGACATCAAGGCCGCAGCCAATGCCGCCAAGCTGGGGCAGACGTTCGCTGAAGCCAACCGGGCAACCAAGGCGGCGGGCACGCTGCGCGAAGTTGCCAACGCCATGATCGGCGCGGCCGAGGACGAGCCGGTGGAAAAGCAGGCAGGCGCCGCCAAGTCGCTGCTCGGCAAGATCGATCTGAAAACGATCCTGTCGAAGAGCAAGGCAGCGCCGGCTCCGGCTCCGGCAAAGACGCACTGACTGGAAGCCACGGCGACGGGCGGCACGACGCCGCCCGGCCCGCGGTGAAAAAGGCGAAGATTCCGCATGAACAACTTTCAAGTCCTGCTCGTCGCGATCGGCCTCCTGGCAACCCTGGTGCTCGGCTGGATGGCCATTGCCGGTCCCAATGCCACGCGTGAAAGCCAGCGCCGCTTGCAGACTGTGCGGTTCCGCCATTCGGAAAGCGCGCAGGACAAGATGGAAGCCCAGTTGCGCAAGGCGGTTGCCGCGCGCAAGCCGAAGATGCACCAGATCGCCGGTTCGGAATCACGCACGGCCGCGCTCGCGCTGCGCCTGCACCGCACGGGCAAGAACTGGACACTCAGCCAGTATCTTTATGTTTCGCTGGGCCTGGCCCTGCTCATCATGGCGATGGTCTACCTGAAGTCGCGGGCATTTCCGCTGTCGCTGGCCGTCGGTCTGTTCGTCGGCGGCGGGCTGCCACACATGGTGGTCAATCGCGCGATTGCCAAGCGCGGCAACGCCTTTACCGCCAAGTTCCCGGACGCCATCGAACTGCTGGTCCGCGGCCTGCGTTCGGGCCTGCCGGTGACGGAAACGCTGGGCGTCGTCGCGCAGGAAGTGCCGGGTCCGGTGGGTGAGGAATTCAAGCTGGTCTGCGACCGCATCCGCATCGGCCGCACCATGGAAGAAGCGCTGCAGGATACAGCCGATCGCCTGAATACGCCTGAATTCAACTTCTTCTGCATCACTCTTGCCATTCAGCGCGAAACGGGTGGCAACCTTGCGGAAACGCTGTCCAACCTGGCCGACGTGCTGCGCAAGCGCGCGCAGATGAAGCTGAAGATCAAGGCGATGAGCTCGGAATCGAAGGCATCGGCCTATATCGTCGGCGCCCTTCCCTTCCTCGTCTTCGCCATGATCACTTACCTCAATCCGTCCTACTCCGGCGCGTTCTTCACCGATGAACGCCTGATCGTGACGGGGCTGGGCGGGCTGGTGTGGATGAGCATGGGTGCGTTCATCATGGCCAAGATGGTCAGCTTCGAAATCTGATCGGGGGATAGCAGACCATGTTCAATACACCCTCCGGCCCTACTCTCCTTGGCGTCGATGTCATCTGGGCCGCCACCTTGATGTCGGTCGTCGCGGTCGTGGCGATGATGCTGGCGATCTATGCCGCCGTCACCGTGCGCGATCCCATGCAGAAGCGGGTGAAGGCGCTGAATGCAAGGCGCGACCAGCTCAAGACCGGCATCGTCATCAGCAGCGCGCGCAAACGGCAAAGCATCCTGCGCAAGGATGAAAAGACCGAAAAGATGCGCGACACCCTGTCGACGCTCAAGGTTCTTCAGGACAGCCAGATCAAGGCGATCCAGCAGCAACTGGCCCACGCCGGCATCCGCAACAAGGAATGGGCGGTCTACGTCGTTTTCGCGCGCATGGTCCTGCCGATCGTATTGGGCGGCGGCGCGGCGCTGCTGATCTATGGCCTGAACTATTTCCCGGAATGGGGCAGCCTGAAAAAGTTCGGCGCCTTCGCCATCGCGCTCGGCATGGGCTACAAGGCCCCGGAAATCTTCCTGAAAAACAAGGCCAGCAAGCGTACCGACGCGATCCGCAAGGGCCTGCCCGATGCGCTCGACCTGCTGGTGATCTGCGCGGAAGCCGGTCTGACGGTCGACGCGGCGTTCAACCGCGTGGCGCGCGAACTGGGCCGGGCCTATCCCGAACTGGGCGAGGAATTCACGCTGACGGCGATCGAGCTGTCGTTCCTGTCCGAACGGCGGCAGGCGTTCGAAAACCTCGCCTACCGCGTCAATCTCGATTCGGTGAGAGGCGTGGTCACCACCATGATCCAGACCGAGCGCTATGGCACGCCGCTGGCATCCGCGCTGCGCGTGCTGTCGGCCGAATTCCGCAACGAACGCATGATGCGCGCCGAAGAAAAGGCCGCCCGCCTGCCCGCGATCATGACCGTGCCGCTGATCCTGTTCATCCTGCCGGTGCTGTTCATCGTGATCCTTGGCCCGGCGGCCTGTTCGATCTCCGACGCATTCGCCAAGAACTGACGATCCGACAGATTTGGGGAGAGGATGGCCCCGCCGCGATCATGTCGCGGCGGGGTCGCCTGCATCAGGAGCGGCATCAGGGTTGCGGCATCAAGGTTGAGAGCGTCAGGGCTGGTGACGCGCTTCGACGGTGCTTTCGATAGCGCCGAACAGGCTGTGGCCGCGTTCGTCGCGCATTTCGATCCGCACCGTGTCGCCATGACGCAGAAACGGAGTCACGGGCTCCCCGGTCAGGATGGTTTCGACCATGCGTTGCTCCGCGATGCAGCTATAGCCGCGCCCGCCTTGCGCCACCGGACGTCCGGGCGAACCGTCGGCATCGCGATTGGATACCGTGCCGGACCCGATCACGGTGCCCGCCCCGATCCGGCGGGTTTTCGCCAGATGGGCGACCAACATGCCGAAATCGAAGGTACAGTCCTCGCCCGCCCCGGCCCGGCCGAACGGCTCGCCATTGAAATCGACACGCAGGCAGCCATGCAACCGGCCTTCGCGCCAGAGCGGGTCCAGCGCATCAGGGGTAACGAACACCGGCGAGAAATGGCTGGCCGGCTTGGACTGAAGAAAGCCGAAGCCCTTGGCCAGTTCGCCGGGAATGAGGTTGCGCAAGGAAATGTCGTTGACGAGGCCGACCAGCCGGATTGCCGCGAGCCCTTCCTCTCGGCTGGCGCCTTGTTCGACATCGCCAGTCACGACGCAGATTTCGCCCTCGAAGTCGGCGCCCCAGCTTTCATCCGCCACGGTGATTGGCGCGCGCGCCGGGCGCAAGTCGTCGCTGCCACCCTGATAGAGCAAGGGATCGTGCCAGAAGCTCTCGGGCATCTCGGCACCGCGCGCCTTGCGCACCAGTTCGACATGATTGACGTAAGCCGAACCATCGACCCATTGATAGGCGCGCGGCAGGGGCGCTGCCGCTTCCCTTTCATGGAAGCGTTCGCGCGGGATCGCGCCATGTTCCAGATCTTGCGCCAGCGCGCGCAACAGCCATTCGCAATGGCCCCAGTCATCGAGCGCGACCTGCAAGGTGGACGCGATGTGACGGGCATCAGCATACCAGGCCAGATCCTGGCTGACGACCACCAGCCGTCCGTCGCGCTCGCATGGCAGGCTGGCAAGCTTCATGATGTCACTCCAGATTTGTCGCCTGCGTCCGCAAGCGATCGAGCATGGCCTTGAACGCAGCGCGTTCCTCGGGCGAGAGCACGGCGAATACTTTCGCTTCCATATCGAGCGCGATAGCCATGATCTGGCGATGCATGTCGCGGCCCGATGGCGTGAGTTCGAGATGGTGGGATCGTCCGTCCTGGGCATTGGGCCTGCGTTCGGCCAGTCCGCGATCCTCCAGCGCCTTGCACGCCCGATTGACGGCAACCTTGTCCATCAGCGTGGCGCCCACCAGATCGCGCTGGGTCAGCGCACCGGCATCGCCCAGCACCGCCATGACCCGCCATTCCGGAATTTTCAGCCCGAATTGCTCTTCATAGTGACCAGCAATGCGCCCGCTGACCGCATTGGACGTAATCGCCAGCAGATAGGGCAGGAAATTGGCCAGGCGAGAAATACGGGAAGGCATGAAACTGGTTCCTAATGCAACCAGTTCCTGCTGCCAAGCAACTTTATGCCCCAACCGGCATCACGCGTGCAATTTCTCGTCGCCGTGTCCGGTCAACGCCTAACGCAGCACGCGGCCCGCCACGGCGTCCAGCATCGCCACCAGGCGCGGATCGCGCCGGGCGGGAGCCGTCACCAGCGCATTGTCCAGCGCCCGGTCGATCGGCGATGGCAAACGATGTGGCGGCAGATGTTCGGCGAAACGCCGCACCGCATCGCGCGCCAGCGCGGCATTGGCCTGCATTACCGAGAGGACTTCGTGCATCTCCACCCCGTCGGCACTTTCGCGCCAACTGTCGTAGTCGGTGACCATGGCAAGAATCGCGTAAGGCAGTTCCGCTTCGCGTGCGAGGCGCACTTCGGGCATCGCGGTCATGCCGATCACGTCCGCGCCCCAGCCGCGATACATCCGGCTTTCAGCGCGCGTCGAAAACTGCGGCCCTTCGATGGCGATGTAGCAGCCCCCGGCATGGACGGTGGCGCCGGCGGCCCGGGCCGCTTCCGCGGCGTAATTGGAAAGACGGGTGCAGACCGGATCGGCCAGCCCGACGTGCGCGACCAGGCCGCTGCCGAAAAAGCTGCGCTGGCGCGTCGTGCCGGTGCGGTCGATGAACTGGTCGGCCGCGACGAAATGCCCCGGCGCCATCTCCTCGCGCAGCGAACCGATGGCCGAAAGCGAGAGCAGGTCCGTCACGCCGCACCGCTTGAGCACGTCGATATTGGCGCGATAGTTGATGTCGCCGGGCGGAATGCGGTGCCCGCTATCGTGCCGGGCCAGGAACGTGAAGCGCACGCCCGCAAGGTGGCCGGTGACCACCGGGGCCGATGGCGTGCCGAACGGGCTGGATACCGCGATTTCCTGCGCGTCTTCCAGTCCGATCCCTTCGGACAGGCCGGAACCGCCGATGACACCGATGTGCCACGCGCCGGGCCGGTCAGTGCGCAAGGATGCCGGCCATGATGATGTCGATGGTATGTTCGCGATAGCGGTCGCGCAGTTCCTCGGTCAGGGTATCCTGATCGAAGCAGTGCTTGAGCACGAGGCGCGCCGAAAAGAACCGGTCAACCGCCCCGGTCACGGTGAAATAGAACAGCTGCGGATCGATCGGCCGGAACACGCCCGCCTTCACCCCGTCGCCGATCAGCTGCTCATAGGCGCGATACATCGGCGAAAGGTAGGAATCGGCGATGCGGCGCGCCACCTTGTCGTCGCTTTCACGCACCATCCGCATCGTCAGGCGATTGAGGTAGGGCACCGTGTAGAACGTATCGACGACCTTGGAGATGTGGCGGCGCAACTTGGCTTCCGGATCCCAGCCGTCCTTCGCCACCAGCGCATCGACGCTGGTGACGATGGACTGCCAGTCCCGGTCCAGCAGGGCCATGAGCAGCCCCGCCTTGTTGCCGAAGTAGTACTTTACCAGCGCCGAGTTGAGGCCCGAGCGCAACGACAGTTCCGACAGGGAAATGTCCACGACATCGCCTTCGCGCATGATCGCGCCGGCAGTGTCGAGCAATTGCTCGCGGGCCCCGGGGGGCGCGGAAAGTCCTGCTTCGGGCATGGAGCGTAGCGAAGCTTACTTCGGACCCATGCGGATTGCGCCATCCATGCGCAGGTATTCGCCGTTGATGTAGTCGTGCTCGAGCAGGAACAGCGCGGTCTGGCCATATTCCTCGGGTCGACCGAGACGCTTGGGGAACGGCACCGAAGCGGCGAGCGACTGCTGCGCCTTTTCCGGCAGGCCCTTCATCATCGGCGTTTCGAAGATGCCGGGCAGGATGGTGTTGATGCGAACGCCTTCGTTCATCAGGTCGCGCGCGATCGGCAGGGTCATGCCCAGCACGCCCGCCTTCGATGCGGCATAGGCGGCCTGGCCCATCTGGCCGTCCTGCGCGGCGACCGACGCGGTGTTGATGATGGCACCGCGCTGGCCGTCGGCATCGATCGGGTCGACCGTCAGCATGCCTGCAACCGACTTGGCGATGCAGCGGAACGAGCCGACGAGGTTGATCGCGATGACCTTTTCGAACTCGCCCATCGGATAGCCCTTCACGGCGCCCGTTTCACGATCGCGACCGACGGTCTTGATGGCGGTGGCGATGCCGGCGCAGTTGACCAGTACGCGTTCCTGGCCGTGCGCGGCGCGGGCCTTGGCGAAACCGGCTTCGACGCTTTCGTCCGAGGTGACGTTGACGTTGCAGAACACGCCGCCGATTTCCTGGGCCACGGCTTCGCCGCGTTCGGCATTCATGTCGAAAATGGCAACCTTGACGCCCTTGGCGGCAAGCGCGCGGGCGGTCGCTTCACCGAGACCGGAAGCGCCACCGGTGACGACGGCGGCAATCGAACTGTCAAGCTTCATGCGTGATTCCTTCCTTTGGCTGGCCCTTGGCAGGCAACGCCCCCGCCAAACGCGGCAAGGCGATTTAAGCAGCCGGTTAAACGCGGGGCGATGCCCGGTCAATCGGCAAGCTGAGCAGTTGCGCGCAAAAGCGATCTGGCGCGCCCGGACTATTGGGTACGCCGCCCGACGATGGTCGCGCAGGCAGCGCTGCAACCGCACACATCACCAGGCAAGAAAATCGATTGCAAATAATCCAAAATGGAGCAATTCAGCCGGCAATGGCTGCTTCGCCAGAGCGTTATCGCGCGGGTGCCAGCCCGTCTTCTGCGGGGGAATGGAGATTGAAGGAGAGCCTTGCGCCAGCCGCACGCTCTTCGCGCAAACGTGCGGAAAACGTGGCAAGACACAAGATCGTTGGCAACGGGATGACCGGTCTGGGGCTGGCGATCGGCCTGTCGTGCGGGGCTCCATGCGCCTTTGCGCAAGCGCAACCAGCAGGCGAAAGCGCAAACGATGCAAATCTGGTGGTCGTCACGGGATCGCGCATACCCCGCGCCGAGGAAGCCATGGCGCTGCCTGTAATCACGCTGGACGGCGCGATCCTCACCGATGGCGGTTCCCCCGCGACCGGTGATCGCCTGAACGCCCTGCCGCAATTGCGCGCCAGTTTCAGCCAGGCCAATTCGACGCGCTTTATCGGAACGGCCGGCCAGAACTTCCTCGACCTCAGGGGATTGGGTGCGGATCGCACGCTGGTCCTGCTGGACGGACGCCGGCAGGTTTCGGCAACGCCGGGATCGTTCCGCTGGGACGTGAACGCGGTGCCTGCCGATCTGGTCGCGCGGGTGGATGTGGTGAGCGGCGGCAACTCCGCGATCTATGGTTCGGATGCGGTGGCGGGCGTCGTCAATTTCGTGCTGCGGCGCGATTTCACCGGCTTGTCGTTGCGCGCGCAATCGGGCCTGTCGGCCAAAGGCGACGCGGCTGCCCGCTTTGCTGCAGCCACGTTCGGCACCGGCTTTGCCGAGGGGCGCGGACACCTGACGCTGGCCGGTGAATATGCGCGCACCGCCGCATTGCCCTTCACCGCACGCGAGCAGGGGCGTGACCGGCGCCAGTTCCAGCTGGTGCAGAACACCGGCCCCAACCTCAATCCAGCCGCCGGACCGATTCGCCTGTTTCCCGAAGATGCGGCAGGGGACGGGTTGCCCGACACCCGCCTGATCGGCGGACTGCACCGCGCGGCCAGTTCGCTGGGTGGCGCCTTCACCGCCGCCTGTCCGGTCGCCCCCGCATTCGGCGAAACGCCGGCGGCGTTTGCCGCGCGGCGCGATCTGGCTTGCAGCGGACTGGCCAATCCGGGCAGTTTCAACCCGCAAGCGCAACTGGGCACTGTATGGATGTTCCAGCCGGACGGTACGCTGGCCCGCAACGATTGCGACACGGATTTCCGCCCCTATGGTTCCGGCAATTGCGTCGGCGGCTTGGGAACCTCCTTGCGCGAAAGCGGCCAGTTCCGCCCGGCGCTCGCCCGCGCGAATCTGACCGCGATGGCGCATTTCGCGGTTTCGCCCGCATTCACTCCTTATCTTGAAGCGGCATATTCCCGCGTGACGGCCCGGCAGGAAAGCTCGTCCACGTTCGGCACGCAGGTTCTCTCGCTCGACAATCCGTTCCTCACCCCGCAGGCGCGCGGCCTGCTGGCGCAACTGCTGCCGCCGGGTCAGCCGTTCTTTGCCATCGACCGCCAGAACCTGGACTTCGGCGCGCGCGGCGAACACCACCTGCGCCGCCAGTGGCGCTTGGGCGGCGGCGCGCGTGGCACGTTCAACGGCGACTGGAGCTATGATCTCTCCGCGCAGTTCAGCGAGTTCGCCGCGCGCTACACGACCCAGGGCAACTATCTGCGCGCCCGGCTGGCCAATGCCGTCAATGCCGTACTGGCGCCCGCCGGATATGCAGGCACCAACTTTTCGCTCAACCACGCCGGGCAGCGCGTTGTCTGCGCCGTCAACGCCGATGCGTCCGGCACCAACGACGATCCGGCCTGCGTGCCGGTCAACCTGTTCGGTCATGGCGCGGTCAGTCCGGCCGCGCGGGCCTATTTCGCCCACACCTCCGTCCGGCGACAGAAGAACCGCCAGTTCATCGCCAGCGGCAACATTACCGGCACGAGCGGAGCGGCCTTCAACTTGCCCGGCGGCCCCATTGCTTTCGCGCTGGGCGGAGAATATCGGGTGGAGCGCCAGTTCTCCGCCTATGATGACGTGACCGTCTCGGGCGCGACGTTCCTCAACGCCGTGCTGCCGTTCGATCCGCCTGCCTACGCGGTGGCGGAAGCTTTCGCGGAACTGCGTGCGCCGCTTTCGCACAGGCTCACGCTGTCGGCCGCCGCACGGCTCTCGCATTATAACCAACAGGGCACCGGCACCGTGCTGGCGTGGAACGCGGGCGCGGTCTGTGGTCGCCGATCAGCGACGTTCGCCTGCGCGCCAGCTATCAGCGCTCGGTGCGTGCGCCAACGCCCGGCGATCTCCACACGCCCGGCGCGCAGACGTTCATCAACGCGCTGGCCGACCCCTGTGCGGTGCAAAACATCAACGCCAACCCCAACCGGGCTCGCAATTGCGCGGCAGCCGGCGTGCCCGCAATGCAAGTGTTCGATGCAGGCGGGATCGCTTCGTCCGAGCCGTTCACCAACCGCCCCGGCGGCGCGACCGCTGCGCTCAACGCCGGAAACCCGGACTTGCGCGAAGAACGGGGTGGCAGCTGGACTATGGGGCTGGACATCACGCCCGCCGCCCTGCCCGGCCTTCGCCTGTCGATAGACTATCACGCGATCGACATCCGCGACGTGATCCAGACGCTGCCCGGCCAGATCGTGCTGGACCAGTGCTATGACAGTCCGAACGGGATCGACAACCCGTTCTGTGCGCTGGTCAACCGGCTGCCCAACGGCACGTTCGCCGGGCAAGGCAGCGTCATCCACGCAGGCACGGTGGTCAGCCTCGCCAATCCCGGTTTCGCGGTGACCAGCCAACCGTTCAACTATGCCCGCTTGCGAACGCGCGGCATCGATGCCGATCTTGGCTGGAGCCATGGCCTGGCCCCCGGAATGACGCTGCACCTGCGCGCATTGGCCAGCTGGCTGATCCACCGGGCTCAGCAGATCGACATTGCCCACCCCGACGTGCGCGACCGGATCAAGAGCGAACTGGGCGATCCGGCATGGCGCGCGCGACTGGCCACGACGCTTGAAGCCGGCCGTTTTTCCCTGTCGCACACGGCGCGCTACACCGGACGCCAGATCCTCTCCGGCTTTCAGTACGAAACCTTCTTCGCATACGATGGACGTCCGGCGCTCAACCCCGATGCGGCACCACGCGCATGGTATCCGGCCCACTGGCACCACGATGTGCGGGCAAACCTGACAGTGTCGGAGCGGTTCAGCCTCTATCTCGGCTGCGACAACCTGTTCGACAGTCGCCCGCCGCTCGACCTGCTCGGCATCGAAGGCGGCGCGCAATATGACGGCATCGGGCGTTTCCTCTACGCAGGGTTTCGCGCGCGGCTCTGATCGAGCGACCGGAACATCACCAGCGCATCCACCAGGCCATCCGACGGATGCGCGAAGGCCTGCGGCAAGCGACCGACGACGGCGAAGCCCAGCGATTGCCACAAGCCGATGGCCCGCGCATTGGTGGAAACCACGAAGTTGAACTGCATCGCCAGAAACCCGCGCGACCGCGCATGATCCAGCGAATGAAGGCACATCCGCCGCGCCACCCCGCGCCCGGTTGCCGCATCTGCCGTCATGTAGCCGCAATTGGCGACATGCCCGCCGCCACCGGCCTTGTTGGCGCGCAAGTAATATGTGCCGAGGATCTCGCCATCGACCTCGGCAACGAACGTCTCCTTGTCGTCGCCCAGCCAATAGGCCAGCGCATCAGCCTCGGCCATGTCGCGATCAAGCGCGTATGTTTCACCGGCGCGAATAACCGGCATGACGATCGAGAGGATGGCAGCGCGGTCTTCGGTACGGGCAGGACGGATCAGCATGGCGCCGCCGTACATCACGTTCCGCCCCACGGCCATGGAAAGCCGGACGCCGAACCGCTACGAGGAGGTCCATGAGTTCCGCACCTCCCTCAACACCGCAATTGCGGCTGACCATCGACGAAGTCGCCGCTTTTCTCGATGCCGCCTTTCCGCCTGAAACCCGCCCCTCGCTGGGTGAAGTAGACAGTCTTGAGCCCAACCGGCTGCGGTTGCGACTCGATCCGCTGCCGGCCATGCGGCGACCGGGCAATATCGTGTCCGGCCCCACCTTGATGGGGCTGGTTGATGTGGCCACCTATGGCGTGATTGCCGCGCACCACGGCGCGGAAAGCATGGCGGTGACCAATGCGCTGTCGATCGTATTCCTGCGCCCCTGCCGGTTCGAACCGATCTTTGCCGATGCCCACCTGCTGAAGTTGGGGCGGCGTCTCGCCACGGTCGATGTGCGGGTATGGCAGGAGCGCGAGGATCGGCTGGTGGCGCAATCGACCGTGGGCTACGCCATCCCCTGAAACGCGAAAGGGCGGCACAAGCGCGCCGCCCCTTGCGTTGATGGCGAGAGGGAAACGATCAGGCCACGCTGATTGCCAGCGCGCCTTCGCCTTCGTCGATCCGCACGGTCGCGCCGTCGGGGATTTCGCCGGCCAGCAGCTTTTCCGCCAGCGGATCCTGCAGATAGCGCTGCACCGCCCGCTTGAGCGGCCGCGCGCCATAGACCGGATCGTAGCCCACCCGGCCGAGCCAGCGCTTGGCGGCATCGGACAGGTCGAGCGTGATCTTGCGATCCTTGAGCAGCTTGGCCACCCGCGCCACCTGGATCTCCACGATCGGCGCCATGTGCTCCTGGCCCAGCCGGTGGAACAGGATGATCTCGTCCAGACGGTTGAGGAATTCCGGCCGGAAATGCCCGCGCACGACTTCCATGACCTGGGGTTCCACCGTCTCGACGTCCTGCCCTTCCTCAAGGCTCGCCAGATACTGGCTGCCCAGATTGCTGGTCAGGATGATCAGCGTGTTGGTGAAGTCGACCACGCGGCCCTGCCCGTCGGTCAGGCGACCATCGTCGAGCACCTGCAGCAGCACGTTGAACACGTCCGCGTGTGCTTTTTCCACTTCGTCGAACAGCACGACCTGATAGGGCCGGCGCCGCACCGCTTCGGTCAGCACGCCGCCCTCATCATAGCCGACATAGCCCGGAGGCGCGCCGATCAGGCGGGAAACGGAATGCTTTTCCATGAACTCCGACATGTCGATGCGGACCATCGCGTTGTCATCGTCGAACAGGAAGCCGGCGAGCGCCTTTGTCAGTTCGGTCTTGCCGACGCCCGTGGGGCCGAGGAACAGGAAGCTGCCGAGCGGCCGGTTGGGGTCCTGCAAACCGGCACGCGCGCGGCGCACCGCCTTGGACACGGCAACCACGGCATCGGTCTGCCCGATGACCCGCTGGCCGATGACGTCTTCCATGCGCAGCAGCTTGTCGCGTTCGCCTTCCATCATCCGGTCGACCGGGATGCCGGTCCAGCGGCTGACGACGGCGGCGATATCCTCGCTGGTCACTTCCTCGCGCAGCAGGGCGTTTTCCGCCTGCCCCTGGGCATCGGCCAGCTTCTGCTCCAGTTCGGGGATGCGGCCATAGGACAGCTCGCCCGCCTTGGCGTAATCGCCGCTGCGCTGCGCCTGTTCCAGCTCGATCCGCGCCGCGTCGAGCGCTTCCTTGATCTTGCCTTCGGCGGCGATCTTGTCGCGTTCGTTCTGCCAGCGGGTGGTCAGTTCAGCCGACTGCTGCTCAAGGTTCGCCAGTTCTTCCTTCAGCGCGGCAAGGCGGTCCTTGCTCGGCTGGTCGGTTTCCTTGGCAAGCGCCAGTTCCTCGATCTTGAGCTGGATGATGCGGCGGTCGAGAACCTCGATTTCCTCGGGCTTGCTTTCCACTTCCATGCGGATGCGGCTGGCGGCCTCGTCCATCAGGTCGATCGCCTTGTCGGGCAGGAAGCGGTCGGCGATGTAGCGGTTGGACAGCGTCGCTGCCGCCACGATGGCATTGTCGGCAATCCGCACGCCGTGGTGCAGCTCGTACTTTTCCTTGATGCCACGCAGGATGGAGATGGTGTCCTCCACCGTCGGCTCGCCCACGAACACCGGCTGGAAGCGACGCTGCAGCGCCGGGTCCTTTTCCACGTACTTCTGGTATTCGTCGAGCGTAGTGGCGCCGATGCAGTGCAGTTCGCCGCGCGCCAACGCCGGCTTGAGCAGGTTGGACGCGTCCATCGCGCCTTCGCCCTTGCCCGCGCCGATCAGGGTGTGCATCTCGTCGATGAACAGGATGATCTCGCCTTCGGCGCCCTTCACTTCGTCGAGCACCGCCTTCAGACGTTCCTCGAACTCGCCACGATATTTCGCCCCCGCAATCAGGCTGCCCATGTCGAGCGCCATCAGGCGGCGATCCTTCAGGCTGTCGGGTACGTCGCCATTGGCGATGCGCAGCGCCAGCCCTTCGGCAATCGCGGTCTTGCCGACGCCGGGCTCACCGATCAGCGCCGGGTTGTTTTTGGTGCGGCGCGCCAGGATCTGCACGGTGCGGCGGATTTCCTCGTCGCGGCCGATCACGGGGTCAAGCTTGCCGTCGCGCGCGGCCTCGGTCAGGTCGCGGGCATATTTCTTCATCGCGTCATAGGCGTTTTCCGCGCCCGCGCTGTCAGCGGTGCGACCGCCGCGCAGGCTGGTGATCGCTGCCTCGAGCGCCTGCGGCGTCAGGTTGGCTGCCTTGAGCGCCTGTCCGGCCGCCGTGGTAGTGGCCAGCGCCAATGCCAGCAGCATGCGTTCGACCGTGACAAAGCTGTCGCCGGACTTGGCGGCAAGCTGCTCGGCCTGATCCAGCACCCGCACGGCATCGTTATCCAGCCCTGGCGTCTGTTGCGCGCCGCCGCCAGAGACAGCGGCGATCTTGCCCAGCGCCTTGTCCACTTCCTGCACGGCAAAGGCGGGATTGCCGCCCGCGCGCTGGATGAGGCCAGCGGCCATGCCTTCTTTATCTTCCCGCAGGGCCTTCAGGACGTGTTCGGGCGATATCCGCTGATGGTTGTTGCGGATCGCGACGGTCTGCGCCGCCTGAAGGAAACCCTTGGCGCGGTCGGTAAACTTCTCAAGATTCATGGCTGCTCGTGCCTCCTGTCGACCAAGAGATAGTGTGGCCAAAGTGCAACACAAGATGCCGCCCGAGATTTTCAGGCGAGATCCGAAAAACACTCAAACCCTGACAGAAGCCATTGATAACCTTATTCCGCCCGCGCGCAACCGGGATCAGGGCTTCCAGTCGCGCGCCAGCGCCTCCAGCAGTCGCACGCCGTAACCGGTCAGACCCTTGGGATTGAGCGGATCGCCCTTGCTCGACATCGTACCGGCCATGTCGACATGCGCCCAGGGCAGCGCCGGATCGACGAAATGGCCAACGAAATGCGCCG
>Ga0172382_10007255_pt1 | contig 15808 bp, 17 predicted proteins | sample Leawel138RmetaG_FD_122245 | JGI IMG/M metagenome (GOLD analysis project Ga0172382, IMG submission 122245) | Leachate microbial communities from a municipal landfill in Southern Ontario, Canada - Leachate well 138R metaG | ecosystem: Engineered > Solid waste > Landfill > Unclassified | place...
GCCTCGGTCTCGCTGGTCCCGTTATAGGCGACCGTCAGCCCAGGCGGCAGCCCACCGCCCTCGTCGTACCAGTGCGGCGACCGGGACAGCCACTTGTTGTACGCGTTCGTCGGGTTGCCGTACCCCATCTGCGGGATGTGGTGGTCCAGCATCCACCGCAGCTGCGTGGCCGGGTTCGTGCGCCAGTCCCAGCCGGCCGCGGCCATCTTCGAGCCGGGCAGCGCCTGCGGCAGGCCGTAGGCGCCGGAACTGGGGTTCTTCGCCAGCGGGTTCCAGGACGACTCGCCCTGGACCAGCTTCTCCAGCGACCCCCAGTGCTGGCCCCATCCGCGGGCCTCCAGCATCTGCCTGGCCATCGCCTTCAGCGGCCCGGAAGCCACGTCGGACACGGCGCCGGTGACCCCGTTCCACACCGCCGTCAGCTGCGACTTCATGCCCTCGACGATCCGGCCCGGGATCTGCTTGACCAGCCCGCCGAAGCCGGAGTCACCGAGCTCGCGCAGCCGGCCGAGCGGACCGGAGAACGCGTCCTCGATCGCACCGAACAGGTCGAACCCGAACCCGCCACCGCTGTCGGCGACGCCGGACACGTCCGCGCCGTTCAGGAACGAGAGCGTCCCGGACCGGTTCTGCGCGCCGCCCAGTGCGCCGGCCGCGGTGACCTCGACGTGCAGGTGGTTGCCCGTGCTGTTGCCGGTCGATCCGACGCGGCCGAGGAGCTGGCCGCCGGCGAGCTGCTGACCGGTCGACACCAGCGCCTGCGACAGGTGGCCGTACACGGCCTCCATGCCACCGACCAGCCGCTGAAACACGGCCAGACCGAACCCGCGACCCCAGCCGGAGTACGTCACCGGCCCGGGCGTCATCGCGTACACGGGCGCGCCACCGGCAGCAGCGATGTCGACGCCGGTGTGCCCGCTGTAGTTGCCGGACAGGGCCCGGGTGTTCGTCGGCCAGACGATGCCGCCGGCGGCCAGGCCGCCCCGGTAGTTGCGCCGTTCCGTGGCCTGCAGGTCCCGCACGGCCGCCGGCCCGCCGCGCAGTGCGGCGGCGTTGACTGCCTGCAGTCGCTGCCGCTCGTACGGGTCACGCATCGCCTCGGACACGTAGACGCCCTCGCCGCGACGCATCGGCACCAGCACGTCGTCGCCCTGTGCGTACGGGGTGTAGCCGGGCAGCACGCCGCCGGAGCGGAAGCCTTCGAACTTCCACTCCTCGAGTTTGTTCTGCGGCATGCCGACCTTGTCGGCGAGCTTGTTGAAGCCGCGGATCAGCGGGTTGATGACGATGTCGGCAACCCACCGGACCGGGGCGGAGAAGACACCCTTGACCTTGTCCCACGCCGTCTTGATGCCCGACTGCATCCGGTCGAACAGGTCGACGACCTTCTGCCGCATGCCCTCGAAGATCTCGCCGGCCCGGGTACTGATATTCGTGAACTTGTCGGACAGCCACGTGGCCATCGGGTCGACGACGCCATGCACCCGGTCGGAGATGTTCTGCCAGATCTCCGAGAGGCGGTCCTTGGCCCAGGTGATCGCGGCGACGATCCCGTCGCGGATCGCGTTGAACTTGTCGGTGAGCCACGTCTTGATGCCGTCGACGTACGGCGCGAGCCAGTTCGAGATGCCCGTCCAGATTTCGACGATCTTGTCCCACAGCCACTGGAAGACCATCCCGATCGCGGCGCCGAACACCTCGAACACCTTGCGGGCGTTGTCGAGGGGGCCGGAGAAGCGCGCGACAATGCCGTCCCACCAGGACATGAACACGCCACTGACCCAGTCCCAGATGCCGGTGAAGATGCCGACGATCCAGTCCTTCGCGGCGGTGAACGCGGCGGTAACCTTGTCCCAGGCGCCCGTGAAGAAGTCGGCGAACGGGCCGGCGAACCAGTCGCCGACGGCCTGCGCGCCGGCCTTGATGCCACCCCAGACCATGTCCCAGTTCGAGGCGAGCCAGATGATCCCGGCAACGAGTAGCGTGATGCCGGCCGCGATCAGGGCGACCGTCAGCGTGATCGGGGACGACACGAGCATGAAGATTCCGACCGCGACAGCGGCCACTGCGAACGCGACGGCGAGCACACCGAGTACGGTCACGACGGCCTGCATCGCGCCCGGGTTGTCCTGCGCCCACTTGGAGATCTTCTCGGCCGGTTCGACGAACGGCTCCAACCCTTCTGCAATGGTGGCGGTCAGGCTGTTCTGCAGCGAGTCGATAGGCGACTGTGCAGCCTCGACCGCATCCGCGGCTGCGAGGGACTTGTCTCCGACGTCGCCCAGCCCGGCCCCGGCGCCAGAAAGAGACTGCAAGAACTCGGGGATCTTGTCCGTGCCGAGATCCTCCAGCGGTGTGCCGAACAGCGCGATGGCCGTGTTCGCCTGCAATGCAGGGTCCTCGATGCCGAGAAGGCTATCCACGATCGTCCCGAACGCGCCCTGCGCAGAGTCTCCCCCGGCAAGGATCTGCGAAGCCATGTCTTGCGCAGACAACCCGAGCGTGTCGTACGCGGCGACGGACGCCGTTGACATGTCGGTCGACCGGATCGTGAACTCCTTCAGGGAGTCGCCGGTCTTGTCGATCGCATACTGGCCATCCTTCGACGCGGCGGCGAGCATCCCCATAGCGGTTTCGCCATCGAACCCGAGCTGCGCAAAGAACTGGGAGTACTCCTGGGTGGCGTCCATCACTTCACCGCGCAACGCCTCCGGCACCTGCTGCAGGCTCGCGGTCATCAGATCGAACGCATTGACCGCGTCAGCAGCCAGCCCCGTCTCGATCAGGATCCCCGCGTTCCGGGCGGCCTCCGACACGTCTTGGTCGAACACATCAGCGAAGCCCATCGCACGGGACGTGACATCGTCCAACGTCTCGACAGACGCGTCTCCCAGCCCACCGATCGACGAAATGACCGACCCGACAGCCGCGGTCGCCTCCCCCACGTCCGCGCCGAACCCGCGCCGCCACAAATCCGAGGCAGCATCACCGACACGGCTCGCCTGCTCGGCCGTCAGGTCGAGCGCGACACCAACCTTCGCCGTCGCCCCAGCCTGATCCCACGTCTGCTCCCACGCCTTCCCAAGCTGGTCAGCGACAGCCATCGACGCGCCCGCAGCCGCAGCCAGCCCACCAAGCGCACCAACAACCTTCCCGATTCCGCCACCACCAGCAACACCAGCGAACCGGTCCTTCAACCCACCCCACACGCCACCGGACTTCTCGCCCTTGTCAGACGAGTCCTTCGTCGCGTCACCGAGCTCCTTCGCAGAGTCGGCTGCCTGCTCGTGCGCGGCCTTCAGCCCCTTGACCGCGGTCTCGGTCTTACGGGACGCCTCGGCCTGCCGCTCCTGCGCGGCCTCCAGCCGAAGCGCCGCAGCCTCCGCCTGCTTCGAGCTGTCGCCGTACTTGGCGCGGGCGTCGGCCAGCTTCCCCTCAGCCTCAGCGGTCTTAGCGGCGGCGTCACGCTCCGCGGCGCGCGCCTTCGCGATCCCCTGCGTGGCAGTCTCGACGGCCTTCTCGCCGCGCTTGGCGGCGTCCTCCAGCTTCTTCACCTGGCCGTCGGCGACACCTGCGCCGACGGCCCGGTCGAACAGGCTGGAGAAGGCGCCGCCGGCGCGCTTGCCGGCGTCGCCGGCGGCCTTCTCCGTGCCCTGCCCCAGCAGCCGGCCGAAGCCGGAAAGCTCGGGCAGCACCTCCAACCAGACTGCATCACCGGCCACGGGGGTTTCCCTTCGTCAGCGCCCGGCGAACCGCGCGTCCATTTCCGCCTCGACCTGCGCGGCGAGCGCGGCCTCGACGGCCTCCGCTTCGAGTTCCTGCTCGCTCTTCGGCCGGGCCGGGTAGTCGACCTCCAGGCGCGGCTTGTCCTTCGGCGTGTTGATGTTGTGCGTGAGTGCGAACAGCTCCCGCAGGCGGGCCTCGATGTTCCAGCCCCGCCACTCGGCCCGCGTCCAGCCGCTGTTACGCGCCACCTCGAGCGCGTTCCCGGCCGGAAGATGCTCCACCAGCACGCGGAACTTGCGGACGGTGATGTCGCCCCGCATGACCTCGGCCAGCGGATCCCGCCCCGGATACGCCTGCATCAGTGCGGCCTCTGCCGCCTCGGGGTGGTCGCCGATCAGACCGAAGACGTCTGCGCTGCTACCCCCGGTAGCGAAAGTCCTGCAGGTTCTGCATCGTCTCCCGGGTCAGCACCGCCCACATTTGCATCAGCAGGCCAGCGCTGCGCCCGGACGACTTCCACGTCTCCAGCTGATCCTCGGCAGTGAACGTCGGATGCCCGGCGAGGAGCACCAGCGCAGCGGCGTCCGCGTCGTCACCGCACGCGATGATCTGCGCGCGCATATCCTCGATCGCCGAGCCGGTCGCGTCGTTCAGGTCGACGGGGATCTTGATCCACACCGACTCCTCAGCGTTGACCTGCAGCTCCTTCAGGCTGTCGTCGCCGATGACGTTCTCGGCGAGCTGCCGCTCAAACGCGGCGACGTTGATCTTCTTGGCCTTGGCCATGGTGGTGTCCTCCTGGGTGGGGTTGCGTGGGGCTGGTCAGTCCGCGCGGATGAGTTCTCCGCCGCGGCCGATGAAGTTCAGTAGCTCGAGGCTTAACGGGAACCGGTCGTCGCCCAGATCCGCGAGGTAGATGATGTCCATCCCGGGGTGGCCGACCGCTTCCTGGTCGCAGGAGAAGCTGATCTTCCCTCCGGACGGGAAGGTGATCTTCTCCATGCCGTTCGCACGGGAGGCCCGGGCGACCCGGGAGTCGCCGGACTCGACCGCGGCATGGATCAACTCCTCAACCGCGTCCCGGCGTACATGAACACTCCGTGCGAAGACGAGGATGTTCTTGCCTGCGGTCGCATCGGCGAGCAGCCCGGCGGCGGTGTAGCGGTTCATGGTTCCTCCAGCGGGGTTGATTGTGGGGTGGGGGGCTGGCCGCGGTGACCCCACAGACGCCGCGGCCAGCCAGTCAGGGGTCAGACCGCCGGGACGGTTCCGACGTGCGTGGTGTACGCCGGGCCGTCCTGCGCCTTCAGATGGGTCAGGTTCGTCACCTCGTCGACGTAGATGCCGAACGTGAAGCCCGACGTCTCCGGGTCGGACGCGTTCATCACGGAGTTCGTGCGGGTGGTGGGGCGGGCCCGCAGCTTCAGCTCGTGCCGGAAGTAGGCCTGCGCGCCGACGCCGTCCTGCGCCAGGATCCACAGCACGTAGTAGGGGACGTCGGTGATCTCCTCACCGTCGAAGCCCCACGCCTGGTCACGGTTCACGGGCCAGTCGGCGACCGGCAGGTAGTGCTTGAGGGCCTCCACCCACGCGTTCTCCTCACCGAACGTGACGGTCAGCGAGTCGGTGACGGACTCCAGGTCGTCGCGGACCGGGCGCAGCGACTGCAGCATGTTCGTCGGCGTCGAGCTGATCTCGTTGCCGAAGTCCAGGCCGTCGGTGGTGACGTAGCCCATGTCCTTCACGCCGGCCGGCCACGCGATCGGCTCACCGGTCGTCTTGAACAGCGCTTCGTTGGACGCCGGGATGGTGACGCCGGTGGCGCCGTAGTCGGAGATCCCGAGCCGGATCTTCCGCCACTTGCGGACCGCGGCGTCGTTGATGTCGATGGTGATTGCGGGCACTGTCATGGTGGGCCTCCTTGGGGCATGCTTGGAGCCCGGCAGCCGTGACGGCCCCGGGAGATTGCGTGGATGACGGTTACTGCTGGGTGAGGACGGTGTTCAGGGCGACCGTCAGCGCGTAGACCACGTCAGCCGGTGGCGCGTCGTCGGGGGTGATCTCGACCGTGTGGCCGGACAGGCCGCCGACGACCACGACCCGGACCTGGTCGCCACTCGGCGCAGTGGCCGTGGCGTGCGGGGAGAGCTCGAGCAGATCCTCCACGTCGGCCGTCTCGGCGTCGGACAGGTCCCGGTCGCCGGACTCGGCCAGCGACACCGTCGCAGCGGACCACCGGTGGCCGCGCCCAGCCATGCCGGTGGCGAGCTGGTCGGCGGACATCTTCAGCTCGCAGCGCCGCGCGAACATGCGGTCGGGGTCGAGCATCACTACTCCTCGTCAATCATCGGTTCCGGCTGGCGCCGCACCGTCAGGCTGTAGGTGGCGGTGCCGGACGACAGGCCGGTCGGGCCCGGATCCTCCGGCGCCCACCCGAACGGCACGTCGACCTCGTCGACGTACGAGCGGGCCAGGAAGTCCAGCCGTCGCATGGCCCGGTCGACCCGCCCAGTGAGGCGCCACATGCCCGAACGGGTCGCGGCCACCACCGTCAGCTCGACGTCGACGGACCGGTCCAAGCTGCCCGTGTTGCCGACCCGGCAGCGGACACCGCCGGTGTTCGGGCCGACGTCGGCGCCGTCGCGCTGCACCGCCCACACGACGGTCGTGTTGGCGTTCAGGTAGTCGACGATCTGGTCCTCCAGTAGGGGCCAGTCGAGTTCATCGGCCACGAGCGGCCCTCCTCAGGATCTTAGTCCGCGAAAGTTTCGCGGACCGGCTATCTTCTTCCTGCTGCTCATCGGGCAGCTCGGCGATGATCCGGCCGTACGGCCGTCGGCCGCCGTGGCTGGTCTTCGCACCCGACCTGCGGCCACTCTCCAGCCGCAGCGCGTCGCCCATGTGACCCCGGCCCGCCGCGTACGCCGCGGTCTTCGCGGCGAGCAGCACGGCGCGGGCCCGCCGGTCCACAGCAGCCCGCACCGACGGGGCTTCTAGTGCCTGGTCGTACGTCTTCTGCGTGATCTTCATCAGCCGACCCGCACGATGTGGACCTCGCCGCCGGCGGCCGTGCCTGTGAACGGGTTGGCCCAGGCGAACGGGTGACCGTCGACCTTCCACAGGGTGCCGTCCGCGAGGCGGACCTGGTCGCCCTGTCGGATGTCAGCGCCGGGAGGCGGGTACAGGGTGTAGTCCGTGGTGGACCAGCCCATCACCCCGCCCACACTCGCCGTGGCCATGGGTGCGACGACGCACTGCTCGACCGCGCGTTGCGTCCCGGGCAGCGGGTTGCCGTACTTGTCGACGGCGCCACGGACTACGGTGACCGTCTGCACGCTCATGGGGTGGTGAACAGGCTGGCGTAGCTGACAGGGGCAGGGAACGACCCCACAGGCCCAGCAGGCCCCGCAGCGGCCTGCCCCGCGATCTCCCGCAACCTCGCCTTGTCCCCGGCAGACAGCACCCCCGAACCGGTCCGCTGCCGGTAGACGGCGTTGTACGGCCCCGTCGTCTCCGACGCGAGCCACGACTTCCCCAGCGCGAACGCCTGGACCGCGGCCAGGACCACCAGCCGCGCCTCCTCCATCGCGTCCATACTGAGCACCCCGTCCAGACCCGGAGCGGCCCGGGTCGCTTCCGAGTTCACCCCAGAGGTGAGCAGCCCAGCCCAGAACGGGGTGATGGTGGGCACAGCCTCCAGCACGTCCGACTCGATCACGATGATGGCCACACCCACCCCCTCGTCAGGCCGCGGTGATCGCGGCGATGATGTCGTCCTTGCGGGTCGCCCCGGCCAGGTCAATGCCATGGTCGGCGGCGTACGCGCGGAGCTGGTCCAGGTTCATCGAGGACAGGTCCGGCTTCGCCTCGTCCCCGTCCTGCACCTCCGGCGCCTGGCTGGTCTGCTCCGGCTTGCCCCCCGGTGCGACCGGCGGAGTGTCCTCGACGATCAGACCCATCTGCAGCAGGTGCTGCACCGACTCGTCCATCGCCTCGGCCGGAACCGGGGCGCCGCGGTACAGGTAGACCTCGCGCCGCTGATCGCCGACCCGGACCACGGCGGCTGCGGCCTTCACGACGTAGCACACCGAGATCAGAGCCCCGTGTCGGTAATGACGACGCCGGCACGCGGCTCCAGCACCACCGGGACGGTGACGCGGCGACCACGCAGCAGGTACGAGTCGGTGTCGTCCTTGCGGATCGACTTGACCTGCACGCCGTCCAGGCCGGTGTAGCCGGGGCTCTCGATATTCTCGTCGGCCATGCCGCCGAGCTGCTCCCGGTCCACCAGGATCGGGTTCGTGAACGGGGTGTGGGTGCTGGTGGTCCAGGTCAGACCCATGTAGTCCGGGATGACGCCGGACACGATCGCGTTCTGCTGCTCGCGCGGCACCAGCCCGCCGGTGATGATCTTCCCTGCGACCTTGGCAAACTGGGTGGGCTTCAGCACGACTGTGTCGTACGAGAAGTCCTCACCCTCGTTGTCCTCCTCGGCCTGCGCCTTCACCGCGAGGATGCCCTCGACGATCGCGTCGTCGGTGGTCCACGCGCCGGTGTTCAGCCCGCCGGCGCCGACAGACAGGGTCTGGGTGACCTTGGAGGCGATCACGGCGAGCGCGACGGAGTCGACGTGGCGGATGTTGCCGTTTGCCAGCTTGCGCAGCGCGCGATTCACAACGTCGATGCCGAGACGGCTGATCGCCTCGTCGGACACCGGGGAGTCCTGGCCCCACTTGGTGACCTTCGCTGCGGCCAGCTCGCCGGCGGTCATGGCGGTCTTCGGGTACTCGGCGCCAGGGCCGACAGCCTCCGGGGAGTCGGCGGGGAAGATCTCCTCGCCGGTCTCGTAGAAGATGCCGCCACCGACGGCGGCGTACCGGCCGGCCAGCAGGTAGTCGGCGATGAACTTGTGCGCGAGGATCTCCTGCAGGCGCTTCCGGATCATCGTGGGGGTCTTGAGCAGGTGGTGGATCTCCACCGTGGTCATGTCGGCCGCGACGGTCGGTGCGGCAGGGTAGATGTAGCTCATTGCTCAGAGGCTCCTTGTCAGCGGACGTACTCGACGGTCTGGTCCGCTGCGGTCGCGGCGGTGAGTGCGATGCCCAGCACCTGCCCGGTCGTGGCGGTCTGAATCTTGCCAGCGGCGGCCGCCTCAACCTTCGCGCCGGCGACGATCGCCGCGGCGGCAGGGGCCTTGTCGACCGGGCCAGGCAGGTGCACGACGACCTGGTCGCCGGACGCGGCGTCATGGCCGGCGGTTCCGACAGCCTTGGCGGAGGCTGCGGCGGCGGGGGCGACGGTGCGGTTGCCCGACACCTCGACGACCTGTCCGCCGGTGATCGCGGCGGAGGCAGTGAACGTCACCGGCTGGCCGCCGGCAGGGAACTTCGGGATGTAGTCGGCCATGGTGGTCACTTCCCTTCTGCCGGGGAGGTGCCCCAGGCCTTGTTGTACAGGGTGGTCTCGTCGTCGGAGGCTTCGTCTGCGCCGCCGGTGTAGCCGACCATTTCGACCGGGACAGCGTTGGCGGGCATCGCGGCGAGCAGGGCGGCGGTGCCGTCCTCGTTCGCGTCGAGCTGGGCGCGCCACAGATCGGCCGAAGCGGCAGTGACCTTCCCAGCCTTCAGCGCGTCGGCCAGCAGCCCGTCACGGCGCTGCGCGGTCGCCTGCGCGACAGCCTCACGGCCCGCGGCGAGCTCGGCCTGCATGTCGTCGTAGACGGCCTTGTCGACCGGCACGACATCGTCGGGGATGTTGGGGGCGGCGAGACGCTGGTCCAGCGCCTCCATCACGGCGGCCTGGTCGACGGTCTCGGTCATGCCGAGCCGTGCGCACAGACCTTTGAGCAGCTCCTCCACGGGAGCCTCCTCTCGGTTGATGGTCTCCTGGCCCGGCGTGGCCGGGAGGTCCTGATTGGTGGGGGTGTCGGCGGCAATGCCGAGCTGCGCGGCGACCTCGCGGGCCTCTGCGACCGAGTGAGCCCGCTGGCCACCGGCCGCGGACGCGTACACCCGGGAGCGCAGCTCGTCAGTCGGGGCAGCCTCCTCGGCGACACCCGCGTCCTCAGCCTCGTCCGCAAGGCCAGCCGAGACGGCCTCCTCTGCGGTGTACCAGCGCTCCTCGCGCATCACGCCGCGCCAGCCCGACAGGGTCCCGCCGGCCTTCTTCGCGTACAGGCTGGCGATGTTGTCGGAGATCTTGTCGAGCAGGTCGCCGGTCTCGTGCATGTCCTGCGCGTTGCCCCAGACCAGCCCTGAGGCATCGTGGATCATCAGCATCGAGCCGGGCGACATGTGGACGTCGTCCGCACCGCCCACGGCGATGTACGACGCGGCGGACGCGGCGAGGCCGATCACGTCGGCATGGACGCTGGCCTTGTGCTGGCGGAGCGCGTTCATGATCGCCAGCCCGTCGAACACGTCCCCGCCGGGGGAGTTGACCCGCAGGTGGATGTCGTCGACGTCGAGCGCGGCGAGTTGCGCGGCGAGGTCCTTCGCGGTCACCCCGTACCACGAGCCGATCGTGTCGAAGATGTCAACCTCTGCGGTGCGGCTCTCGGCCTTGTTGGTGATCCGGAACCACTCGCGCGGCTTGTCGGTCTTCACTGGCCCTCCTCAGGCTCGTCCTCGTCGTCAGGGCCCTCGTTGCCCACCGGGGGCGGGGTGGGCGTCTCATCGACCCCCGTGGCCACGGCACGCGCCGTGGACGGGTCCGCGGTCGGCAGCCGGTACCGGTGCCGCATGTACTGCTCCAGGCCGTCGTCAGGCACCACGACACGGGTCTGCACCAGCGACTGCAACGCCTCCGCCGTGGCAGGTGACGTCGACCCGATCTCGTCCCAGACGAGCCGCGGCGCCGGCGTGGCCGGGCCCCAGTTCACATCGACCAGGTCCTCGATGACGTGCTGTTGGAACACCCTGGCGAACTCGTTTGCCACCGACTGCAGGCCGAGCGCGAAGAAGTCCGCGAACGTCGACCCGAGCGCCCAGCTGCCCGTCTTGACGCCCAGGTTCAGGAAGTGCGCCAGCACAGACCGGTTGATCTGCTCGTCGTAGTACCGGACCCACTTCTCAGCATCCGGAAGCTGGCCCTCAACCCCAGCCATGCGGAGCTTCGCGCCGTGCGCGATCGCCGCGCCCGACGTCGACCCGGACCGCAGGCCCTGCGCCAGCTTGAGACCCTCGGCGATCTCGGCCTTTTGTCGGGAGTCGATCTCCTCGGGATCCAGGATCAGCGCCGACGGCTCGGTCGACTCGTAGATCGGCACGCCCATGCCGTTCCGCTCGACCGTCTCGCTGCCCACTCGGAGCATGCGGTCCTTGAGGATCCACGGCTTGTACATCGAGCGGAGCATCGAGCGGCCCAGCCAGTTGCCGCCGCGACGCTGGTGCGCGTACGCGACCAGCCTGTCCACCCGGATCGGGGCCTTGCCGTCCTGCTGCCGGATCGCGTCCAGGCCGCCGTCAGGCGCGACCTGAACCTCGGCGATCGTCGCCGGAGGCCTCCAGCCCAACTTCGCCAGCCGGTAGCGGCCCGCGGCCTGGTCCCACTCGTACTGCTGTTCGAAGAACGCGTGCCCGAACACCAACGCCGTCAGCGCCTCGTCCAGGTGCTGCTCGAAGTTGAACCGGCCAGCCAGCCGGTCCCGCGACACACCGTCCTCGGCCGCGCCGACCAGCGGCAGCCCCACACACCGGGCCACCCACTCCGCAACCTCCGCAGGCGCGCCAGCCGTGTCGATCCGCCACGACGTCGCATGGATCGGCAGCAGCGCCGCCAGCAACGCAGACTCGATCTGCGGGTCCTCACGCTCCATCCGGGCGTAGATCCGCACCGACGCCGGCCACCGCAGCTGCGGTGCGTCCTCCTCGACATCCTCACCGGCAGGCATCCATGACCGGGCAATCGTGCCGACCGTGTACCCCTGGGGGCTCGTTGGAACAGTCACCTACAGGCCCCTCTCTAGAAGTGCATCGTCATCACGTTGTCGTTGTTCCCGAGCCCGGCGATCTGCCCGGCGACCAGCCCGCGGCCCTCCCCTGCCTCCACTGCGGCGGGTGCCGGCGGTGGTGGTGGCGGCGGCGGCGCAGGGCGCGTATACGCACCGAACGCCCCCATGAACGCCTGCAGCGGTGCCGCGTCGACCTGCGACTTGCGGAGGTCGAGCACCCACCGGTCACCCAGCGGCTTCTTCACCGCGGCAGCCGCCGCCGCATCGAGCAGCGGCTGCGGGTTGTGCCGGATCAACCCGCTCTTCACCGCATCCCAAGCCCGACCGGTCCAGCCGGCCAGGTCCGGACCGGCCCAGTCGATAACCGGGATCAGGAACGTCGGATCGGCCTTCAGCTCGGCGAGCAGATCGGAGACCGGGGCTCCATTCGTCTGCCCCGTCACCGCCTCGATGCGCGCCCGCCGCTCCATCAGGTAGTCACGCACCCACGCCGAGCCCCGGCGTGCCTGGTCGATCTCCACTTGGATCTCACCATCCGTGCGGGTGCCGCACCGGGCAATGTAGGTCCGGGACCGGTCGTGCGACATCGCAATACACATCACCGCGTCCGACACGATCCGGTCATCGGGCGCCAGCGCCACCCCACCACCAGGCTGTTCGACCGGCTGATTCAGCGACGCTTCCCACACCCCGGCAGGCCACAGCCCGTCCAGGGTGCCCTCGGCCCACTGGCACAACACCTCGGTGCGGAACACCCACTCCGGGTCAGTGCGCGCCGAGGATGCGATGGTGCGTTCCTCGATCGTCCACCCCAGCGACGGATTCGCCCACGCCCAGCCGTCACGGTCCCGCACATCACACCCGGGAGGCGCTGACCATTCGGCCAGGAACAGGTCGTCCGCGTCGACCTCGAGGTCCTCGACGCCGATACCGTCCACATCGCCTGCGTCATCATCGTCGTCCGGGGTGGAGGCGAGCAGGTCGACGGAGGCGTCGTCCGCGTCGAACTCAGTCGGCGCCACGGCCTGCTCGGCCGCGACGATGCCGTCCGGGTCGCAGATCTGCTCGTGCGCCATCCGCCGCAGATACCGCAACACCACGCTGGTGACGTCGCCCGCGTTGGAGAACGCCCAGATCTGCGCGTCCGGGCGGGCCATCGTCGTCTTCGTCAACGCGCCGTACGCAGACCAGTTCTGATGCTCGCGCAGCTCATCAAGCATCACCAGGTCACCGGTCAGGCCACGGCCAGCCTTGCGGTTCGCCGCCTTCACCTTGTACCGCTCGCCCGACTCGAGGATTAGCGCCTTCTTGCCGTTGACCAGCTGGACCTTCTTCACCAGCGCGGCGAGCGCCGGGCGGACCGGCTCGTCGTCCTCGCCCTCCTCGGTGACCAGGTCGACCGCGTCCTGCCAGATCTCCTCGGCCGTGTCCAGGTCCTGCGCCGTGGTCAGCACGGTGCGGCAGCCACGGACGTAGATCGCCCACAACGCGAGGACCTTCGACAGCGTCGACTTGCCGTTCTGGCGCGCGACCAGGACGACCATAGTCCGGAACCGCAGCCGCCGACGGCCCTCGATCTCGACGAGCTCCAGCGCGTGACACAGCAGCCACTTCTGCCACGGCAGCAGCGTCAGCAGCAGCATCTTCTCGGCGAAGTCGATCACCGAATAGCCGAGCGTCCACCGCTCCGATTCCGGCGAGCGAGGCTCCAGCTCATGCAGCGGCGGGGTAAAGATCCTGGGGACCGGCGACCCGTACCTCTTCGCCATTCCACCCCCTCACACGGCCAGCTATCGAACAGCAGCGTCCTTCCTCAACCCGTCGAGCACGGTAAGCGAGGCCCGGCGACCATTCCCGGCCTCGTCCTTCGCGCCTGCGGCCGCGCCGCGGATCGCTGCCTCCGCGGCCGGCGTCGCACCCAACTCACGAAGCACGTTGATCAGGTGCGGCACCAGGTAGAGACTCTTCGTGACATCGGTCCGCTCGTCGTGCGCCAGCGACGCGTCGATCCGGTCGGCCATCACCCGGCCCGCAGCGATCGCGGCCGCGTGCTTCGCCCCGTCCACGCCGAGCGCCTCCACAGTCTGGTCGAACGCGCCACGCATCTCGTGCTTCGATTCACGCTCCCACCCGGTCAACCGTTCCCGGCGCTCCTCCAGCCGCACGATCCGGTCGACCGCTGCCATGTCGCCCTGCACGGCCTTGCGCCACGCGATCGACAGCAGCCGATCAACCCGGCGCACCGCGAGCGCGATATCGAACCGAACGTCGATCTCGTCCAGCGCCCGAGCGTAGACCGCGCGCACCTCATCCAGCGGCAGCCGGACCTTCTCCGCGATCTGAGGGAACGGCACACCGGCCGAGCGCAGCTCGAGGACCTGCTCCTGGATATCCGCCACGGCCACACCCCTTACAGGACGACTAGCCCTCGTCCTCGATCAGCTCTGAGAAGTCGACCGGCTCCCCGTCCCGGACCGGCAGCACACCCGTCGCAGCTTGGAACCGTGCGCAGATCACGTCAACGAAACGCGGATCTAGCTCGACCAGCGCAGCCCTCGACCCGTGGTAGTGCGCGGCGAGCAACGTCGAGCCGGATCCGCCGAACAGGTCGAGCACCAGGCCCCCGCGCGCCAGGGAGTTCTTCAGCATCGCCCAGACCAGCCGAACGGGCTTCATCGTCGGATGTTGCCGATTCGCCTTCGGCTTCGCGACCTCGAACACCGAGCTCTGCGCGTTGTCGCCCTGCCAGGCAGGACCACCGCGCCCGAGCCGACCAGAGCCGCCAGGACCGAACCCGTACAGGACCGGCTCGTGGTCGTTGTGGTAGTCGACGACACCAGCGGCGTGCGCGGCGTCGTCGGGATCGACGAACACCTCCGGAGCGCCCTCGGCGTAGAGGATCGGCTCGTGCCGGTAGTGGTAGTCCGAGTGGCCCAGCGCGATCGAGCTCTTCACCCACACCAGGTTCTGCCGGACCCGGAACCCGGCCGCGGCCAGCTGCGTCTCGAACGTGATCCGGGCGGTATCGGCGTGCGCGACGTAGACCGGAGCACCAGGCGCGACGACCTCGGACATCGCAGCGAACGCGTCGCGTAGCAGGGCCTCGAGCCCGGCCGAGTTGTCGTTCTTGATCTCCAGCGCGTCCTTCGTCCCCCCGACGTACGAGACGCCGTAGGGCGGATCGGTCCAGACGCAATCGGCAGCCTCGCCCCCGAGCGCGTACCTGAGCACGTCCACGTTCGTCGAGTCCCCGCACACCACCCGATGCGGCCCGAGCTCCCACAGATCCCCGAGGCGCGTGATCTCCGGCACCGAATCCGGCAGCACGTCGTCGTCCGGGCCTGGCTCCGGCAGATCATCCGCGAGCAGAGACGCCAGGAACTTGTCGTCGTAACCCGTGCCGGCCAGCCCCAGATCGGTCTCGGCCAGCTCTGCGAGCAGATCCGCCAGGAGCTCGTCGTCGTACCCACCGAGGTCCGCGGTCCGGTTATCCGCCGCGACGATACGCGCGGCCTCCTCGTCGGTGCATTCGACGAACGTCGCAGCGATCTCGCGCCACCCGAGCGAGCGAGCCGCGAGCAGAGTGTGGTTCCCGGCGAGGACTTCCATCTGAGGCCGGCGGACCACGATCGGCCGATACTGGCCAGTCGTCCGCAGCGATTCCCCGATCGCCTTGACATCACCGACACGCGGGTTCCGCGAGTACGTCGCGACGGAGTCGATCGGAACCCGCAGCGCGTCCAACGTCGAGCGGATCCCGCTTCCCTCACCAGCCACCAGTGCCTCCGATCCCGTCGAACTCCCGCGCACCGCCGGAGAACTTGCCACCCCAGGCGCGCAACTCGGCCTGAGCCTACTTCTCGATCGCCAACGCCGGATGCGGCATCGGGGTCCCCTTCGCGTCCGCGACGATCGCGCCCTCCTCCGAGATCCGCTTCTGCGCATCCCTGAGCCGGGCGACCTGGCCACAGTAGGCCTCGAAGTCGGGCCCGACCCGAGGACTCGCAGCGGCCAGCTCGCGCCAGACCACGGCGATGTCCTCGGGCAGATGGGCAGTCGCCACGCGCACAGGTTCATCGAGCCCGAAATCGCGCGCGATGGGGTGCCCTGAACCCAGGGGGGAGAGGACGA
>Ga0172382_10007256_pt1 | contig 15807 bp, 11 predicted proteins | sample Leawel138RmetaG_FD_122245 | JGI IMG/M metagenome (GOLD analysis project Ga0172382, IMG submission 122245) | Leachate microbial communities from a municipal landfill in Southern Ontario, Canada - Leachate well 138R metaG | ecosystem: Engineered > Solid waste > Landfill > Unclassified | place...
CAGCTGAGTAACGAATTATCATTTTCAAGACCGGTTTGAATTCTGTATGCTCCACCTAAATAAGCATTAATCAGATAGGGGATACCTTTTCTTGTTTTAGGGTCCTTATTTATGTAGAGTGGTCTCTGTAGCAATAATTTAGACTCTCCGGCAGTCCAGAAAGGATACCCGACTTGGTCAGTACCAAGTACTGAGCGAATCCAGAAACCTGTTTCACCGACTTTTAAGGTTTGTTCGAACAATGAAAGTGAAAAGGCATGGTCAACATTAGTAGGTCTTTCGATATAGCTGATTATCATATCAGCTTGAGATGGGGAAACCGGAATTTCTCTTGGAATGTCCGTAAAACAATAATCACGATTAGCACGGTTATCATTATGCGGGAAACCCTTATCAACACCTCTGTAAATGTATTCACCCGACAAGAAGCCTGTGAGCAATGCACTCATAGTTGAAGTAATTTCAACGGAGTTCATGCTCTCCTTGCCGCAGGTAATCATAAGGATTTCGTGCGGGTCATCCATTCTTTCTTTTGGAGCCGCCATAATTTCAATGTCTTCGCGACTCAGGTTCTCTTTGGGGTAGCCTTTATAGACGAAAGCAGCATAAATCTGAGTCATAAGATCCGGCTCACATACTTTCCATCGCGGGAAGTATGAGACAATTTCAGGATCAATAGTTGTCAGTGAGTCAATGATACCCTGCCTGTCAACAGCCTGAGCATTTGCTTCATATATGAAATCACCCAAGCAAACTACCGCAATTACAACTAACAATAAATATTTCTTCATAGCTTATCTTTTATATATTTTCAACTTCAAAATTAATAATTAGAAATTAACAATGAATCTTGCCATTGGCATAAACACACTCTTGTTTTCCCATTCTCTCGGATTGTTTGAGAAGGCTTTGAAATATCCTTTTGCATCGAGACGCAAGGAGACAGTATTTTCGACAATTGGTACTTGTAACCAGATATTGGTATATAGACCTTCATCGAAATACTGGGCAGTTATACCGAAGGGTGTAGCGACCTTACGAGCCATAAAATCAATACGACCTGAAATACCGCCAACAGTTTCTTCACTCAGCATTTCATAGCTGATGGAATTTCTTCTTGTATCAGGGTCAATCACGAGATTGTTATACCATTTTTCAACTCCGTAAATTGTACCACCTAAGCCGAAACGCAACAGGTAGTTTTCGTCAATTCCCACACCAAAGGTATAATGAAGTTGAGCATTATAACGAATAAGATAGTCATTGTCATCATAATTTATCAGATATGAATCGGGGTCTAAGTTTCGCTTGTTAGGACCCTCTTCTGCATCACCCAAGATATAGGCAAAACTTGCATTAAAGATACCGCTTTTAGGAATAACGGCTATAGGGAAATCAGCTTCACCGGAAATACCGACGCCGGCATGAGTCAATCTGCGTTCGACATTATAAAGGTCTTTAGCAAGAGTTGACCAACCGTTAGTAGGCATAATAATTCCGAGCTTAGCACCTTCCCAAACAGCACTTAGAGTCATTCTCTCACTCCAGAACGATGGGTAGTTAATAGCTTCGGCACCGTATTTAAGCTCAACACCGTATTTTGGTAATCCGAAATTAGTTACTTTATCGAGAGTATCAACCCAACCGTCGCTATAAGTAATCATAGGATAGTCATACTTTCTCCAGCTGATGAGGTCAGGGCTGATGATTACCTCATTAAACTTATCTCTTATGTCTAATGATTGTCCTTCAGAAATTCTCTTGAACAGCTGAATATCATAAGAATTGACGATACCATCACTTTTTGTAAGAGACTTAGTAACACCAGCTTTGGGGCTGTACCAGTCAATTAGAGTACCGAATCCTTGTGCTTCAAGAGTTCTGTCTTCAACAAGACCCTGCATGAACGCATTAACAAGAAGATCGTACATGTTATCCGAACGATACTCTTTAGGGTCAAGAGCAAATTCCTTCAACTCGGGATGTGTATATATATTTTTAGGGCTTGCATTATCAAGCTGTTTTTTAAGGGTAGCTTCATCATCGTAATCAATTATCATGGCTATCAGATTATGAGGCATAACAGCATCTTTAGCTTTTCTTGTTGTTACGACATATACATTTCTTACTCTTCTGTCCCCGCCTACCGTAGGTTTATAATATTGAAAAATAGCTTCAACATTTTCGGGTATAGGTAAACTTCTTTGAACAAGAGCACGCTGGACATTCATCAGAGACTGACCTGCTTTTGCTTCTCTTTCAATTACTTGAAGGGTTGTTGCATCAACTCCTTTAAGTGCTTCAGCATCGGCAGCTACACCGGTACCCTCGCCTAATTCGGCAGCATCTTTATCTCTTATAAGTTTGACCACCTCTCTCGGATCTTTCATTTTATAAACAGATACCAAGGAAAAGCGATAATTCTTATAACTATATAGAATGCTTTCAAGTTTAAGTCTGAATGACTCATCTCCCTGCGAGAACGTTCCCGCAGGCAGAATCATACTTATAAGAGTCAAACACAAAACTAACTTTGATATTTTCCTTATCATTTTATAGCCCTTAATTAAGATATTACTTAACTTACTCTCAAAATTATCAAAAATTATTTAATTATCTTTGTCTTCTCTGACCGCCTCTGTCCGGTTCCCAGTCAATAGGAATGGTCAGTGCTCTTTGTGCCGGGTCTGAACGAACTCCGTTCACGGGATTTGTAGCGGTACCGACGATATTCAGCATAACTGTTCCACGGATTTTTGATTGTCCTGGTTCAAGTTTACCTTGCATCTCAAACTCAATTTCATAACCTGAATCCGGGTCACCGTCAAGAATAGGCTCGGTTGCAAAACCATATTGTCCTAACCCGTCTATTTTCTGAGGTTCACCTTGTATGCTGATGTTTACAACAGCTTTCTTGGTGTCGTCACCGGTGATTGGAGGTACAACAGTAATACCTGAAATTGACACCTTGAATTTAGCAGATGTACCGCTAAATGAGGTTCTGACAGAATTGACATTAATTGCGGGGTCTTCCTGCTTGATATTAGTACCGAAATCGAACAACTCAATTTCATTATTAGTGTAAGGCTGACTCCAAGCAATCTTTATGTTAACACGTTTGGATTCAGGAGTAAATCTGATACCGGCAGCATTAGTAACGGACAATCCTTCGATAGGTGCACGTTGAGCGTCATTATCGGTTGTCACATATATTCTGAATTCATTCGGCTTGATTTTACCGCCTGATGATGGTTCAGCAGCAAACACCAACGGGTAACCGTAGAATGCAAATATCGGAACTTCAGATTTAATCTTGTTAGCACTTGCATCGGTCAATGAGGATGGGAATACTTCGAGTATCTTGTTTTCCGGAGGACTGACTTTGCCTGACAATCTGTGAACAACGCTGAATTCATATTTACCCGGAGGCAATACTTTGTCAACTGTAGCTCTATACATACGTCTTTCGTTAGGCACCGGTTTAGCAAAATTCATTCCTGCAATCTCATCAAGAGGTACGAAATTAATTGAAGCAACTCGGTTGCCGGCAGCATCCATTACAGTACCTTCAATTTGGTTCTGATTTGGCTGATACGGACTTATTTGACATTCAAAAACAGCAGCTACTTTATCAAATGTAGGAACATAATCCGGAGTAGTAGCAATCGGTTGAGCGATGTTTGGTTTAGGAGTAACTACACGGATATTAAATTCGATAGAACCTTTATTTTGGTCAAAATTACTTGACATACCCGGAGCAAGCAACTTAACGATATAACCATAGAGGTTGATATTTCCCATCACCTCTTCGGCTTTATCTTCGGTCGAAGCTTTTAACTTGGATTCTGCAAGTTTCTTGTCGAACGCAAGAATATCACCTGTTTCAGTGAGATCCTCTATAGCAGGAAGTTCATACTTGTCGAGTCTGGTTGTAAGTTCTTTCTTTACTTTGCGTAAGTCATAGACTTTCAACTGAACTGTACCTATGTTAACTGTAGCTTCATCGCTTACTTGTTCTGCTGACTGCCCTGCTTTCACACCAAGGATACGATTGGTTCTGGAAGCAAATCTCAATTTATACCAGCCTGCTTGCGAAGGCGGTTGAAAATTAACTACAAATGAACGTTTTTGAATTTCAGTGTTCTTACTCATGTTCTTATGAGTTTCTATTTCCGAATAGAAGAAAGTACTGTCTTCGGTTATTCCTTGTGGAGTAAATGTAGGACCAACGATTCTCTTCAATGCTTCTGCGTAAACAGGTGACACTTGTGCCATATCAACTTCGCCGAGATTGATGTTGTTAAATGTAGCATCTTTATCTATATTTAACTCTTGCAATCCTAAGAATTCCCAAGTCGCATCTGGATTCTCTCCGGTAATTTTCTCACCGGGCTGCAGAACTCCAAGGTCTATTTTGTTCTCCATCAGGAATTCTTCTGATGGAAACTGCGGTGCATTATTCGGATTCGGGTCATTACTATAGAATACTTGATACTGTATCTGCTCGACATTAGCTAATTCAACTAATTTCTTGATTCTATTGACATACTCTTTTTCAGTCTCAAATTCTCTCTTTTGTAATGATGTGCTTACATCTGTAACACCTACTTCGACAACATATTGACGACTCGATTTGATTTCGGCGCCAATAGCAGTCTTAAAATCAATCCCCGGGGGAGGAATAGTGATTTCGTCCTGCGGTCTTGTGTTAATACCTTCGGTTCCAGCACCCGATTGAAGCTGAGATAGGATACTCTCAACTATCCTCATTGCTTCCTGTGTTTTTTTATGCAAATGCTCTTCCGCCTCATCACGTTCTACGATGATAATAAGAAGCTCAAGCACTACTGCAAGATACAGCACGAAATATACTTTACCGGCTCCACCTTTAGACATTTTATCTGCCTCCTAAACAAAACATTTATAATCTTTTTCTTACTTGTTTACAAAATTTTATATTTAAAAATACCAACAAGAAATCCATTCAGGAAAAAAGTATTTTAGAAATTCATTCAAATCTCAAAACTAATATACGAAATAATTTTCAAACAATTAATAAAAAGTTAAAGAAATTTCATAATTTTTTTAAAAAATTTTTCTTCTATATAAATCAATTCTTTAACCTCTTTTTCAACATATATGTCAGCAAAAAATTTAAAAGAACTTTCAAATTTACATTTTTACCAAATACTAATTTATAATTTTTATTCTTATTTTCGTTAAACTTTTTTTCAATTTTTGATATTTTTTTATGATTTTTTCAAATCAATTGCTCCATTTTCTGTTTGAAGCCGATAATCCTTCCGAATATTTTCGAGAGCTGAGGGCTGGCAACAACATAAGTTACTTCCCTGAATTAAATCTACTTATATCATGTCTTCACGACCCGGTATGGCATGCGGAAGGCGATGTTTGGACTCATACACTTCTTGTAATTGACATTGCTTCTGAACTGAAATATTTTTTTGATAACGAAAAAGATAGACAAGCTTTTATGCTTGGGGCTTTGTGTCACGACCTCGGAAAACCTTATTGCAATGATATAAAAGATGGAAAAATCAGAGCTTTCATGCATGACAGCTATGGGGAATTGCCTACCAAAAATTTATTGAACAGATTTGGCATTGCAGATGTATATATCATTAACAAAGTGTTATTATATGTGAAGAACCATCTGATTCCCATGCAAATTTATAAGAGTAATTCTACTATGTCCGAAAAAGCACTTGTTAGATTGGAGAAGAAAATACATATCCCCCATCTTTGCCTTCTGACTATGGCTGACCACTGGGGCAGAACCGACTCAGATGCAATTCACAGGGTATGTCCCTCAGCATTGTTTCTTCTTCAAAGATATATAAATAAGTTCGGTTCTGATGAATTCGTTGAGAGTATGCTACAATTGTTGAGCAAATCTTAATCACTTTAAGCTGCCATAACTAATTCATACATTAATAAAAGCAAATAATACATCTTTGCTTTTGTCTTAGAGATTCAAATAGTAAGGGCTGCAATATGAAATGGTATTGGTATTGATTTGCTTATTATTGCAGCCCCGTTGGCTTGTTTTCGAATCAAGACATATTCTTTACATCTTTTCTTGTCAAAGCGAGTTAGGGTTGATTTTTCAGCAAGAAAACTTCCTTCTTGACTATTGAAGCAGAGCCGAACACACCCAAGCCACCGTTGACACTATTTAGTAACTCATTATTTTCCGATGAAGCAGTGAAGAATATGTTTATAAACCAATTCAGCATATTCGGATCAGGATTATAGACTTCGACTTCATGAAGACCGAACCATCTGAAAGCTAACCATACGGTAGGTGTCTTGTTGTTGGCAATCAGATTCCAGCTTGATGGATTCTTATAGAAAATTCCGGTTTCTTCAATATTACTCATAAAATTATATGTCCTGCGGTTTAACTCATTAGTAGGAGGTTCGAGATATCTGCCATAGTCGGAAGTATCTTTAGCCAGAATTTTAATCAAATAAAAACTGACATCAGGCACTTTGTCCCATTCTATATCGAGTGAGTCAACGTGGGGTAGTTTTAAAGTATCGGACGGATAACTGATTATTGGCTTAGGCTCCTTTACCCAACCGTTTATTCTCTTTGGTGTTATAGTTTCGGCAGTAACAAGGCTACCGTCTATAGTATTTATAATTATTTCATATTTTGTTTCCGGCTCTATTAGAAAACTCTCGTCCGGGTGATAATATCCCGGATTATCTCCGTCTCTGTATATTAATGTATGCGATGTACCGTTTACTGATAACTTAACATCAGCATCTTTAATCATAGCTTTCTCTCTGTCAAACTTTTGATTGACAGGTTGTGAATTCATTAACAAGATTCCTTGTACTGGTTTATCTGTTATGAGAAATCCTTCAAGATATTTCACCTGAGAATACGTTGTTGGAGGTTCATCTTCACAGGAAGCAAGAAAAATCATCAATGATAAAACTATTGACAACTTCAAACTAAAAAGCGATTTCATGTTCAATTCCTCAGATTAAAATTTAATTTCAAAAGAAAAAGTAGGTATTATAGGCAACAGTCTTATATCTTCTACGATAGTTTCTTCTTGGTCAGTATTATATACTCTCATTAGAATGTCGCGTCTGCTGTAAACATTGAAAATATCGAGATTCAATCTCATGGGCAAATCGAATATATGAGTATTGTAACCTATGTTTAGATTTAATTGATGTGAAGGAGGTAGTCTCAATCCAAATCTGTCTGAGGGTACAATTTTTCCATAGCCGTATTCACCGCCGGGCATACCTACTTGCAATCTCGAAACAGCCCCTGTGTAAGATTGTCCGCTCTGGAACATAAAAGTAGCTCCAATAGTCCAGCTTTCATCTATTTGATATTGAGCAACTATTTTCAAATCATGCCTCCTGTCATATTTTGGTCTAAATGTTCTGCCTTGATTAATGCTGTCAAAGTTTGCATTCACCCATCCTAAGCCATATCCTATCCATCCGGCAAGTCTGCCAATTTTCTTTTGAACGAATATTTCCGCACCGTAAGCATCACCATGCCCTGTGTAGAATATATCTTTAACATCTTTTCCTTCTAAGCTGGTTCTTCGTACTTCAGAAATATTTTCCAATTCTTTGTAATAAATATCAAAGTTTAAGCTATAGCCTTCTTCGGGTTCGGTTTCAAAACTCAATATATAATGTATTGCTTTAGCAGGGTCAACCGATTTATCAGTTGGCAACCAAGTATCGAAGAGTGAGAAGTTCTCATCCCCTGCCAACCTTAAATATTGGTGGAATACTCCCCATGATGCTTTTACTGCAAAGTTATCCTGTACCTGCCATCTCAAAGCCAATCGCGGGTCAAACTTTGTGTTAAGCGAATAGTCCCAATAGTTAGCTCTCAATCCGGCTTGCAACGAAAGCAATTCGGTGAACCTGTGATTGAACTGTCCAAATGCACTATAAACCCAATCATGATACAACAAATTCATCTTGCCGCCATCATTGCTGCCTTCCTCACCTTTTTCTCCGTCACCGCTGAAATTTTGATTATATTTAAATATATAATTGGTAACTTCCAAACCCGACGTAAATGTTGTCATTTCAGAAATAAAATATTCAGTACTACCACGGAATGTGAAGTCTGTTATCGAATTTTCAACATTCATCTTAAATCCTGACAACTCTTGATTAAATCCATTCCTATAATATGAGCCGGAAATATTTACATTCATGAAAAAGTCCTTGCCGAAAATGTGAGTCCATTTTAATCCTGCCGATTTGTTGCCTAAGAACATATCCATATCAACTCCGCTTGTAGCAAAGTTAAAATTATCATCACTGATAAATCCGCTCAATGATAATCTGTCCGATTCGCTGATGTCCTGTGTTATCTTAGCGTTTACATCATAGAATCCGAAATCAGGTATCGGGTTTTTCGGGTCGGTATCAATGGCGGTTTTTATTAAATCGAAGTAAGTTCTTCTTCCACCGATGAACCAAGAACCATTAGCAATTGGTCCTTCAAGTGAGAGCTTTGATGAAATCAATCCTACCGAAGCCAATCCTTCGAATTCTTTTCTGTTGCCGTCTTTTTGCGTAATATTAAGCACACTTGATAGTCTGCTGCCGTATTCAGCCGGATAGCCACCCTTTATCAATTCGACATCTTTGATGGCATCGGAATTAAATGTTGATATGAATCCAAAAAGATGCGACGGATTATAGACAGTAGTACCGTCCAACAGCACAAGATTCTGGTCGGGAGAACCGCCGCGTATATATAAGCCGCTTGAAATTTGTGATGAGGTTAGTACCCCCGGCAACATTTGAATTGCACGAAACACGTCCGACTCACCACCTATTCTTATTTCCTTAATTTGTTGTATAGGAATATTAACTTTACTTATGGAAATTTGACGAGTTTCTACCTCTCTGTCTGCTGTTACCGAAATACCTTCACTCATGACTGACTCCGGTTGTAATGAAATATCGAGACGTTTAATTTGACCCTCGGTTAATGTCAATTGAATTTCTTTCGAAGCATAGCCAATCATCGAAATTCTTACAGTATATTTCCCGACAGGGATATTATTAATATTGTAAAAACCCTGCTTATTGGTGTATGAACCGAATTTACTGTCTTTTACAATAACTGTGGCTCCTATCAGGGTTTCCCCGTTGCTGTCATCTTTTACATAGCCGTTTATTGCAGCATGGTCTGCAAGTAAAGACAATCCTGATGAACTTGCATATTCAGAAGAAAACAGGAACAAAAGTATTATACAGATAATACTCGTCCTTAATTTTGACCGCATTTTTTTAACCTTAATTATCTTAATTAGTATAAACAAAATTGTATATCAATACGCAACTTATATATTAAAGTTACAGTATTCACAAAATAATTATTAATAATTTTCCGAAATTTATAAAAATGCTGTTCCGGAATGCTTCCCTATCAATTTTATATATTTTTGCATTTAGTTGAAATCACCACTTTCAAATACTTGATTAATTAAACTTCGTGCAATTAAAATATATCGAAGTAGAAACTAAAACAAAATAATGATGCAATTATCAGGAATTATTTATACTTAATCACGGATTAAGTTTTTTTTGTATTATTATTTTTATTACTTTAAAAATATTATAACGATATTTTTTTACTACTTTTGCAATTTCGTATGAATTTAATTAGAAGAATTATAGGAATGATAGATTATAAGAAACCGGCTGAAATTGAATTAATCAAACAATCAGCCCAGCTTGTATCAAAGACGCTTGGAGTTATTGCTGAAATCATCCGTCCCGGAATTACCACACTGGAACTCGACAAAGCTGCTGAAAGTTTTATAAGAGACCACGGAGCTAAACCCGGATTTTTACATATGTATGACTATCCAAACACTCTGTGCACTTCGGTAAATGAACAGGTAGTACACGGCATACCGAATAACAAACCCCTGAAAGAAGGTGACATCGTGTCGGTAGATTGCGGTGTACTTATGAATGGCTATTATGGCGATCATGCTTATACATTTGCAGTAGGTGAAATAAGTGAAGAAAACAAGCGGCTTATGCGAGTAACTTACGAGTCGCTGATGAGCGGAATATCACAAGTCAAACAATTCAATAAGATTGGTGATATTAGCTATGCTATACAGAAACATTGTGAAAACAATGGTTACGGAGTAGTTCGCGAACTTGTAGGTCACGGGCTCGGAAGGAAATTACACGAAGCTCCACAAGTACCCAACTATGGTAACAAGCACAGAGGTCCGCTTATGAAAAACGGTATCGTGCTTGCTATCGAACCTATGATTAATATGGGCAAACCGGATGTTTATACTTTGAGCGATAAATGGACTGTTGTAACCAAAGACAAGAAAAATTCTGCTCATTATGAGCATGATGTTGCTGTTCAAGGTGGTAAAGCTGTAATCTTATCTACCTTCGATTATGTTGAGGATGTACTAAAAAAGAAAGGAGAGTTTTATGTCTCTGACGAATCTTACATTGCTCACGTACCGATAAATTATTCTTAATCAGAAATATAACTTTTCTGCATTTTCCTCGTATTTTGCTTATAAATCATGGAGTATTTGAATGGGTGAAAGAATTTTCAGCAGTACAGAAATTGACAGAATCATCAAACGTGCTATCAGCCGAAGTGCCGAGTACAGCGGTGGTATAACCGAATCGGAATTACTCAAAATTGCCGCTGAACTAAATTTAAGCCGTGAACAGATCTTGGCTGCCATCAAGGAAGATAATGAGATGGCAGGATTCGAGGAAGCTAAAAGAATGTGGATTGAAAAGAAGAAGCATTCTTTCAAAGAGCATTTGACTGCGTACCTGATTATCAATACTTTTTTATGCGGGATTAATTTCTTTACTTCCGGTACTATCAACTGGGCTTTCTTTCCTTTGCTGGGTTGGGGCATAGGGCTTGCCTTTGATTATATGGATTCATACCACCCTAATCCCGATAAAGTAGAAGCAGGTGCAAAAAAGATTATGAAAACAAATAAATGGAAAAACCTGTTTGAAAATGTTGGATTCAGTATTCTGCAAGGTTTTCAGAAGAAGTGATATCTCTGTCCTTGTCCAATTTCTGTTAAATGGAATTGATTAATTAAAATTATCTGCATTAATTCTCTGTGTAGCATTGACAATAATATCTCACACGGAAAAATTTAATCCATTTTGAACTTCCTTTATCAAATATTACTAAAATAAATATTTAATGAAAACATTATGAGATTAACACTTTATTTTAATTAAGTCTAAATACGTACGTATTGCTATATAGATTATATATAAGGACATTACAGACGCATCCTATGCGTCAAGATAAAATATTCAATTAACAAACTAATTCTAAAGGGTTAATTTATATTAATATTCAATAAAAACGAGGAAAAAATTACTTTTAACTTATAGAAAAACCAAACTTTATCCGTATTTTTACTTACTAGCTTGAAACAATTCTTCCTAAGTATTATTTTTTTTGTTAAACACATTAAAATGGAAAGTTATAAAGATAGAATAATGAATGTGTTCACACACATTCTCAACAATGATATTAATCAGCTTGATGAAATGTCAAAAAGAGTCTTGCTTAAATCATTTTTAGTTTATAAAAAGCAGCATAATGAATGCTACTCATTGTCGAGTAACGGGAAGTTATTGAGAAGATTACTTGCAGTTGACAAAACATTTCAAAAGGAACTTCTTATTGCCTGTGATTGCTCGGGTTTTAATGAACGCAATTATGAAGAGTGTCTTACAGGAGCAATACACTTTGCTGCCACATATATTCGGTGCAGATAGATTAAAGTTGCATTATCTCGGTTCCTAAGAATCTGCGGGTCTGTCAGAATTCGCTGATTCAATTTTTATCATTGTAATTCATCAAAAAATCCACATCATCATTTCAGACTTTCCGCATCCTTTTATTATAATAATCAGACACAATAATCTTTTTTTAACAGCAGGTTTTCATATATCGGATAAATTTATATTTTTGCAGATACTTGTGTTTACTTTTACCAATTATAAAAGAGGAGTTTTTATGAAGGTATTAACTTACTTGATGGTAGCTGCGATTGTATTTATGACAGATATTTCCGTACAAAAATTACTTTCGCAAAACAACAAAGGGATTAATCCTGAAATCAGCATAGGAGGGCAAATAAGGTACAGAGGTGAATTAGATATGCGTTTTTTCGACATGAATGCGAAGCCGATATTCATAAATATGCTGAGAAGTCGCTTAAACGCTGAGGCGATAATTTCACCAAATGTAAAAGCATTTATTCAATTTCAAGACTCAAGGAACTTTGGAGAGGAAAACGGTAGAGCTTGGCGTGGGACACTCGATGGTTCTGCGGATAATCTTGACTTGCATCAGGCTTACATAGAATTGAACGGTATAGGTATCGAAGACTTAAGCATTCGTCTGGGCAGAATGATGTTCCACACCAACAGTGAACGGATAATCGGCTCTTTGGAGTGGCATAATTTTGGCAGAAGCTATGACGGTGCCTGGGCATCATATAAGATAAATGAAGGTTGGCAGACAAGAGCGTTTGCCTTTTTACTCGGGACAGAAGAATTACTTATGACTTCAGCACAGCAACAAATACCAAAAATGGTTGGCGGGCTTGATATTAATTTCCCGTATTTGCCGTCCGGTAATGTATATGTTTATTATGACATGAATGATAAGGCAATTCCGGGAATGGCACCGGGGCAGGAAAGCAGTCTCCCTAAATTGTCAAGATATACTGTAGGTGCTTTTACCAAGAGTGACAAACCCGGATTTGTCTGGGAATTGGAGGCGGCTCTTCAAACAGGAACAATTGACACACTACCGAGTCAGAGAACAAATTTGCAATCAGACATATCTGCATGGATGCTTTCTGCTTACGGTGGTTACAAAAACGGAGCATTTACTATCGGTGGCGGTATTGATGTCATGACGGGAGACGACCCTTCAACTGATGCTTATGAAGGATTTGACCATTTATTCATCACCATCCATAAATTCTACGGTGGCATGGATTTCTTCCCGATAACTGTTCTACCAAGCCATGGCATCAGACCGGGAATCGCAGGCAATAACAGTGGTTTGATTATGCCGAATATTAAAGGAGAATGGATACCTGACGAACGTTGGAAGTTTGATGCTGTGATAATGATGTTTTCAACAATGGAAAGCTATAATGTAAACAATGATGAGTATAAGGACTTGGGCACTGAGATTGATTTGATTGCAAGTTGTAATATTACTAAGGGGGTATCTGCACAATTCGGCTCCTCAGTATTTTTCCCCGGAAAAATTTTAAAGGAGACAAATGAATCGAGAGGCTTAGGTACAGACCCTGCATTTTGGGCATATACCATGCTTACAGTAAACTTTTAATCAAAAATAAATCCCCTTACAGTGATATAATTTATTACTATTAGGGGATTTGAATATTTTATCGAATATTAAGAAAATTTTGCTTTAGCTTCTTCAAGTGTATCTGTAATATTCAGTATTGTATCTACTTTAGTCATTTTTAATACATTTCTTAAAGTTTGATTCAATCTGCAAAATATAATTTTACCGTCGCGTTCGCTGAATTTGGCGTGCATTCTAACTAAGATACCGATTAATATAGAGCTGAGATAAGAAGTATTTTCAAAATCAACAATTAAACCGGGTTTATGTACATTAATTACTTTATCAAACTCTTCAACCAGTTTATCAGTTTCGAGTCCGCCTGTAAACTGGCCTGAAAGATACATAATTACATAAGTATCAAGAACTTCAACCTCAATATTTTTCATATTTAAAATCCTAAATTAATTAAATTCATAATTATGCTTCTTAACGTATATTATGAAATTTTATGGTAAACCTGTTATCAATCGAACAAAAATGACAAGATATAATTATTTATGAAGCATTACTAAACTTATCTTTGAGTTTCTCAGCCACAATTTGGGGTACAAACTCGCTGGTATCTCTGCCGTATCTTGCCATTTCGCGAATGATACTCGAATTCAAATAAGTATATTTTTCGTGTGGAGTCAGAAATACCGTATAAATATTTGGTGCAAGCTTACGATTCATAAGTGCTATTTGAAATTCATATTCGAAATCGCTTACTGCTCTAATGCCTCTGACCATGGCAATCGCCCCCTTTTCTTCAGCAATTTCCACAGTAAGTTTATGATGAACGACAACCTCAACATTATGTACATGACTGAGAGCTGCAACTATCATGTCGTGTCTCTCGTTTTCCGAGAAAAGTGTTACTTTCTTTGAATTTACGGCAATAACAACAAATACTTTGTCGAACATTTCCGAAGCTCTTTCAATCACATCAACATGTCCGTTGGTGATCGGGTCAAATGTACCTGCATAGATTGCAGTCTTACTCATGTGGTTCATCCTTCAGCATAAAGCAAACATATAAATTCTAACTCATTTAGTCGGTTTCGTTTTCAGGGATTAAAACTTGTGTTGTATCAGCTTCAGCCGGTTCAAATGGATTGATTGATTCCAGAGGATTCGGAACATTAGCGGGTACTTCGAGATTTTTAAGCAGTTCTAACGGATTGGTTTGAAGTGCTTCATTACCTTTCAACAGAGAGCCCGGATCTTTCAGAAGTTTCATCGGGTCCAGAGGCTCATTTTTAGGTTTTTGCGGTGGAACTCTTCTCGGTTCGGGTTTCAATCTTCTTCTTTCGAGTTCAAGCTGACTTTTGGGTTTCATTTCAATCTTTCTTTCTTTCAAAGAATCCGGTATTTCGCCTGCATTAACCGCTAATTTATAAGCAACGCCAAGATTAACTTCTTTAGCATGCTCAGTCTCAGGGTAATCATTTATAAGAATACGATAATAATGTAGAGCCGAATCCGGATTACGCAAATAGTTCTCGAAAATCCACCCTATGGAATAAATTGAAGCAGGTGTGTATTTGGATTCCGGGTAGTCGGCATATACTTTTGAAAATTGTTCTATTGAATAATTATAATCTCCGTGACGCATCAGATTCAGTCCGGAAGTATATAAATCAGCAACTGTATCAATCACATAATTGCTTGTGTAGCCGAGTTGGACTTGTGCATCTTTTCCGAACTCCGTCAAAGGGTGATTCATGACAATAATGTCCAACAAGGAGTCTGCTGCAAATGCATCATCATCACGAATAATCCGTGAATAAGCATAGATAAATCGTGAGCTTTCCGGGTCTTCGACAGGGGCATAATCAGCAGCTGACTTATAATAAACTTTTACCGAATCTAAATTCCCGAGTTCTTCATGAATCCTGCCCAAAGCAAATAAATCGTTGCAAAGCACCAGCCTTGTAGAATCAGTCATTTCCTCTCCTGAGTTCATTTTAGCAATCAGGGGTTCTGCCGATTTTCTCTTCATATCCCAGTTATTCATGAGCTGGAACATTTTTTCTGCAGTCCTGAATACAGGAGTCCTGGTTACCCTTGCTTTTGCAAACATAGACCTTGATCTCACATAATCATCTTTGGCATAGAAGTCCATACCTTTTTCAAAATAATAAGTAAGGAGGGCATGATTATTTGAATATGCCGAATCAATAAATTTTTCGAACTTAGCGAGATTGGCATCAGTCCATTGTTCCTCTTCTTCTTTATATACATAGCTGCTATCTTTCCATTTAAGTCTGGCAACTTGTAACTGCTGAATCTTGGTGGCAGCCATCCATTCTTCATATTTTCCGTCATTTTCAACTCTGCGGAGTATGTCGTCTGCTTCATCATATCGTTTCATACGCGCG
>Ga0172382_10007257_pt1 | contig 15807 bp, 12 predicted proteins | sample Leawel138RmetaG_FD_122245 | JGI IMG/M metagenome (GOLD analysis project Ga0172382, IMG submission 122245) | Leachate microbial communities from a municipal landfill in Southern Ontario, Canada - Leachate well 138R metaG | ecosystem: Engineered > Solid waste > Landfill > Unclassified | place...
CCGCATCCGCATCCGCATCCGCATCCGAGCCTGCACCCGCAACTGCACCTGCACCGACCCCCGCTGCTGTGCCCACACCAGCGCCCGCCAAGGTTGCTGTCGCAACACCAGCCCCGGCCCGACAGGCGCCCCCGCAAGCCGATGTGTCGACCCTGCTTGCCAGGGCCGGAGCCTTCGAGCGGGTCAGCATCGAGATGGCCTGCGCGGCGCAGCGCGCCAACCCGGGCCCGTACGAGCGCTGCCTGCGCCAGCAGCTCGCGAGTCTCGCCGATTCACCGGGACGCCCCGATCTCACCCGCGCCAACCGGGCCGAACAGGTCGCCATCGAGAGCGCATGCGCTGACGACAAGCGAAGCGGCGGCCCGGCGCAGTACTACGATTGCCTGCGCCGCCAGTTGAGCCAGCTGGGCTATGGAGATGCGCTTGCCGAGCCCCGCGCGGTCGCATCGACGCAAGCCGCGCCGGCGGCGGCAAGCGGCTCGACGACGGCAGCGGCTTCCGCGCAAGCGGCCCGATCCTCCGCACAGTCCATCCTCGCGGGCACCAGTGCCTTCGAGCAGACCAGCATCGAGAGGGCCTGCGCGGCGCAGCGGGCCAGCCGCGATCCGTCCAACTACGACAGCTGCCTGCGCTGGCAGATGGCGAGCCTCGCCCGTTCCCCGGGACGTCCCGATCTTTCGAACGCGACGGCGGGCGACCTGCTCGTCCTCGAGAATGCCTGCGCGTTCGAGAAGAACAATTCGGGCCCCGCCCAGTACTACAGCTGCCTGCGGCGCGAGATGGAACGCCAGGGCGTCCAATAGAGGAGCGGCAGCCCGGTGTCCGACCTGTCGATGGCAATCTGTTTCCGTTGCGCAGCCGCGAAACCCCGTGCGCTGGATGTCTGCGCCGGCTGCGGCTCGGGGCCGCGAACCAATCGCGACTACCTGGTGTCGACGGCGCTTTCCACCTTCCTTTCGTCCGAGGACGAGCTCGCCCGGTATCGTGAGGAAGTGCTCGCGGGCGACCCTCCTTCCGTACCCCATGAGGTGCTGCTGAGCGCGATCGAGGCGCTGAAGGATCCCGCGGCCCTGGCCGTGCTGCGCTCCCGCCCCCTGGGCGCAACGCCGTCGACAGCGTCGACCCCGTCCACTGGAGCGCGGGGAACGCCGTCGGCCCCGACGCCACCAATCCGGCAACCCGCCGCCGGGCAACCCCCGGCCCCCCGTACGCAAGCCTCCGCCGCCCCGACCAGGCAGCCCCGGCCCCGGCGCACCGGCAGCGCGCTTTTCGAGTCGCCCTTCGCGATCCTCGACGCCACGACGCATGACAACCGCCGTCGGATCGGCGAGCTGGCCGACGAGAATGCGCCCCGACTCGGCGACGAACCCTGTCGGCAGCTTCGCACCGCACTGACCAGCCCGAGCTCCCGCCTGGCGTCGGAAATCGCGTGGCTGCCCGGCGTTCCCCCGGAGGATGTCGACCGCCTGCTCGACCTTGTCCACAAGGCACCGCTGGCAGTCCGCCAGGAACAGGGGCTGCCGACACTCGCGCATCTCAACCTGCTTGCCGGGGCGATCCAGACCATCGATGGCGCCGAACAGGCGGACGGGCTGGCCGCATTGATCCAGGACATCGGCAACCTCGCCGATCAGCTCGACTTGCAGGGCGTGCTCGAGCAGATCAATGCCGACCGGGCCGTTTCCGGCTTCGCGCCACTGACCACGACCGAGCAGCTCGAGGCCGAGCTCATCCAGCGTCGACAGGACTATCTCGACCTGAGCCGGGCCGCCCTCGACAAGCTGCCCTCGATCACGCTGGTCCAGGTGATGGGCGACATCGCCACCGGAGCCACGGCCGGGGGCGAGCGGCCAGCCCCGGAGCTGATCGCCGAACTCATCGACCGGTACGAAGCGGAAGCCCAGGTCGCCTTCCTGCCCACCGAATCGGAAAGCATCGGCAGCCTGGTCGATGGCGCCCGGACGGCGGCAAGCGCCGCCCAGCACCAGCTCGAAGCGCACATCGATGCGCTCGACATCACGGTGCGGAACTGGAACCAGGTCGCCCGCCCGATCCAGCTCAGCGCCAGTGCCCGCGCCACGGCCCACGGCGCCAGCCGCCAGCTGGCCAACGACATCCGCAAGCTGGGCATCGAGCTGTTCGACCGGCACGGCCTGCTGGCGCCTGCCTTGCGCATCATGGATGTCCTGGGCCGGCACTTCACCGCAGTCCCCGAAATTCCGGCGCGCGCCGCCCGCGACAAGGTCGCGCTCGAAGGCCTCGCCCGGGAATCGGAGCAGCGCAAGGGGCGCTGATCGAAGCGCCCTGCTCGGCAAGTCCCTCCCTCTCCTTGGCAAGTCCCTCCCTCTCCTTGGCAAGGTCCGCCGCTCTCCTCGGCGAATCCGCCGACTTCCCGACCCCCGCGTGACTTTGTTCCGGGCCCGCGTCGCAAGTTGTGACGCTTCCATGACTTTGCGCACGGCAAGCCGGCGCCGCATCACGACAATGGCCTCTCGCGGGCTGCGGATCGTCGTGGTCCTTCCATGCCCGCTCGGGGAATCGAACCCCATTGAACACGGACTGCAAGGAACCGACATGACCCGCACCCGAACGAATCAACTCGCATCGTTCGACAGCCGCGAGCCGGCGGCTTCGAGCATTCAGAGAAAGCGCTCCCTGCCGCTCAACCTCGCGGTCGCCGGTGCGATCGCCCTGCTCGCCGCCTGCGGCAGCGGTGGTGGCGGCGGCGGCAATCCCGCTGGCGGCGGCAACGGCGGTGGCGGTAATGGCGGTGGCGGCGGCAACGGCGGGGGCGATGGAAACGGCGGCGGCCAGCCGATCGTCACCTATACGATTTCCGGCGCGATGTCCGGCCTCAAGGGCTGGGCGGACCTGCAGAACAATGGCGCGGACACGACGAGGGTGACGGGCGCCAACGATTTCGTCTTCCCGACTCCGGTGGCGGAGAACGGTGCCTACGATGTCAAGGTGGCATCACAGCAGTACGCCGCCCAGACCTGCCTGGACGCCAATGCCAGCGGTACGGCAGCTGCCGATGTCGACGACATCGTCTTCAACTGCCTGCCGCACAACGTGCCCAAGTACGCCTATGTCGCCAACTACAACGACGGCACCCTGTCGCAATACACCATCGAGGCCGACGGCAGCCTGAGCGCCGTCGCCGGCGGCACCGTCGGCGTAGAGGTCGAACCGAACTCGGTCGTCGTCCATCCAGGCGGCAAGTTCGTCTATGTGGTCAATGGCGAAAGCGGGTCGGTCTCGCAATTCTCGATCGGCGCGGACGGCGCGGTGGCGCCGCTCGATCCGGCGTACGTCATCACCGGCGCATCGCCATCCTCGATGGCGATCAGCCCGAGCGGCAGCCATGCCTATGTGTCGAACTTCGGCGACGACACCGTCAGGCAGTACACCATCGGCGCCGACGGCAAGCTCACGCCGATGGATTCGCCCTCCGTCGCCGCCGGCGCCGGCCCGCAGGCGATCCGGCTAGATCCGGAAGGCCGCTACGCCTACGTGGTCGACTCGAAGCTCGAGTCGCAAACCGTTTCGCAGTACACGATCGGGGCCGATGGCGCCCTGAAGGCGATGCCGGAGGCTCCGGCCGCGACCGGTACCAATCCGCGGTTCATGGCGGTGGATCCGCTCGCCGAGTTCGTCTACGTCACGAACCGGGATGACAATACGATCTCGCAGTACGCCATCGGCGAAACCGGAGCGCTCACCCTGCTGCCCAGCGCAACGGTTGCCGCCGGTGCGCAGCCGGGCGAGATTGCGATCACCCCGGACGGCCGCTACGCCTACGTCGCCAACCGCGGCGACAACACGGTCTCGCAGTACACCATCGGCTTGGATGGCGCCCTGGTCGAGAACGTGCCGGCAACGGTCGCGGCGGCTTCGAACCCGAGCTCGATCACGATCACCCCGGACGGCCGCTTCGCCTACGTGACCAGCCAGAACGACGGGACGGCCACCCGGTACGACATCAACACCGACGGCACGCTCGTGGAAGGCCCGACGTCGCCCGCCGGCGCCAACGCCTACTCGATCTCGATCGCGAGCGACTACCAGTAAGCAGCAAGCCCGTGCCTGGGCCAACGGGCGGCGCCGCTCCACCGGCGTCGCCCGTTTCGCGTTGCAGTGCCCTCAAGCGCCGGCAAGGCCCGGCCCGCCGAAAGCGATCCAGCCCTCAAGCGCCGCGCAACTGCGCCCGCAGGCGCTCCACTTCCTCGATGAGGTCGGCGACCAGGGCGGCGAGTTCCTCGTTGGCGTCGAAGTCGCGCTCGAGCGCGACCAGGCGCCGCGCCCGGGCCAGTTCGGCGCTGGCGAAACGCCATTCCTGCACCTGGCCGACGACGGTGGTGCCGAGCAGGCCGGCCTCGACCCGCGCCCGGACCCATCGACGCTCGACGGCGCAGGCCTGCGCGAGTTCGTCGACGGTGAGCGTCTCTTCATCGACGACGATACCGGTCAGTACGCGATCCTGTGCCATGTTCAGCCTCCGCCTGCGGCGCGCGGGTCGAAGGCCATTTCGCGCGCCATCGTCTCGTAGAGTTTGCGTGCCTTCTCGGTGTTTGCCGGCGGCAGCACGATGCGCAGTTCGAGATACAGTGCGCCGGCCGGATTGCCCGGAATGCCGCGGCCCTTGAGCCGCAGCTTGCGGCCGGTCTGCGAACCCGCCGGCACGCGAACCTGCACCGTGCCGGACGGTGTGGCCACGTCGATTTCGGCGCCCAGCGCCGCTTCCCAGGGACTGACCGGCACCGACTGGTAGACATCGCGGCCTTCGACACGGTAGCGGGAATCGGGTGAGAAGCGGACTTCGAGATAGAGGTCGCCGGCCCCGGCGCCGCCGATGCCGGCGCCACCCTGCCCGGTCAGCCGGATATGCTGGCCTTCGGTCACGCCTTTCGGGATCGCGACTTCCAGTACGCGTTCTTCGCTGACGACCCGGCCGTCATCGTCGAGCCGGGCGCCGCGCAAGCTGATCGATCGGGTCGCGCCCTGGTATACGTCCGCCAGGTCGACCATTACCCGCGCATGGTGGTCGCTGCCGCGCATGCGATGTCCGCCGGCGGGGCGAGCGCCGCGCGGCGCGCGGCCGAACAGGCTGGAGAAGAACTCGCTGAACTCCTCGGCGCCCATGCCCTGCGGTTCGCCGCCCGAGAACTCGAAGCCGGCGCCCCAGTCGGGCGGTGGCTGGAATTCCTCGCCGGCATGTCGGGCCTGGCCGATCTGGTCGTATGCGGCCCGCTTCTCCGGATCGGACAGCGCGGCATAGGCTTCGTTCACCTCTCGCATGCGCTGCTCGGCATCGGGCTCCTTGCTCACGTCGGGATGATACTTGCGCGCGAGCCTGCGATAGGCCTTGCGGATCTCGTCGGCCGAGGCGATGCGCTCGACCCCGAGATCCCGATAGTAGTCGCGGTATTCCATTTCGCGAATCCTACTCCCCGAACATCTCCCGGACGATCCACTGCACTTCCCGGACCACGCCGTCGCGGTCGAAATCCGGGTTGCGCACCACCCGCACCGTCAGGCCGTCGAAGATCGCGAGCATCAGTTCGATCTTGGCTTCGAGTTCGCGTTCCTCGACCTGGGCGCTGGCCGGGTAGATGGTGCCCACGACTTCCTTGAGCCGGGCACGAAGCGCTGCGTCCATCGAGCGCACGGTGGCGGCGACGCCCGGGTTGCGGGCGGCTTCGGCGACGATCTCGAGGTCCAGCGAGGAACGCGCCACCGTGTTCTGCACGCCCTCGGCGACGCCGGCGACCATGGCCTGATGGATCTCGGCGGCGCTGCGCAGTTCGTCGATGCGATCGAGCGCGGTCTCGAGGTCACGCTCGACCAGGGCCTCGATGATCGCTTCCTTGCTCGCGAAGTAGTTGTAGATGTGGCCGGCGCTCATGCCGAAGGTGCGGGCGATCTCGGCCATGCTCGCGCCATGGAAGCCGCGTCGCGCGAAGCAGGCGCCGGCGGCATCGAGGATCTGCCTGCGCCGCATGTCGGCTGGCGAGATCTCCTCGCATTGCGGCGCTGCCGACGAGCCGGTCAGGCGTTCCGGATTCATCGCCGCATCACCGCTGGTGGGCGGTGCTCGACTCCAGCCCCGCCGGTATGCCGATGCCCGTCACCTGCTCGGCCGCACTCCAGCCGCCGCCCAGCGCACGATACAGGGTGACGAGGTTGGCGCTGCGCGCCGCCCGCAGTTCGATCAAGCCCTGTTGGGCGCCATAGAGCGAGCGCTGCGCATCGAGCACCGCCAGGTAGCTGTCGACGCCCTGCCGGTAGCGCAGGTCGGCGAGCCGGTTGGCTTCGGTGGTCGCTTCGAGCAGCGCCGTCTGCGCGGTGATCTCGTCGTTGATCGTGCCCTGCTGCGCCAGGGCGTCGGCGACCTCGCGAAAGGCCGACTGGATGGACCGCTCGTAGCGGGCGACCGCGATATCGCGATCGACCTCGGCCACTTCGAGCAGGGCGCGATTGCGGCCGCCATCGAAGATCGGCATCCGGACCGCGGGGATGAAGTTCCAGGTGCCCGAGCCGCCGTCGAACAGGCCCGAGAGTTCGCCGCTCGCGGTGCCGATGCCGGCGGTCAGGCCGATCGACGGGTAGAAGTTCGCGCGCGCCGCGCCGATGTTGGCATTGGCGGCGCGCAGCAGGCGCTCGGCCTGCGCGATGTCGGGCCGGTGCTGCATCACCTCGGAAGGCAGGCCCGCGGCCAGCTGGGTGACGGCGACGACCCGGTCGAGATCCGGACCGGGCAGCAGTTCGGCAGGCACCGGTGCGCCCACCAGCAACGCGAGCGCGTTGCGGTCCTGGGCGAGCAGGCGCTGGAAGCGGGCGAGATCGGCGCGGGCCGATTCGACCGTGGTCTGCGACTGGCGCAGGTCGAGCGCCGAGGCCACCCCGAGTTCGTGGCTGCGCACCACCAGCTTGTGGGCCTCCTCGCGGTTGGCGAGGGTGTCGCGCACCAGTTCGAGCCGGGCCTGGTCGGCGGCGAGCGCGACCCAGGCGCGCGAGACTTCGGCAACCAGGCTGATCGCGACGCTGCGACGCGCCTCGCCGGTGGCGAAGTACTGTTCGAGCGCGGCATCGCGCAGGCTGCGGACACGGCCGAAGAAATCCAGCTCGTAGGAGGCGATGCCGACGCTGGCGCCGTACTGATGGGTCGTCATCGACTGGCCGGTCATGGACAGGTCGGCCGGTACGCGCTGGTGGGTACCGCTGCCGCTCGCGTCGATCGTCGGGAAGCGGCCCGCATCCTGGATCTGGTAGAGCGCCCGGGCTCGCTCGATGTCGAGTGCCGCGATCCGCAGGTCGCGGTTGTTGTGAAGCGCGATGTCGATGAGTTGCTCGAGCCGCGCATCGGCGACGAACTCGCGCCAGGGCATGTCGGCGTCCGCCGCTGCGCTGGTGCCGGCCGGGGCGGCCGCGGCGGCGTTCGCGGCGGGGCCCTCGGGCCAGTCCTGCCCGACCGGGGCGGCGGGTCGCTCGTACTGCGGCGCCATGCTCGCGCAGGCCGACAGCGCGGCGGCGATGGCAAGGAGGGTCAGGCGTTTCATCTCGGGGCTCCTAGGCATCGATCGGCGGTTCGGCCGCGACGCGCTTGCTGTCGCGGCCGAAGATCCGGCGCACGACCACGAAGAACAGCGGCACGAAGAAGATGCTGAGCAAGGTGCCGGCAATGGTGCCGCCGAGCACCCCGGTGCCGATCGCATTCTGGCTGCCGGAGCCGGCGCCGGTGGAGATCGCGAGCGGCACGACGCCGAGCGCGAAGGCGAGCGAGGTCATGATGATCGGCCGCAGGCGCAGCTTGACGGCTTCCAGGGTCGCCTCGATCAGGCCGAGGCCCTGTTCGATCTGCGCCTTGGCGAACTCCACGATCAGGATCGCGTTCTTCGCCGACAGCCCGACCGTGGCGAGCAACGCAACCTGGAAGTAGACGTCGTTCGACAGGCCCCGGCTGCTCGAGGCGAGCAGCGCGCCGAGGATGCCCAGGGGCACGATCAGCATCACCGAGAACGGGATCGACCAGCTCTCGTAGAGCGCCGCCAGGCACAGGAACACCACCAGCAGCGACAGCACGTAGAGCAGCGGCGCCTGGTCGCCCGTCTGGCGCTCCTCGTAGGACAGGCCGGTCCAGGAGATGCCGACGCCGTCCGGCAGCTGCGCCGCAATGCGCTCGACCGCCGCCATCGCATCGCCGGTGCTCTTGCCCGGAGCCGCCTCGCCGAGGATCTCGAGCGCCGGCAGGCCGTTGTAGCGCTCGAGCCGGGGGGCGCCGGAAGTCCAGCGGGCGCTGGCGAAGGCCGAGAACGGCACCATTTCGCCACGAGAACTGCGCACATACCAGCGGTCGAGGTCCTCGGGCATCATCCGGAACTGGGCATCGGCCTGCACGAACACCCTCTTCACCCGGCCCTTGTCGATGAAGTCGTTGACATAGGTGCCGCCCCAGGCGGTGGAAAGCGCATCGTTGATCTCGGCCATGGTCAGGCCGAGCGCACCGGCTGCCGCCGTATCGACCTCGATGTGGTACTGCGGGGTATCGGGCTGGGCGTTGGGTCGCACGCCGGTCATGTCGGGGTCCTGCGCGGCCATGCCGAGGAACTGGTCGCGGGCGGCGAGCAGCACATCGCGGCCGACACCGGCCTGGTCCTGCAGGAAGAAGTTGAAGCCGGTGGCGATGCCGAGCTCCGGGATCGGCGGCGGGGCGAAGGCGAAGGCCATCGCGTCACGCATCTGCATGAACGCACCCATCGCACGGCCGGCGACCGACTGGGCCTCGAGCGCTTCGCCCGGGCGCTCCTCCCAATCCTTGAGCCGCACGAACCCGAGGCCCATGTTCTGGCCGGTGCCGCCGAAGCTGAAACCGGCGACCGTGAACACCGATTCGACGGCTTCCTTCTCGTTTTCCAGGAAATGCTCCTGGACCTTGTCGAGCACTTCGAGGGTGCGCTCCTGGGTCGCTCCCGCGGGCAGTTGCACCTGGGTGAGCAGGACGCCCTGGTCCTCGTCGGGCAGGAAGGCGGTGGGCATGCGCCCGAACATGAAGACGACGACGCCGACGATGACGAGGTAGATGAGCAGGAAGCGGCCGGTGCGCGCGAGGATGTAGCCGACCGTCGACTGGTAGCCGCGGTTGCTGCGCTCGAAGCCGCGGTTGAACCAGCCGAAGAAGCCGCGCGTCTTGCCCTGGTGGCCCTTCTCGATGGGCTTGAGCATGGTCGCGCACAGCGCCGGGGTCAGGACCAGGGCGACCAGCACCGACAGCGCCATCGCGGAGACGATGGTGATCGAGAACTGCCGGTAGATGACGCCGGTCGAGCCGCCGAAGAAGGCCATCGGCACGAACACCGCCGAGAGCACCAGGGTGATGCCGACCAGCGCACCGGTGATCTGGCCCATCGACTTGCGGGTCGCCTCGCGCGGCGACAGGCCTTCCTCGCTCATGATGCGCTCGACGTTCTCGACGACCACGATCGCGTCGTCGACGAGCAGGCCGATGGCGAGCACCATCGCGAACATCGTGAGCGTGTTGATCGAGAAGCCTGCCGCCGACAGCACTCCGAAAGTGCCCAGCAACACCACCGGCACCGCGATCGCCGGGATGAGGGTGGCCCTGAAGTTCTGCAGGAACAGGTACATCACGAGGAAGACGAGCACGATGGCCTCGATCAGCGTCATCACGACGCTTTCGATCGACAGCTTCACGAAGGGCGTGGTGTCGAAGGGAATCAGCCACTCCAGACCCTGCGGGAAGGACTCGGCGAGCCGCTCCATCTCGGCCTTGACCAGGTCGGCGGTGTCGAGCGCGTTGGCGCCCGAGGCGAGGCGGATCGCGACGCCGGTGGCCGGTTTGCCGTTGTAGCGGGGCACGAAGTTGTACTGCTCGCTGCCGAGTTCGACCCGGGCAACATCGCCCAGGCGCACCACGGCGCCATCACTGGTCGTGCGCAGCAGGATCGCGCGGAACTGCTCGGGCGTCTGGAGGCGGGTCTGCGAGGTGATGGTCGCGTTGAGCTCCTGCCCGGGCACCGCCGGCGCCCCGCCGAGCTCGCCCGCCGAGACCTGCGCGTTCTGCGCGAGAATCGCCGACTTGACGTCGGCCGGCGTCAGGGCGAAGTTCTGCAGTCGTTCCGGGTCGAGCCAGATGCGCATCGCATAGCCGGCGCCGAAGACCTGCAGTTCGCCCACGCCGGGTACCCGGCTGATCGGATCCTGGATGTTGGTGACGATGTAGTCGGCCAGGTCCGTCTGGGTGATGTCCGGATTGTCGGAAATGAGGGAGATCACCATCAGGAAGGCGGCGGTCGACTTGTTGACCTGCACCCCCTGGCGCTGGACCTCCTGCGGCAGCACGGGAATCGCGAGCGAAAGCTTGTTCTGCACCTGCACCTGGGCGATGTCCGGATCGGTGCCGGCATCGAAGGTGAGGGTGACAGTGGCCCGGCCGGTGGAGTCGCTGGTCGACTTCATGTAGCGCAGGCCGTCGATGCCGGTCATGCGCTGCTCGATGACCTGGGTGACCGTGTCCTGCAGGGTCGCCGCCGAGGCGCCGGGATAGTTGGCGTTGATCGTGACCGACGGCGGCGCGATCTGCGGGTACTGCGAGACGGGCAGGCTGAAGATGGCCAGCAAGCCCGCCAGCATGATGACGATCGCGATGACCCAGGCGAAGACCGGGCGATCGATGAAAAAACGTGCCATGGCTGCTTACGTCCCCGCTCAGTTGGATGCGGCGGGGGCGGTGGCCGGTGCCTCGGCGGCCGGCGCCGATGCGGGCTCGACCACGGTCACCGGGACGCCGGGACGGATCTTCTGCAGACCTTCGACGATCACACGATCGCCGGCGGCCAGGCCTTCGCTGACCAGCCACTGGTCGCCGATGGTGCGCTCGGTGACGAGCTGGCGCTGGGCCACCCTGCCTTCCTCGTCGACGACCATCGCGATCGCCTGGCCGCGCGCGTCTCGGGTCACGCCACGCTGCGGCGCGAGGATCGCGTTGTCGCGCACGCCTTCCTCGAGAAGGGCGCGCACATACATGCCGGGCAGCAGTTCGCGGTCCGGGTTGGGGAACACCGCCCGCAGGGTGACGCTGCCGGTGGCCGGGTCGACCGTGGCCTCGGAGAACTGCAGGCGGCCCTCGTGTTCGTACTCGGTGCCGTCGGGCAGCAGCAGCTTCGCGCTGGCCTGGTCCTTGCCGACGCTGCGCAGCTTGCCGCTGGCGAGATCGCGGCGCATCTGCAGCAGCTCGTTCGTGGAGCGGGTGAGATCGACGTAGATCGGGTCGAGCTGCTGGATGGTCGCCAGCGGCTGGGGCTGGCTGGCCGTGACCAGGGCGCCGGCTGTGACCGAGGACCGACCGATGCGCCCGCCGATGGGGGCGGTGATCCGGCTGTGGTCGAGATTGATGCGGGCCGACTCGACCGCGGCCTTCGCGGCCGCCACGTCGGCCTTGCCCAGGGCGAGGGCGGCGCGTGCGTCATCGCGCGCCTGGCGACTGACCGCATCCACCCGGGAAAGTTCCTCGTAGCGTTTCGCGGTGATCTCGGCGCTCTTGAGGTTCGCCTCGGCCCGGGCGAGCGCCGCGCGCGCGCTTTCGCTGGCGGCCTTGTAGGTTGCGTCGTCGACCTGGTAGAGCACCTGCCCCGCCTTGACGTCGGTGCCTCGGTGAACTTGCGCTCCTGGATGATGCCGGAGACCTGCGGCCGCACCTCGGCAACGAGATAGGGCGAGGTCCGGCCGGCGAGCTCGGTGCTCAGGGATATCGACCGCGGCTCGATCGTCACCGTGACCACCTCGGGCGGCGGAGGCGGAGGCGGCGCCGGCGGCGCGTCCTGGCCGCATGCGGACAGCGCCGCGGCAATGGCGAGCAGCGCGGCCGGCGCGAGCCGGCGAACGAGAATACGGGTGGCGTGAGCCTGGATGTTGTTGGTGTGCACGAAAGTCCCGGTTCGGTTCGTTCGGCTCGAGATCGTCGAGCGGATGAAGGCGGCTGCGCGAGGGATGCCGGAGGATGAGAGGACAGCGCCGGAAAAAACGATGCGGCAGCGCAGCAACAGGCCCTGAATGAACATTCATTCTGGATGCGGGTTTCCTGCCTGTCAAGGATTTTCGCACGGCAACACCCCGGTGCACTGTCATCCAATCGGCATCAAAACGACGCAAAACGCTCATATCGCGGCAACAGACTCCCGGCTGGCGTTGCCCCGGCGAGGTGCTGCGCCGCAACGCGCCGGCCCGAGGCAGCAGATGCCCACCCGGCAATTCTTCGAACAACCAGCTGGAAACGAGATGAAACGACATGCCATCGCGCTGGCCCTGGCCGGCTTCCTACTGTCTCCCGCGGCCCGCGCGGATGTCGAACTGATGGGCAAGGCCCTGCAGGTATACGGCAAGCTGCATGTGTCCTACGACCTCTACGACCGCGGCGGCTCCACGGTCGACGTTCCCGATCCTTCCGACTCGGAAGTCGTCTCGAATTCCTCGCGCCTCGGCTTCAAGGGCGAAGTCGACCTCGGCGCCACCACCAAGGCACTGTGGAAGTTCGAATCCGAGATCGACGTGGTCGGCGAGGTCGGCGAACTGAAGGCACGTTCACGCTACCTCGGTGTCGGGGGCGGCTGGGGGCATGTCCTGGTCGGCATCGAGGACACCCCGCTCAAGCGGCTGGCCGGCTCCTACACCGAATTCGGCGACACCATCGCCGATCGTCGCGGCATCCTCGGCCAGGTTTCCAGCGGCGCCCATCTTTTCAACGTGCGCGCCAAGAACATGGTCACCTACGGCTACCGGGGCAAGGGCTTCGCCTTCGACCTGATGGCCGCCAACGACTTCGAGGACGTCACCGATCCGGACCAGAGCGACAACCAGCTCTTCGGAGTCGGGCTGTCGTACAAGGCGAGCAACTGGGGCGCCGGCATTGCCTGGGAATCGCAGTCCGACATGGGCGGTGTCGACGGCGCGGACGCCGACGCGATCCGTTTCGGCGGCAACTACTCCTTCGGCAGGTTCAAGGTCGGCGGCCTCTACGAGATGCTGAGCGACGACGGCTGGGGCAACCGGGTCGAACGCGACGCGTTCGCGATCAACGCCTCGATGCAGATCGCCCCGGACTGGAAGATCGCGATCCAGTACATGGAAGCCGACTCGTCGGACGCCGGCAATGACGGTGCGGACGAGATCGCGATCGGCGCCTACTACAAGATCACCAAGGCCGTCGAGGTCTACGCGATGTACGCCGAGCTGTCGAACGAAAGCAACGCCAGCTATCGTCTCGCGCGCTCGGGCCATGGCCAGGCCTACCAGCCGACGGCCGCCGGCGAGAAGGTCAACGCGTTCTCGGTGGGCATGTCGCTCAGCTTCTGATTGTTGCCCGGACCCGGTGAAACCCGGGGTCCTGGGGCCACCCCCTCCACAGGGGTGGCCCCGTCTCATGCGCCAGCCGACCAAGCTCATGCGCATGTCGTTGGAAAACAGCCCGGCACTCGATTCATAATTCGGATTCCGCATGTGGACCGCCGTTTCGGTCCCGACAACCGGCATCCGATCGATGAATTTCCAGCAACTTCGCTCCGCGCGCGAAGCCGCAAGGCGCGGCTTCAACCTGACCACCGTGGCCGAGGTGCTGCATACCTCGCAGCCCGGCGTGAGCCGCCAGATCCGCGAACTCGAGGACGAGCTCGGGGTGGCGATCTTCGCGCGGGCCGGCAAGCGCCTGACCGGGCTGACGCCGCCCGGGCGAGTGATCCTCCCGCTGATCGAGCGCCTGCTGCTCGAAGCGGACAACCTGCGCCGGGCCGGCGAAAACTTCGCCGCCCAGGATCGCGGCTCCTTGACGATAGCGGCCACCCACTCACAGGCGCGCTACGCCCTGCCTCATGCGGTGCGTGATTTCAGCGAGCGGCACCCCGACGTGACCTTGATCATGCATCAGGGCTCGCCACGGCAGATCGCCGAACTGCTGCTCTCGGGCGAAGCCGACATCGGCATCGCCACCGAGGCCCTGGCCGAGTATCCGGGGCTGGCGGCGATGGCGAGCTATCGCTGGACACACTCGATCGTCGTCCCGCCCGGGCATCCGCTCGCCCGGGACGCCGAGCAGGGCATCGAACCGAGCCTCGAGCGGCTGGCCCAGTTCCCGATCATCACCTACGAGCCCGGCTTCACCGGGCGCAGCCATATCGACGAGGCTTTCCGCCGGGCCGGGCTGCGGCTCGAGCCGGTCCTCTCGGCGATGGACGCCGACGTCATCAAGACCTATGTCGAGCTCGGCATGGGCGTGGGCATCATCGCGGCGATCGCCTTCGACGAGGCGCGCGATCCGCAACTGCGCGCGATCGATGCCCGGCACCTGTTCAGCGCCAACCTGACCCGGCTGGCGCTGCGCCGCGGCAGCTTCCTGCGCAGCTATGTCTACGACTTCATCGAGCTGTTCGCCCCGCCCCTGACCCGCGAGGTGGTCGACCGGTGGCTGGCCTCGCCCCCGGGCTCCCGCCTCGATCCCTGACGGGCCTTCGGGCTGGGGCGCCTTGCCGTACAAGCGTACTGTCTGCGGCGCCCCGCCTTGTCATGCGCCCGAAGGCGCGCCGGGAAGTCGGGTGCTACTGGGTGACGGGCAATCCCGATGCGTCGAACATCCCCTCGAAGAGGATCGAGCTGAGATAGCGCTCGCCCGAATCGGGCAGCACCACCACGATCGTCTTGCCCTTGTTCTCGGGCTGCTTCGCCAGGCGCAGCGCGGCGACCACCGCGGCGCCGCTCGAGATGCCCGACAGGATGCCCTCTTCACTGGCGAGGCGCCGGGCGTATTCGACCGATTCCTCGTTCGACACCTGTTCCACGCCGTCGATGAGCGAGAGGTCGAGCGTGCCCGGGATGAAGCCCGCGCCCAGGCCCTGGATCTTGTGGGGCCCCGGCGCAAGCTCCTGGCCGGCGCGCGCCTGGGTGATCACGGGACTGGCGATCGGCTCGACCGCGATCGACTGGATCGCCTTACCCTTGGTCTTCTTGATGTAACGCGATACGCCGGTGATGGTGCCGCCGGTGCCGACGCCCGACACGAGGATGTCGATCGCGCCGTCGGTGTCGTTCCAGATCTCGGGGCCGGTGGTCGACTCGTGGATCGCCGGATTGGCCGGATTCTCGAACTGCTGCAGCAGCACGTACTTCGGGTCGGAAGCGGCAAGCTCCTCGGCCTTCGCGATGGCCGCCTTCATGCCCTTGGCACCCTCGGTCAGCACCAGCTTCGCGCCATAGGCGAGCAGCAGTTTGCGACGCTCGATGCTCATGGTGTCGGGCATGGTGAGGGTGAGCGGGATGCCCTTGGCGGCGGCCACATAGGCCAGCGCGATCCCGGTATTGCCACTGGTCGGTTCGACCAGTTCCTTGCCCGGGCCGAGCAGGCCCTTCTTCTCGGCTTCCCAGATCATCGCCGCGCCGATCCGGCACTTGACCGAATAGGCGGGATTGCGCCCCTCGATCTTGGCGAGCACCGTCGCGCCCGCGCCCTCGGTGATGCGGTTCAGCCGTACCAGGGGAGTGTTCCCGATGGACAGCGAATTGTCTTGATGGATTCGGCTCATGGTTTTTTCCTCGGGAGCTGGGGTTCTCGCAGCCGGACAGGCTAGCCGCGGGCTGGTTCATTCTGAACGAAGCATTGCATACATGCTTCATCGTTTCGCGCATGTCCCTGCCCTTGCTTCTTTCTCGATACGGGCTCGCATTCGAGTGCAGGACAAGGCGGGGCGCCGCAGACAGTACGGTTGTACGGCAAGGCGCCCCAACGCAGTCATGCGCTCGAATGCG
>Ga0172382_10007258_pt1 | contig 15805 bp, 11 predicted proteins | sample Leawel138RmetaG_FD_122245 | JGI IMG/M metagenome (GOLD analysis project Ga0172382, IMG submission 122245) | Leachate microbial communities from a municipal landfill in Southern Ontario, Canada - Leachate well 138R metaG | ecosystem: Engineered > Solid waste > Landfill > Unclassified | place...
CGGGAGGCCCTCTGCAAACGGGGAGTTCAAATAGAGCTGCCTGGATACGGCTATGCAATCTATTTACTTAGTATCGGCAAACGCTAGTCGGGAAAATACAAGGCGGCTATTGCGAAAGATGAATAAGAAATGGAGACTGTTGCGAATTTGGAAGAATGCCATGAAACATAGCATCAGGCGGGGCATAAAACTGGCAATTAGATTATATGAAAAGAGAAGCTGCTATTGGATAGTATTAGCAGTATACCTGGTTATCATTAAGATAACCAGAGACAGTTCATCTGTTTCCTTTCTCCCTTTTATTATTTTGTGGGGAAAGGAGCATAATTATATTACTAAAGCAGCACTGGAAGTCTTATCTGAAAAAGAGCAGAAATTCCTGGAGCCGGAGAGGGATCTGCTCTGGAAAGTATACTGCGAATTTCCCGATTTGAATTGGGCGCATTATGGATGCTTCGGCGGAGAGAGCGGCAGCCCCGATGTGCCGAGAACGAATGATATTCGGCGCGAATGGGATATTTCTTATTACTGCGGCTTCGATCCCGTAACTCATAAAGCGCCGGATTATATACCGAGAATGCTCTCCGATACCGCTTATGCTCCACCCTTTTACCATAAGGAGATGTACAGGGAAGGTGCCGGCTATTGCCCGATGGGCAATTACGGTGCCCCGGCGCGCTATTTCCCCAAGGTTATAGATTGCTGGAGGGATGGGCGTCTTGCGGACGGGATGCGCTTTTTGGGAGTATTACTGCATCACGTCGAGGATAGAGGAGCCTTTGCCTACTGGCCGGACCTGCATATCAAAGGGCATGTTTCTGACGCAGACAGGGTTATCCGGCTGCAGGATTATACCCCTCGGATGCTTGGCGCAACCCTTGATGAGGCTGTTGCCGGCATCGAGGGGCGCATGCATGATTTACTCGGCTTTACGGAAGCAAACGTGCCTGAAGTAGCCGCAGCCTGGAAGTCAGGGGATATATCTGTAGCGGAAAGGCTTATTTTGAAGAACGCCCTGGAGAATGTCAGAGTTGTAGCCGATGTTATCCATACTGCCATTGAGCTGGTGGATTGCAACATAAGTGTTCCTTACTGGTGCGATTATCGCAATCTGCCTGCCATGATCAACCTGTTGCAAAACCCCGGTTTTGAAATAAACGATGGTACAGATGTGCCTGCCGGCTGGGTAGCGAGACATTATGATCTGCAGGATAGGGTGGGCCGGGCAGAATGGGAATGGAGCCGCTTTTATTCCATTTGGTTCACGCCGGTCAGGAGCGAAGAGCGCTCTCTGAAGCTTATGTGGACGCCGCCGCAGGGGATCGAATGGCGGCAGAGATGGACATGTGCGGTGCCAGTCAAAGCGGGACAGATGTTTGAATGTGCGGGCTGGATGAAGACGGAGAAGGCTACGGGGGCAAGCTATCTGGTGGTCTACTTTTATACCAGGGATAACGAGCCGGTGGCGGAGCACAGAAGCGTGGAACTATCCGGCTCTATTGATTGGCGGAGAGTTTCTTTCCGAACTGAAGTTCCGGAGCAGGCTGAAAAAGTGCTGGTTGCCTGTCGCAGCGACGGAAATGACGGAGCGGTCTGGTTTGATGATCTGGAATTAATCCGTCTTTCGTAACAGCTTTTTATGGGCTGTAGGACAGGATTAATAATGGAATAGTTGCAATCAGAAGGGGGTAATTGCAGTGAAAAGATATTTCGTATTGATGATCTTTCTTGTGGTGTGGTTTACCTTATCAGCATGGGCGCAGACTGATGCTAGAGAGAATATTATACCCAATCCAGGATTTGAAGATGGAGTTAACTCACCTAAGGATTGGGTGGCAGTCCTGGGGAGAGGTGATATGTCCAGGCGTGTCAACTTGGAATGGACCTCAGAACATGCTCATTCAGGAGAGCGGTCGCTCAAGATTTCAGCGACAGAGAATCCGGGCCGAACTTTAGGATGGATGATTGATGAAAAATATCAGGTTGAAGTCAAAGGTGGTTCAAAACTAAAGGTCTCTGCCTGGATGAAGACTGATAATGTAGTTATGGGTGAAACCGATTACAATACGCCGGTGGTTGTTCTACGAGCCTTTGATGCTGGCGGCAAGATACTGAAGCAGTATTGGATAGCTAGAGCTGTTGCCAAGGCAACAGACTGGACAAAATATGAGAGCCAATTTCAACTCCCGGACAGCGCTTCCAGAATACAGCTTTTATGCGGTTTGAGCTGTTGCACCGGCACAGCGTGGTTTGATGACCTGTCTGTTATCATTACCGATGATAGATTACTGCCTGATGCAGTCTCCTCGGCTCTGTCTGGAGCCACGGCTGTCGGCGAAATAACAAGACCAATTATTATTCCCCAACCCTGGAAGGAGCATTACGGCCAACAGACGATTCCTTTGAAGAAAATAACTTTGGTTGTTGGGCAGAATAGTAAAGATGCGCATTTCATAGAGGAGTTATGCACCTTTCTTAAGGATAAGACGAGGGAAGAAACCCCGGTGCTTTCATTGGATGATGATCTTACCGCCTGTAAAAATATTATCCTGGCAGGTAGACACGATGATACTCCCCTGATAGGAGAATACCTGCGCAGGTTTAAGATACCGGTTAATTGGTCCGATTTGGGCGATCAGGGATATGTTCTATCAGTCGGACGGCTATTCGACAAAAACGTCATACTGCTGATCGGAAATACCTGGCAGGGTGTTTATTATGCCGTGCAATCTTTCAAGCAGTATCTTGTCAGCAGCGGTGACGGCTATATGTTGTTGGAAGGAACAATAATAGATAAACCGGATTTTATCCGACGCGGGCTGGTGCCAGGAACGATGAGCCTTAGTCGCATCGATAAATGGATGGTTCCCCTGAAAATGAACATCTTCTTCGGCCCGTCGCATAATGTCATTACGGGCTCCTATGAGTGGTGGAAGCCTTTTACCGATGCCCAGAAAGGACAGATGGCTGATTTCGTCAGGAACTGTGAACAGAGGTTCATTATACCGGTTGCTGCCGTCAGGCCCGATAGAGGCTATACCAGACGTATCAGATTCTCCGATCCGCAGGATATCGAGGCTCTTAAGATACAACTTAAGGATTATTATGGTTGCGGTTTCAGATGCTTTCACTTGGCATTTGATGATGGGCCAATACAACTGGAATATGCTGAGGATAAGAAGAATTTTGCCGGGCTGGCCGCGGCACATTATTCCTTGGCAGATACGCTGTACCGACAACTCAAAAGCATCGACCAGAAGAATAGATTGTATATTACTCCTAAACACTATAATAACCCACTGGAATGGAGCCCTGGACAGAGAGATTACATGAAGGTGCTTTCGGCCCTTCCTCAGGAGGTTGTTTTTAACAATGCAGGCGTGAGTACAGCAGAAGCAGCGAGTAAGTTCGTTGAAATCACCGGCCGCAAACCCTTCTACTGGGATAACTGGGCTACCGGTTTCGAGACCATGAAGCCGGTACCGGTTATAGTGCCTGCTCCTGCCGTCCGTAACGACAGGAAGATGGCTGAGCTTACGCAAGGGTATATGTTCCCATTAATAGACAAAGAGATGATCTGGTATCTGGCCAGCGATTATATGTGGAACGCTTCGCGCTTTGATCCGCAAAAATCCGTTGCCAGAGCCGCGGCCAAGATATTCGGCAGCGAGGCTCTGCAGAAGTTGCAGAACTATCAGAAATTAGCTGATGAGACCTTCAGCTTAGCTTTATCCGGCGATACCCGGGAAGAGAGGCTCCTAGCGGCTGCGAAGCTGACCGAAAGGTTCAAACAAGGCCTGTCGGCTCTTAAAGGAGTAATTCTCGATGATTTTTACCAGGAGATAGAGACAGGGGTGACGGGCCGTATTCAACTCCTGGAGAAGGTTCTGATACCGCAGTTACAGGAGAAACCCTTCCCGGTGGATGTTTACCGGGTAGACCGTGCCCCTGTTATAGACGGAAGGCTTAACGATGCTTGCTGGAAGACGGCTGTTACGCTTGAAGGTTTCAGCATGCCTCTGACAGGTGCCGTCAAGGTAAGCCCTGCCAGAGAGCAAACAGAGGCACGGTTATGTTGCGATGATAAGTATCTCTACATAGCTTTCATCTGCCATGAACCTGCTATGCTGCAGCTAAAGGCTTTGATGACTGCATCGGACAGTGAGGTCTACAGCGACGATTGCGTGGAAATTATGCTGGGCGATGACCGTGGGGCTTACTATCATCTGGTGATAAACTCTCTGGGTACGGTTTACGACGCCCAGAAAACAGATAAGAGTTGGAATAGCGGTATGAAGGCAGCGGTTTCCCGTGAGAAGGGTGCCTGGGTGGTAGAGACGGCCATACCGTTGGCTGTGATCAAACAGAAAATAAGCGCAACAAAGATGCTGAACTTCAATCTGTTTCGGACCAGATATGCCGGGGGTAGGCCGGAATACAGTTCTTGGTCGGTGGTCGAAAGGAGCTTTCATGCACCGGAACGTTTCTGGCGTCTGCGTTTTGCTGGATAGAAACGGGCGAAGGACTGGTAGTTATGCTCAATGAGTAAAGGACGGCAGAGGCGATAATGCAACAGGGTTTCGTCAATATAATCAACTTCATTCGCGGCACCGAGCCCAGGAATCCGGATTTGGATCTGCTTGAGCCGGTGATCGAACAATCGCGTCTTATTAAGAAGCATGGCTTGCCGGCTACCTGGCTGCTGCAGTATGATGCGCTGATCAATGACAACTTTACCTCCGTGCTTAAGCGCTTGGATGGACGGCAGGAGATAGGCATCTGGTTGGAAATGGTGCAGCCGCTGGTAGAGCGGGCCGGCCTGCCCTGGCGGGGACGTCCCGGTTATGCCTGGGATTGGCATGCGGATATATCTTTTCCCATCGGCTATACCCCGTCTGAAAGAGAAAAGCTGACGGATATCTTCATGGCCGATTTCAAGGAGATCTTCGGATATTACCCACGCTCTGTCGGCTCATGGATAATAGATGCCCATCTGCTTTCTTATCTCTTTGATCGCTACGGTATTACGGCTGCCTGCAACTGCCGGGATCAATGGGGCACCGATGGTTATACTCTTTGGGGAGGCTACTTCAGCCAGGCTTATTATCCCAGCCGTATGAACTCTCTAATGCCGGCCCAGCATACCGAAGCTCAGATAGACGTGCCTGTTTTTCGTATGCTGGGCAGCGATCCTATTTACCAGTATGATGCTAAAATAGAGGAGAATGGGCAAAACGTATTTACGCTGGAGCCTGTTTACAGCGTATCTGGAGCTTCATCCGAATGGGTGAGCTGGTTCTTTGAGACAATTTTGGACGGTCCTTCACTTACTTTCGGATATACTCATGTAGGCCAGGAGAACTCCTTCGGCTGGCCGGCGATGTCTGAAGGATTGACCTATCAGGTGGAATTGGTGGCACAATTGGCTGCTGCCGGCCGGCTGCAGGTAAAAACCCTGGCGGAGACAGGCGAAATATTTCGTTCCAGGTATAGATTAACGCCGGCATCAGCCGTTACCGCTCTCAGCGATTGGCAGGGGCAGAGGCGTAAATCGGTCTGGTATTGCAGTCGTTACTACCGGGCAAATTTCTTTTGGGAGAACAAGCGCTTCCGGATACGCGATATTCACCTGTTCGATGAGAACTACCGGGAGCGCTATTTGGAGTCAACCTGTACTACTCCAGGTTGTACATACGATACTCTGCCCGTAATGGAAGGTTTTTTGTGGAGTAATGATCGTTATGATGCCGGTATACGGCTGGTGGAGGTATTATCTGGCGGGCAATGCCGTGAAATACAGGGGCTGGATATTGATGTAAAGGATGGAACAGGCGAACTCAGTATTTCCTGGAATTGCGAAAGAGGCATCAAGGCAAATATGACCTGTTCTCCGGAGAGATTACGTTTCTTGCTTGATCCAGCGGATACGGCCTGGGGCCTGCATATCAGCTGGGACGGCTCCAAAGAGATCGCCATCACTGAAATTGAAAAGCATTGCTTGAGTTGCCGGCATAACGGCTATGCTTATGAAGTGTTATGCCCAAGGGGAAGGATTGTCAAGGATAGCGATTCTTCCATACTTATCGTACCCGATGTTAATGAAATCATACTCTGTTTCAGCACCCGAGGATCATTGCTGGAAGCAGACTTATACACTTTAGCGCAGTATAAAGAATGTAGGGAAAGAGGCTGATAAAAGAAATGAAGATGAAGGTCGGTTCGTTTTACTATCTGGCGGTAATATTCTGTCTGGCAATATTACTCCCCGGCTGCGGAGGCAACAAGGTTGGCGATCAGGGTAAGATAACGGTTGTTATTGCTTGTACCTATAACCCTATAGACATCGGCTGTCAGATCATAGATAAATCTTTAGATGAGTTTATGAAGCGGAATCCGGATATCAAGGTAAAGAAGATATGGCTTACAGAGCAATATAATGCTAAGTTGCTGACTATGATAGCCGGCGGCAATTCTCCTGATATCTTCAGAGTATCGCCTGATTATATTCCTACTTTTGCCCAGAAAGGCATTCTTGAGCCGCTTGATAAATATATTGCCAAAAGCAGCGTATTTAAGCTGGATGACTTCTACCCTCAGGTGCTGTATAAATATAAGTATAATACACAGCATAAGACTATAGGCAAAGGGCCGATATACGGTTTTGGAACCGACTGGTCCAGCGATTACACTTTATTCTACAATAAGGATATGTTTGATAAAGCCGGATTGTCGTATCCCACCGGGAGCATGAGTTGGGCGGAGTTTCGGCAGACGGCGCTCAAGCTGACAAGGGTGGGAGATAGCGGGAAAGAGTTTGGCTGCCGCCTTGTAGATGTTATCCCATTGATTTATCAAAATGGGGGGAGCGTATTCAGTCCGGACGGCAAGAAATGTTTACTGAACAGCCCGCAGGCAGTAGAGGCTTTTCAGTATCTGGTAGACCTGCGAATAAAAGACAGAGTTATGCCATCTGCCAGCGATATGCAAGCCCAAAATCAGTTACAGCTTTTTCAGACGGGCAGGCTAGGTATGTTTTTATCCGGGAGGCATTTCGTACCAATAATGCAAAAACAGATCAAGGGCTTGAATTGGGGAGTAGCTCCCGGAATCCACCAGAAGAAGAGAATAAACATGGTGATAGGGCCTTTTGGCTGGGTAATAAGCAGCAAAACGAGGCGCAAGGAAGCTGCGTGGAAGCTGATGGAACATCTGGTGGTAGGTGACGGTGTAAAAGAACTGGCCAGGGCAGGCTATAATATCCCGGCGGTTAAAAAGATAGCCGAATCAGATATGTTTCTCAGCAATCCCAATCATCCTGCTGGTATAAATAAAGTGTTTATGGATGAAGTGAAGTATACGGTACCGAGTCCTCTGACGCCGTATGCTCCTACAGACCGGTGGCAGGGCATAATAGCCGGTGAATTGGAATTAGCCTGCTTGAAGAAACAAACGGCACAGCAAGCAGCATGGAATGCTACTCGCAAGATCAACGAATTACTGGCTGAGAATATCGGAAATAAGCAATAAAAACATGCGAACGAAGAGGTTTGCTGAAACTTGATTGGAAGCATAATGGTATCGGCATCAACAGTTGCCGGCTCATGCCGGAGTAGATTCTGCACGCTGGTAATTGCAGCTTCAGCCTAAGAATTTAGCCCTTTGATAACTTCAGCTCATATGCTCAGCTTCGTGCTCTCTAAATACCCGTGCTTGTCGCAGGCTGTGCAGGGGGGCCGGGATACTGCCTGTAAAAAGCAAGAAGGTTGATAGGATTGAATTCTGATGCCGACCACTTACATTCAATGGCGATTGGATAGAAGCGCCGATGCGCCATGACTGTATGCAGGCATAGTTCGTTCAATATGAAATGCTCTCATAGCATATGAAGATGGCATGGGCATCCTTATCTGGAGCGATAATCTCTGGGTGAACAGCCGTAATATGCTTTAAATACCTTCCTGAAATAAGAGCTGTCGGTAAACCCCATTGACCGTGCCACTTCAGATATATTCAAGCGGTAATCGGAGAGCAGCTTGGCAGCATTCTGCATGCGCACTTCATTGATATAGCTTGAGAGAGTAAAACCGCTTTCCTGGCTGAAGACACGCGAGAGATAGTAAGTGCTGATATTCAGTGCGGTGGCAATCTCTTCCAGAGATACCGGGCGGCAAAATTCTCTTTGAATGTAGTTTTTGGCCTCATTCATAATCCAGGTGCGCCTGTCTCCGCCTGCAGTCGCAGCAGAGGGGGTGTCGTTATCAATACAAATGGAAGCTTCCTGGCATAGATAACAGATAATCCTCAGCAAGGATGCGGCTACCAGTTGCCGGTTGAAAGGCAGGCCCAGGACAAAATCCTGGTAGAGCGTATGAAATTCAGCGCTGATCTTCTGCCGGATGCCGGAATTCTGCGTGGTCAACTGCGACGGGAGAAAGCTCTTCAGTAATCGGGATTCTCCAGCCCAATGGAACTGGGCCAGGTAGACCTCAAAGGGTTTGTTTTGAGCAAAGATATCGCGGTGCGGCATGTTGGCAGGAAGGTAAAGAGTATCGCCTTCACCGGCAGTAATGGAGTATTCTGCAGTTCGGATTTCAACATTGCCTTGCAGAACATACATAAGCTCGGTACAGGAATCGGTATGCTCTTCTCTAGCCCACATTACATCGAAGTTGGAGCGTCCGATGGAAGTCGGTATGGGTAAGACAAGATCATCAATTTTCCTAAATAGTTCTTTTTTGTTACTCATCTTAACATACAAAACATCCAAATGTGCTCAAGTATTCAAACGTTCCGGATGTCCAAAAACTTTACATGCACTCAATATACATACATGTTCCATAAGAGCTCTGCTTATCCCTGCAAGAGAATAGGTCCTTGAGAGCAATAATTTACCTCTATTAACAACATCTTCTATCTTGTTCGCATAATCGGCTCAGGTATAATCGAAGCAGAAGGGGTGGTTATTATGCAGGAGCTGGCAATTTATGGTGGAGCAAGGGCTATACAACCGGAAGAGGTAAAGTCTTGGCCTCCAGTGGATAAGAGTGACGAGGAACTGGTCCTGGATGCGCTTTATGCCAGGAATCAGACCAGGGGCAAACATAATCTGGAATTCGAGAAGGAGTTTGCCGCCTGGAACGGCAATAACTATGCTGTTTTCACCAATAGCGGCACGGCGGCGCTGCATATGTGTATCGCCGGATGCGGTATCGGAGCCGGTGATCATGTGCTGGTGACGGCCTATTCGTGGAGCTCCAGTGCCACCTGCATCTTACACCATGATGCTATTCCTGTATTCGTCGATATCGATTTTGACACCTTTTTGATAGATCCCGACAAGATAGAAGCGGCCATTACACCGCGAACCAAGGCGATTATCGTCGTTCAATTGCACGGACTTTGTGCTGATATGGATGCTATCAATGCCATTGCCGCGAAGCATAACCTTTATGTTATTGAGGATGCCTGTCAGGCCCATGGCGCTGCTTATAAGGGGCGGAAGGCCGGTACTATGGGGCATTGCGCAGCCTTCTCTCTGAACCAGAACAAGTGCCTGAGCTCCGGAGAGGGTGGTATCTTTGTTACCGACGACGAAGAGATTTACCAGAACGCCTGCAAGCTGTGGAGCTTTGGAGAGACTGCCCGGCCGGAACAGTCGCGTGATTATCACGCTTATGCGCTTGGCTGGATGTATCGCAACAATGAGCTTACGGCTGCCTTTGCCCGTGCTCAGTTGAAGAAATATGATTATTATTTCGATACGCTGCGTGCCAACGGTGATTATCTGCAGGATAATCTTGGCGGTATCAAGGGCCTGTTGCAACCTTACGTTCCCGTTGATTGTGTGCACAATTGGTATAATTATAACCTTCGCATTGACTTTGATGCTTTGAGTATCAACGATAATAGACCATCTTTTCGGGATGCGGTCTGTGCCGCTATTGCCGCTGAGGGAGTTGCCTGTAGTGTTTGGCAACGATTTATTCTGCCGGAGATGACCGTATTTCAGGCAAAGAATGCTTACGGTTATGGCTATCCATGGAGCATACCAGGTGCAGATGAAGGCATTGATTACACACCGGAGAATTATCCTAATGCACTCCGCTATAGTGAGTGCCACATGTCCATGGTCCAAACGTTACGTGCACCTAACGGACTGGATATCGCGGCCAAGGTAGTCACAGCAATCAGGAAAGTATTCGATAATATAGGCAGGATTGATCCGGACAGGATCCTTCAGACAAGGCAGTAATGGAAATAAAGGAGCGCTTATCATGACATTGGAGACTATTTTGATTGGATGGGCCGGCGTGGATGTAACGCCCGACAAAGCGGTAACTCTGGCGGGACAATTTAATATCAGGGTTTCCGAGAGGGTCCACGATCCGGTAACCGCCACGGCACTGGCTTTGGACAACGGTTCCGCACAGGCGATAATAGTTTCGCTTGATGCTGTCAAGGTAAGCGATTATGTGCGAGATAGATGCCGTAATCGGCTCGGTGTTCTCCTGCCGGAATTTAATCCTGAGAACCTGTTTATCAGTGCTACTCACACCCATACCGCACCCACACAGGCTGTAAGCAAATATCCTGTGCTGAACGATCCGGCGGTCATGACTCCTGAAGAGTATTCCGACATGCTGGTGGAGAAGCTGGCTTGTGTCTGTGCGGAAGCATGGAAGGGGCGTAAGCCCGGGGCTGTGAGCTGGGGCAGAGGTCAGGCGGTCGTCGGTTTTAATCGTCGCCTGACATACTTTGATAACAGCTCCAGAATGTACGGCAAGGCTGATGATCCACAGTTTTCACATGCTGAAGGCTATGAAGACCACGGCGTAGATATGCTCTTTACTTATGATGATCGTCTTAACCTGACGGGGATGATCGTCAATCTGGCTTGCCCTTCGCAGAGGACTGAAGGTGAAAATTTTGTTTCCGCCGATTTCTGGCATGAAACCAGGAATGAAATCAGAAAAAGGCACGGCCGCAACCTCTTTATCCTGCCGCAGTGCTCTGCTGCCGGAGATCAATCACCGCATCTGCTGCTGCACAAGGCGGCGGAGACCAGAATGAGGCAGCTGAAGGGATTGGCGGATGGCTCCATTCCAGGACTTGGACAGAGGCAGGAGATTGCCTTGCGTATAGCCGCTGCCGTAGACGAGGTTCTGCCTCTGGCGGCCAGGGATATTCGCAGGAAGCTGCTCTTTATTCATAAAGTATCGACTATCGATCTACCGGTGCGGAAGATCTCCCTTGAAGAGGCGCAGTACTGCAGGCAGCAGCTAAAAAGACATGAAGATGCTCTGGCAAAATGCGAGAAGAATCCCCGGGCTTCCGATTACTCCACACATTATAGAAAGGTCAGATATTACATGGATGCGCTTGCTCGCTTTGCAGAGCAGAGAGAGAGACCTGTCTTGCCTGTGGAATCGCACGTTATTCGTCTGGGGGATATAGCTTTTGCCACCAACCGTTTTGAATTATATCTGGACTTTGGCCTTAGGATAAAGGCCCGTAGCCGGGCGGTTCAAACCTTTGTGGTTCAATTGGCTGGAGAGGGAAGCTATTTGCCGACAGCCCGTGCCATAACCGCCGGCAGCTATGGCGCAGGAGCTCCCGATAATCTGGTCGGTCCGGAGGGTGGCCAGACTCTTGTTGAGGAGCAGTTAAAGGCTATCAATGCCATGTTTGCCGAATAATGTGAAAAACTTTAAGGTCCTCAGTCGCCTGAATGGAGCGCATATCATGAAGCTATCGATGATGACCTATACCATGGCCCGTCAGGGGTATGACGTGGAAGACTTTATCAAAACTGCAACGGACTGCAGGCTTGACGGCATCGACTGGGTTACGACATATGGGCGTGATCCCAAAGAACTGCGAAAGATGAGCCATGATGCCGGGTTGCCGGTGGTATGCCATACCTTCTTTTTACATAAGCTGGCAAGGCGGGAGCAGGGATGGCTGGATGAAGTGAAAGAGTCATTGGAGAATGCCGTTATCCTGGAGGCCCCGGTCGTCATGATACCGCCTCGTTCTCATCCCGATATCACCGATCGCACTATCTGCCGCAGGGAATGGATTGAGGTTTTGCAACAGGTGGTTCCGCTGGCTGAGGCTGCCGGAGTAATCGCAACGGTAGAGAATTATCCAGGAAAACAGAGCCCCTTTGTTACTGCCGAAGATTTTTTTGAAGCACAGGCGGAGGTGCCGCAGTTAAGACTGACATACGATAACGGTAACGCCGCCAGTGGCGAGAACCCGGCGGGATCCTTCCGTCAATGTGCTGCTTATGTAGCCCACGCTCATTTCAAAGATTGGGATATAGCCGATAAGCCGATGGAAGGCTATCATGAAATGCTGGACGGCGGATACTATCGGGCCGCTTTGATCGGAGAGGGTAATGTCGATACCGCTGCCTGCTGGAGAACTATGAAAGAGCATGCTTATGACGGTTATATCAATATTGAATATGAGGGCAATAAATATAAAGCCGATGAGGCTGTAAGAAGAGCGGCTGAGCTTCTACGAAGCCTGTAAAAGTAAATATAACGAGAGAAATATTGTTTGTTTTGTTAAGAGACATGTTTGAAAAGGGAGGAGAGATTTTCTTATGAAAAGAGAGCAGCTAGCCTATGCCGTCTGGTCCTGGGGCTTGCAGGAGAGGGAGCAACTGGAAACGGCGCTGTGTGATATCAGGGAGGCCGGTTTTCATAACTTTGAGAGCGTTTATCTGACCATAGATCTCTTCATGGATGAACAGGCAGGCTTTAAAAAGCTGGTTAAAAAATACGGCGTGCAGCCGGTGAGCTTTTATTTTCATATCACGGGAAGCTATGATGATTACGTTAAGGAAATAGAAGAGAGGCTTGGCTTTATGGTGAATAACGGTGTCAGCCGCATCAGCGTTCAGGCCAGAGGGAAAAAGGGCGGAGGAGCCACTCGAGAAGAGCTGGCGAAGTTGTCGGAGGCACTGAACAGGGTAGGGCGGCTGCTGGTGCCGTATGGCATTATTCCTTGCTTGCATCCCCATAACAATACCGATGTCATGTTTGAGAGCGATATAGATTTTGTGCTACGGAATACCGATCCGGAACTGGTGGGCTTCGGCCCGGACACCGCTCATCTGATGGTGGGCGGCTGCGATCCGGTAAGCATTATGGCACGCTATGCAGATCGTATAGAATTTACGCATCTTAAGGATGTTCGGCGTAATAAACAGAGCGAGGATGTTTCTCAGGCCGAGGGATGGAATCAGACCTTTGAGGTTTACAGCGATTTCCTGGAGCTGGGATGCGGTGATGTGGATCTGCCGGGAGTTTTTGCCGTGCTGGATAAAGCCGGTTACAAAGGCTATCTGACGGTGGAGCTGGATAGAGCCCCTGTTTCCAACCGGGAGAGCGTTCGGAATAATGCAAGCTATATGGAGAGGAGCCTACGCGATATATTTCAGCGGGAGCGATAAAGATAATACCGGGAGGGATACTTAATGGCTGGAACCTATAGATTTTCATTCGGTCCCTGGAACATTCATGAAGGAGCCGATCCCTTCGGTCCGGTGACTCGTGATCCCTTCTCCCTTAGGGAGAAGCTTGATTTTGCCGTCAGAGAGGGTTTCAGCGGCATCCAGTTTCATGACGATGATGCTGTGGATATCACTCTGTCGTTAATGGAGCAGAACAAGCATCTTAAAGAGTTGAAGGCTCTGCTGGATGATATGGGGCTGGAAGCTGAGTTCGTGGCTCCCAGGCTCTGGGAGCATCCGCTGACAGTTGATGGCGGCTGGACCTCCAATAATCTGGAGAGCCGGAGATACGCTTATGACAGATCAAAGCGAGCAGTAGATATAGCCAACGCTCTAGGCACCAAGAGGGTAGTGCTCTGGCCTGCTAGAGAGGGAACGTATATACGAGAAGCCAAAGATTCCAAAGTTGCTGTCGACAGGTTTATAGAGTATATCGATATGCTCCTGGATTACGATAAAGATATCAGAGTATTGGGAGAGATGAAGCCCAATGAGCCCATGGACAGTACCTTCTGTCCTACCACCGGGCACTTTTTAGCCCTCGCATCCCGAACTGTTGATCCGGACAGAGTAGGTATCCTGATAGAGAGTGCCCATGCCATTCTGGCCAATCTCGAGCCTTCCGAAGAGATGGGCTTTGCTCTCTCCTTCGGCAAGCTATGGGGCATACACCTTAACGACCAGAACAACCTTAAATTCGATGAAGATAAGACGTTCGGCAGCGTTAACCTGGCTCGGGCTTTCAGCCAGGTATATATTCTGGACAAATACGGCTATGGCAATGACGGCGAATATGTAGGGCTGGATATCAAGGCTATGCGTACACAGCCTCGGGAAACCTCCATGAAGCATTTGGCATACAGCAGGAAGATCTTCGAGATGCTGTTAGGGAAAGCCAGAAATTGTGACGAAAGATATATGGAAGAGCTTCGTCAGGCCGGGGACTATGAAGAGCTCAGTTTTTACATTACCGGCCTGCTGATGAAATGATCCCTATACGGAGGAGGATTTTATGAAGCGCAGAGCACGCATGGGAATGGTAGGCGGGGGCAGAGGCGCCTTTATAGGAGCTGTACATCGTATGGCTGCCCGGTTGGACGATAAGATTGATCTGGTCTGCGGCGCCTTCAGTTCAAACCCGGAGAAATCCTTAGAGACCGGCGGGGATCTTTTTTTATCGAAAGAGAGGATATACGGAAGCTATGAAGAGATGTTCCGGCAGGAAGCTTCTTTGCCGGCTGAAGAGAGGATGGATTTTGTCAGCATAGTCGCCCCTAACTTCATGCACTATCCTGTAGCCGCAGCAGCCCTGGATGCAGGTTTCCATGTAGTATGCGATAAGCCTATGACCATGACATTGGAAGAGGCGAAGAAGCTGCAGCAAAGGGTAAGGGAGACCGGATTGCTCTTTTGTCTTACCCACAACTATACCGGCTATCCTATGGTCAAGGAGGCCCGTCATTTGGTAAGCAGCGGGCAGATAGGGAAGATACGCCGAGTGGTGGTGGAGTATCCTCAGGGATGGATGGCCTTGCCTTTGGAAGCCGGCGGCCAGAAGCAGGCCGCTTGGAGGACCGACCCTGCCCGGGCCGGCGTCAGCTTCACCATGGGCGATATCGGCAGCCACTGTGCCAACCTGGCGGAATATATTACCGGTCTGGAGATAGAAGAAGTATGCGCTGATCTTACCAGCTTTGTGTCCGGTCGTGCTCTGGACGATGACGGCAGCGTTCTGCTTCGTTTCAATGAAGGCGCCAGGGGCGTATTATGGGCCAGCGGCATAGCCGTGGGTGAAGAAAACGGCCTGAATATCCGTATATATGGCGAAAAGGGCGCCATAGAGTGGCATCAAATGGAACCTAATACACTTATTGTTCGCTGGCTGGATAAGCCCTTCCAAACGTTTAGAACCGCTACAGATTTTGTCGGAGAAGTTTCCATCGCCAATACCAGGATCCCATCCGGTCATCCGGAAGGCTTTATAGAAGCTTTTGCCAATATCTACCGAAACTTTGCAGAAGCGCTTGATAGAAGGCTGGAAGGAGATCAGGCAGCTACAGGAGACTTTCCTGGAGTGGATGAAGGAGTCAGAGGAATGGCCTTCATCGAAGCCGTGGTCAAAAGTTCGCAAGCTGATAGCAGATGGATGCATATAGGTTGAGGGGAGCATATCGGAGGATACCCTGGGAGACCTATAATTTGCATAGATAGACCGCTAGATAGACCGCTTTACCAGCAAACATACTTACGGTTTTGTCGATACACAATAAAATATTGCTTTGA
>Ga0172382_10007260_pt1 | contig 15800 bp, 10 predicted proteins | sample Leawel138RmetaG_FD_122245 | JGI IMG/M metagenome (GOLD analysis project Ga0172382, IMG submission 122245) | Leachate microbial communities from a municipal landfill in Southern Ontario, Canada - Leachate well 138R metaG | ecosystem: Engineered > Solid waste > Landfill > Unclassified | place...
TACCTATTTTACTCTTCTTTTTCCTTCTGGTAACCTATTTCTCAATATATCTTTTTCTTCCTTATAAGATGCCTTTATGCTGGTTTAAAAATATTACCCATATAAATTGTCCTACCTGCGGTTTATATCGTGCTTTTACTGCCCTGTTTCAAGGTCATATTCTAAAAGCTATATCTTACAATCCATTAATGCTATTGGTGACTATCTGCCTTATAATACAATTAATTTGCACAACTCTTTTTAAGATTAGAATATCTTTAGTAGCTACGAGAAAACAACAAAACTGGCTTCTATTTTTCTTTCTGATAGCATTTATTGCTAATTGGTTATATATAATCTAGCCCAACCTTAAAGATTAATTATTTAGCTTTTTATTATTTATAAATTAATAGTTGTAAGTTATTTTCTCCCTATCTCCTACTTGACTCTCTCTTAACACTTTAGCTAAGAAAGCGTCAAGAGAGAGTAAGGAGAGAGCTAAGTGCATTTAAAAGAGGTAATTAGTTAAACTGGAACTAAGTATGAAATGGATTTTAGAGACAATAAATTGATACCAGGGAGATTATTATAGCTTTTACTAAGACCTACTTATTTTCTGGAGAACCAGAACAAATCTAGATCATAGCCCAGGTTGAGATAGAAGCAGGGTGAATATTCCCTACTGAAAGCGGCACTAAAATGAATAGGACCTAAATAAGTTCGGTATCCGATATCAGTAAAAAAGCTCCATTGTAGCTTCTGGTCAAATTCCCATAGGTTTTCATTGGTAAAATTTAAACCCTGAACTCCAATTTCCACAAATGCATTTTTTTTAGGATTCAAGATAGTTGCAAGAGTATAATAATAGTATTGAGGTGAACTAATAGCATATCTTGGATAAGCTCTATAGCCATGAGAACCGGTAAAATAGAATGGATCAAGGGAGCTTTCCTCGCGTGCACCAAAATAAGTTCCATAATTATAACCGCCATGCACAGAGATATTTTTGGAGATAGGTGCATAGGCATTTATATCCACAACTGCTTTATTGTATAATCTATCGCTAATCTGTTTCCAAGGTGCAAAATTAAATTTGGAAAAAATGCTAATACCAGATAATGGGAAGATATCATCATCCAGACTTTCATGATACACTTTAACCCCTAATCCTGAGATTAAATAAAGGGAATCTATCGGTGCAACTGCAGAAACATCACGGTAGAGTCGTGTTCTATAACTATAGAAGAAGCCTTCAGCAATAGCAACATCATGGGCAAAAAAGCCCAGTCCAGGAGTGATACCATATTCCAAAGATTTTACACTGGAGATTTTATAAAAATCTTCATCATAGAGATACAATCTTTTTTCACTGACATAGGGAAAAATCCGAAAATAAGACCCCCAGAATTCACCGAAATTTTTAACATAATCCAAGCTTAATTCTGATCTTCCTCCAAGAGTAAAACCTGCTATCAGCTTAGAATTTTTCAGCATTAGATTATTCAGTTCTAATGCTCCGCTTATATTAAGATCTTCTTCAGTGGTATAAGTCATATTAGCAATAATGGTTCGTCTTTCGTATTCCTGTACATAGAAAATCAGTTTATATCCATGCTCTATTGGTTCTAAAACCGGGTATACTATTTTAAAAGATTGTGAATTCCATATTTTTTTTGAGGCTTGGACAATCTCTTGAGCAGTGTATTTCTTTCCCGTTTCCAATCTTGAATATTCTTTTATTTTAGCTGAACTAACATACCTATTTCCAATACAATCTTGAGCTAAAATGGGATATTTTTCCGGAATAGGAATTTTTTGAGGTTTCTTAAATACATATCCTTCCGCTAAAAGTGAATCCCGAAAAGCTCTTATCTCGTCAATATGATCTCGGGCATAACGCTCTCCCGCAGCTATTATCTCTTTAGCTCTATCATAGGACATACTAGAAAACTCACTTAAATCTGGTTCCAGAATTAAGTCGCTTAAAGCCAGAGAACTTTCATAACTCTGATGCATTGCAATGTCTATAGTATGACTTAAAATATCAATTAAATTATCAGGGTTTTTTTCAGAAAGATCAGCATTAACTTTAAAAGTTATAACCTTATCTGCACCTAATTGCCGAACCTGTGGAACAGGTATATTTTGCAATAAACCTGCATCCACATAGCGATGTCCATCTAATTCAAAAGGTGTAAAAATACTGGGTATAGAGATTGCTGCTCTAATGGTCTGCATCAGAGAACCTTTGGTGGAAACAATTAATTCTCCTGTATCAAAATCCAGGTAAAGTCCGGCAAAACTGATGGGTAACCGAGAAAAATCCCGGATATTGGAAGCAGGCATATAAACCTGTGCTAGTGCCTGATTCAGTTTTACACCGTTTATTAAACCGGTCGGAAAATCCAGTTTTCCATTATCTTTTATTCTAAGCTCAAAATTACCATAGCTGGGCCAGCGTTTTTGCCCTATATATAGTTCCTTTCGTTTATAATGTTCATCAAATAAATCCTGAACATCCCAGCTAGTTGTTAAAGATTCTATTTCCGTGGGTTCATATCCCATAGCATACAGACTACCTACTAATGCTCCAAAACTAGTGCCTGTAATATAATCTGGGTAAATTCCTTCTTCAGCCAGCACTTTAAGCATTCCTATATGAGCATAACCTCTTGCACTACCCCCACTAAAAGCATAACCGAGACTTTTAGCTTCAACTGATTTAGTTGCTAAGCTTACAAGTAAGATAACTAGAATGCAGTTAAGCTTGCTTTTAAACATAGATATTTTCTATAAGTTATAAATCCTGTTCTGATAAAGACTGATGGGGTATAACAATAAAGGTTATTTTACCAAAAACAGCATTGGCTTCAATTTTGACTGTGCCTCGTGCTTTAGTTTTATCTTTGGGTGCATTTTCCGGGAGGTCTATAGAGCCACAACAGGCGGTAGTATTATAATCAAAAATTATGTCATCAGGTAATTCCACCTGTAAAGAGCCAAATACAGCATTAATTTCTAGCGGAGATGCATCTGGTTCTATGTTGGTTAAATCCAATTTTTGAGCGGCAAAAATGGCATTATACTCATTCTCGGTAGATGTATAAGTGCGCACATTAATATCTTTCTTTTTGGTACTTCCCCAACCACCAATAAGCAATTTTACTCCCAGAAGGATAATTATAATAGCGATAAAAATCTTGAAGATGGGGAAACTGATATTAAAACCCTTAAGTATTAAAGAGACACCAATTAAAATCACCAGGATACCCCAAAACAAATGTCCAAAAAGGATGTTCATCTTCATCTCCTTCTCCCTAATTTATTTTTATTCCTGTTAGATAAGCTTTATGTAATGCCTCAGTAGGCACTTTTATATCTTGATTAACCTGAAACATCGGTTTATCCGATACGGTACCTAAAATTTTCAGTGGAATATCATATTTCTGAGCTAAAGTTTGCACATAACTTAAGCTGTTTTCATTAAAGCTGATAACTATTCTTTCCAGAGATTCGCTAAAGTATTCTGCACTCTTAGAATATGTCAAAGGAAAATTTAATTCCGCACCCATTAATCGTTTAGGGGTAAAACAAGATTCCGCTAAGCAAACTAGCAGTCCCCCTTCGGAAACATTATGTGCCGAAGAAATAATACTTTCATCAATTAGAGCTAAGATTAACTCTATAAGCCGTTTTGTATATTCCAGATGAAGTGAAGGCACTTTTCCTGCTACCAGCCCGAAAATGGTTTTAAGATATTGTGAAGCTCCCAACTCGTTACCTGGATTCCCTAAAAGAGCAATTAAATCTCCAGAATTTTTAAACCACTGAGTTGTAGCTTTTCTGTAATTTTCTAATAATCCGAGCATACCGATAACCGGAGTTGGATAAACAGCAGAATCAGGATTTTCATTATAGAAAGAAACATTTCCACCTGTAACCGGTGTTTCTAAAATGTTGCAAGCGTCCCTCATCCCACGAATAGACTCGGCAAAAGTCCAGTAGATATCAGGTTTATATGGATTTCCAAAATTCAGGCAATTTGTAATAGCAATTGGTTTTGCACCACTACAGGCAACATTTAAAGCTGATTCTACAACAGCGGCTTTAGCACCTTCGTAGGGGTCTAAATAACAGACTCGTGCATTACAATCTGTACTTAAAGCTATAGCTTTATCTGTTCCCTTAATAGCTATTACCGCAGCATCACTCCCAGGTTCAACTTTGGTTGCTATTTGCACCATATAATCATACTGAGAAAAAATGGACTTCTTGGAAGCGATACTCGGTTCACTTAGTAAACGATGTAGAACGGAAGTATAGTTTTCTGGTTCAGATAAAGCATTTATATCAAAATTTTTCTTTTCTTCAATATAGTCAGGTTTGCTTATTTCCCGGGTATAGACCGGAGCTTTTCCACCCAGCACCAGATATTCAGCTGGAATTTCAGCAAGGACATAATCATTAAGCTTTACTCTTAGTATTTTATCATCAGTTACTTTTCCTACTACTACGGCATCTAAATCCCATTTTTGAAAGACCTTTTGCACCTCTTCCAGATTTTTTGGTTCCACAATCATCAGCATTCGTTCCTGAGATTCAGAAAGCATAATCTCATAAGGAGTCATACCTATTTCCCGGACTGGCACTTTTTCCAGATCAAGTTCTATACCAACTCCACCCTTTCCTGCCATTTCAGAACTGGAACAAGTTAGCCCGGCTGCACCCATATCCTGGATAGCAACTACTAAACCCGCTTGAATTACCTCCAGTGTTGCTTCTAAAAGAAGCTTCTCATAAAAAGGGTCTCCAACCTGAACAGCAGTTCTTTGCGTTGCAGATTGGTCACTCAATTCCACAGAGGCAAAAGTAGCACCATGTATTCCATCTCTGCCGGTTTTAGCACCTACATAGACTACTAAATTACCTATACCCCGGGCAGAAGATTTAGCAAGATGTTCGTGTTTTGCCACTCCCACAGCCATAACATTTACTAAAGGATTTCCTTCATATACATTATCAAAAAAGATTTCACCGCCAACTGTAGGTACTCCAAAGCAATTTCCATAATCAGAAATGCCATGCACTACCTCTTTCAAAAGATGTTGAACTCGGGGATTCTCTAAGGAGCCAAACCTTAAAGAATCCAGAACAGCTACAGGTCTTGCTCCCATAGTAAATATATCTCTCAGAATACCTCCCACACCTGTGGCAGCACCATGATAAGGTTCCAGAGCAGAAGGATGGTTATGACTTTCTATCTTGAAACAGATAGCTAAACCATCTCCGATATCAACTACTCCGGCATTTTCTTCTCCTGCTTTAGCGAGAAGATATTTCCCTTCGCGAGGAAGGGTCTTGATTAAATTTATAGAATTCTTATAACTGGCATGCTCACTCCACATAACGCTGAATATTCCTAACTCTAGATAAGTTGGAGGTCGTTTTAATATATCCAGAATGTATTGATATTCCGAGTCCAGAATACCGTGAGAAGCAATTAACTCTTTAGTAATCTCAGGTTCCATAATTTAACTTTCATCCTTTAGTATAGAATTAGAATTCTTTAGTTTTTCAATTAACCGTTGAATGCGATCGTTAATAATTTTATAGGTTTCCCGATATGTATCCAGATCTGCACCATAAGGGTCTGCAATATCGCCTGCTTCACCTACATATTCATTTAAAGTAAATATTTTACGAGTTTGTTTAGGTTCTTGCATTCGGAGAAAATCTCTTTGCCGTTCTTCCATAGTCAACACTAAGTAACTTCCCTGTATCATTTCAGGAGTTATCTGTTTAGCAATATGGTCTTTTGCCTCCATAATACCATTTTCCAGAAGTAATTGCATAGAAGCAGCTGATATAGCTTGTCCTCCAGGTAGAAGTCCAGCAGAATCAGCAGAATAAGGTAAATTAATTTTGGAGGCATAATGATTAAAAAGCTTCTCTGCTATAGGACTACGACAGATATTTGCAGTACAGACAAAGAGAATAGTGGGTTTTTCAAAGGAATTCTTTACCACATAACAAGGAATAGAACCTTCTCTAATGCATTTCAATTCATCAAATCCGGATTGATTTTTCTCTTCTCTACTGCTTATATATTCCACTATAGTAGAAGGTTGAGAATTATAGGGATAGTTTTTATTTTGTGGAAGGATAGCATAATCAAACCATTCGGAATAAAAAGTGGTTAAACGATTTAAGTCATTTTCCGCAGGCAATGAAGATATATTAATGCTGGTACTTATGATAGGTTCTTTTAATAACTCTATAAATTTACGCAGTAATTCATCATCTGGAACTCTAAAAGCCACTTTACCCTCTATTGCCAGATGAGCAAATCTGGGTTCATCACATTTGAATATTACCGTAAGATTCCCGGGCCAATACTGTTTTAAGAGAGGGATAATCTTATCCGGAATATAGATTCCTTCTTTTTCAAACCATTCAAGAGAAGGTACTAATACAATAAACCCTGGTTTTTTTTGTCTTCCTTTCAATTTCTGGATTTTTTCAATAGCTTCAAAAGAGAAAATCTTGCAACCTATTCCAAACATATCTCCTGTGTAATGGAGAATAGTCTTATTATCAAAAGCGCCATTAGCAACAAGTTTTTCCAGCTTACGAAGGGAAGGTCTAATTAATAGAACCAAACTAATTCCCTAGGATTTTATTCCAGATAAGCAAGAGGATTGACTGCTTTGCCATCTTTGCGGACTTCAAAATGTAAGCAGGGTTCAGTTGCAGAACCAGTCATCCCAGATTTGGCTATAGGTTGACCTTTTTTTACCTGAGCTCCTCTGGAAACCAGAAGTTCATTATTATAGGAATAAACTGTAAAGAATCCATTTTTATGGTCTATAATGATAAGTTTCCCCTGTCCTCCATAAGGACCAGAAAACACCACTTCTCCATCATCTGCAGCTACTACCGTAGTCCATTCGGGAACAGCTATATCTATTCCATTACTTATAACTGAGGTTCCGTAGGACCTGGTTTCCTGTCCATAATTACGGATAATTTTTCCTCTAAGAGGCCAGGCAATGGATTTAAAGCTATTTTTATAGGCTTCTGAGATTTCTCCAGAAGCTTTAGATTTAGCAGTTAGAGAAGCTATCAAAGATTCTAATTGAGCAGCATCCTTCCGCAATTGTGCAATCTGATTTTGTAAACGCTGCTCCTCTTTAGTTAATTGCTTTTTCTGAGTTTCCAAAGACCTGACGGTAGTATTAAGTTTTTTACTTATATTAGTTTTAGCATACAAATCACTTTGTGCTACATTAACTTCCTTTCCAACTTCCTGTTTTTCCTCAGCTAAAACTTCCTGGACATCACCTAATTTATTTAACTTTTGTCTGGTTTGAGCAGTCATAACAGATATATAGCGTTCCTCTTTGGGTTTGATTTTTGTAGTAGAGCTATTTATCTGTATTCGTAACAGGGAGTTTAGCTGATTGTTCTGAAGAGTTTTAAGCTCTTGCACTTGCTCTTCTATACTCATAAGTTCAGTGCTTACCTTGGTAAGTTCCTGTTGCTTTTTCTTCACTATTGCTTCGGTTTGCTTTTTCTCCGCTTCTACTTTTTGCTTTTCTTTTAAAGTACTCTGTATCTGTACATCTGTAGTTTTTTTCTTTTGAGAGGTTTGAGCTGCTTTCTTTTCTATTTCCTTAAGATCTCTTTGGATTTTTTCCAATCTTTCCTGGGTTTCACTTATTTCATCTCCCAGGACCAAAGAAAAGATAAGGAATAAGCTAAGAAAGCACAATATCCTTTTTTTCATATCTAATTAACCCTAATTTTTATATTAAACTAATCCCTGAAATCAGCTAATAATGTCAATACAAAAAGTTTTGCTTCAACTTAAATTATCCTATTATAAAAAAAGCCGACTAAAAAGCGGCTTTTTTTATCTATCCTAAGATTAATATCTATTTCTTTTTAGTTAGATGTTTAATAGCTTGCTTCTCTGTGCGTGTATGACCAAAGGTCTCTAAAACAAGATTACTGGCAATAAAGATAGAAGAATAGGTTCCAATAATAATGCCCAGACTCATTGCCAGAGCAAAATCATGAATCACTGGACCTCCAAAGAAATACAAGGAAAGAGCTGTTACTAAGGTAGTGCTACCAGTAATAACGGTACGACTAAGAGTGGAATTGATGGCACGATTAAAAATAACGGGAACCGAATCTTTTCTATGTATCTTAAGGTCTTCACGGATACGATCATAGATTACTATGGTATCATTGATAGAATAACCCACCAGAGTAAGTAAAGCTGCTAAAATGGTCATAGTAAATTCTTTCTGGGTAAAAGCAAATACTCCCACCAGGATTATAACATCATGAAATAGGGCAACAATACCCATTAAACCAAAGGTAAACTCATAACGAATCCAGATATAAATAATCATAAATAGCATAGATATTAAAACTGCAATTATAGCGTTATTACGCATTTCCATACCAGCTTTAGCACCTACAACATCTATCTGACGGATTACATCATTTTGCATATCTCTACCCTGGACATATTCTGGTAATTGAGTAGTTAAAACTTCTGTAATCTGCTCTTTAACCTTATTCACATCTTCGCCACCTACTTTAATCTGGAAAGTGGCATTGGAGGAATCTCCTATAAATTGAATTTCTGCTTCTTTAAATCCTGCATCATTAATAACTTTACGTAGGTTATCAATACTCAAAGGAGGAACCTTTGAATCCTTAGGTTGCATATTAATAATGATGGAAACACCACCGGTAAAATCCGTACTCCAATTTATACCTTTGAAGATGATGCCTAAAATTGAGGCTAAAACCAGAATGGCAGAAATAATGAAGAATATATAACGCTTTTCAACGAAGGGGAATTTAGCATTTTTAAATAATCTCATTTTACACTCCCTCAGATACTCATCGTAGTTTTACCGGGTCTAATCATCGTTTTTTCCATTATATATCGGCAAAAAACAATGGCACAAAACATTGAACCAATAATACCAATAGTCAAAGTGAGAGCAAAACCTCGCACTGGACCTGTTCCAAATTGATAAAGCACCAGGGCAGCAATTAAAGTGGTCAAATTAGAATCTAATATGGTAACAGTTGCTCTTTTAAAGCCAGCATCCAAAGCAGAAGTCGGTGGTCTTCCTGCATCCAGTTCTTCTTTTATTCTCTCAAATATCAAAACATTTGCATCTACCGCCATACCGATAGTTAAAATAATACCTGCTATACCAGGCATAGTTAAAGTTCCACCAAAAAGTGTCATAGCAGCAAGAATGAATCCTACATTGAAGACAAGCACAAAATCTGCAATTAAGCCGGCTCCTTTGTAGAATATAATCATAAAGATTATTACTGCCAAAATTCCGATAAGTCCGGCTTTTAAACCACTCTGTATGCTATCTTCACCTAAGGTAGCAGAAACTTGAGTGCTATATTTAGGTTCTATTGGTGCAGATAAACTTTCATTATTCAAAAGTATTGCCAGAGATTTTGCTTCCTGCTCCGTAAACTGACCCGTAATCATAGCTTTCCCATCAGGAATGCGGTCCTGTATTACCGGTGCTGAATATACTGTGTTGTCCAATACAATTGCCAATCTTCTACCTATATTATCTCCAGTACAATTAGCAAATTTTCTTGCACCTGCACGAGTGAAAGTTAAAGATATATATGGCTTATTTGCTATCTGAGGGCTGGGACTATCCGAAGGACCTATTTCCATACTGGCTCTATCCACATCCGTTCCTTTTAATTGAGCAGTAGATTCCAACACATAAAGAATTACTGGCTCTCGGGAAGCTTTCTTTTTCTCATCAACACTTTCTAATACTAAGTCATAACCTTTGGGTTTTAAATTAACGAAAGTGCTGTCTTGAAGTAAGGAACGAACAATCTCTAAATCCTCATAACGAACCGCAAGATCTCTATCCATTGTAGTTATCAAGGATTTAAAAACGCCCTCTCCAGCTTTGACCGTGTCAGTTTCTGCTTTAGCTAAGGCTTTGTCTTCAGCTGCCAGTTTAGCAAGAATAGGGAATTTATCCAGATTTTCCTGGATAATAGCATCCACCTGATTAATAAATTTCTCGGCAATATCTGGCTCTGCTACTAACTTAAATTCCAAAACCGCAGATTTCATAATCAGGTTTTCAGCTGCTATAGGGTCCTTAACTCCAGGTAATTGAACCAGAATATCGCTCTCCCCCATCTTTTGAATAGTAGGCTCAGCAATGCCAAATTGGTCAATACGATTCCTGATTATCCGAATATTGTTTTCCACCGCAGCAGCTCTATCTGCCTCTGGTAAATCTTTGGTTACTACAGTTAAAACAATCTGAGTGCCACCCCGAAGATCAAGACCTAATTTCAGCTTCTGTTTTATAGGCCAATTAACATCCTCCGGCACAAATATCGGAGAAAGAAATATCAAAGTACCCACAACGAATATTAAAATGGATACAGGAGTCAACCACGAGTACTTTTTCATAAATTAAGCTCCCTAATTCAATTATTAGCTATCAAAAAGCCTTATTAAAAGCCATAAGATTAGAATATGACTTTTAGTCAAGATTTTATTTAGACAAAAAACTCTGTATTCTAGATCAATTTCAAAATCGGTTTTCTAATATAGAGGTATCCCATTTTTTTGGTGAAGCCTTAATTTGTAAATATTCAAAGTCCTTAAAGCCATAAGCTCTATTAATAAAAACTTTCAAAGCATTGTTTATACCTTTTGAAACACCATTGAAACTAGCAAAATTGAAATAGTTTAATTGAATTTCTCACATTTTTATCATAGACTATTAGCAAAATGTTGAAAAAAGATATAAAGAGTACTTCTTACCTCTCTAATCCGGTTAGCTGCATTAATTGTATTCAGATATACAGAATCAGTTTTTTCTGAGATATTTAAGAACATCTCTTTTATAAGATAAATCTCATACATAGGTTTATTATACTTTTTCAGGTTTTCAAATTTATATAACTGAATAGAATACATAACTAATTTTTTCCTTCTAATTGATAACCGTTTACATATAATCCTCTAAATCTTAATAACTCCAAATAATAGTTTGTTCCATATCTTATAAAGGAACGATATGCTCCTCTGATACTAATTGTTTACGATATTATGCCTTATTTTTATTTAGCAATCTTATCTTAACTTAAACACAATTCTGATAGAGACCTATAAATATTGAAGAATTGATATTGTTCCAGTTTTGGCAACTAAAATGTACCAAATTAAACTGCCATTGACAAACATAATCTTCATATTTAAATTGATTTATAATGTAAGAAAACATAAAATATTATTAATTTCAAATAATTCTAATAGTGATAATGTGAATATCCTTGCAGAGTCTCTATATCATCTTTAATCTAGGATATTTCATCTTCACAACTGCTAATTTTCCTTTCTAATCTACCATTTTCATATTCAAGATTATCAATATGTAGTTCAAGATTATCAATATTTCGTTCAAAATTAGAGATTTGTACTTTTAACTCTTTTATATTATACAAACACACTATAGAAAAGGATAAAAATGTAATAAATAAAATAGCACTCAAAATTAATAACCATTGCTGTTTAGGTAGTTTTGATAAGTTTACTATCTTTCCCTTAAGCTTTGAACTAAACTTTTTAAGTGATGTCTTGAATGGTTTTAATTTCATTTTGCCTCCTTTTTAATTGTTTGCTGATATAAATAGGTGATATTTCCTTTATTTTATAATATATATAGTTAATATATTGTATCTTTGAATATTATTCAGGAAAACAAAGAATAAAGAGCAAATTATAATTCTATTATAATATATTAAATATTAAATAAATATTTGTCAAGTTATATTAAGAGTACCAAGTATTATAAAAAATTCTCAGTCATTCTTGTGTATTCTGGAAAACCTTTTATTGTTCTCAAACTTTACACAATAATGTTTTGAATCTTATGCTCTCTTTCACCGGAACTTCAATTATTGTCAATAAATTTTCCTTTTTCTCATTAAATCTCATAAAGAATGTTTTTGAATTAGAAAAAATACCTTGGCAAAGATTATATGAAGGATTTTAGAGATTTATCAGTTTTTTATAGACAAGATTATGGGGATATATAAAATGGAAAATGATGATAAGATTATTAATAAATATTATAGAGAGAATAAATGGGATTTGGAACATTTATTGCGAATTTTATAATGTAACAAAGGAATAAATTATGAAAACAAAAAAAGCTTTTTTATTAACCTCATTATTATGGGTATTGTTATTACCTATAACTGCTAATGTTATTCACACTTACTCTTTAGAAGCTCCACAAATAAAAGAGGAAGAGAATTATCTCACGGTAAAAATGGCAGGAGCACAAAGTTATGGTAATCCTGGGGCACCGAATTTACCCTGGTTTGGCACAAAACTGCTTTTGCCTATTGGTGAAGAAGCAATTGATATTCAGATCAGTTTATCAGGTGCTAAAACCTTTTATTTAGATAAAAAAGTAGCTCCTATACAGCCACCGGTCATACTTTCTAAGATGGATAAAGTCCAAAAAATAGAGGCTGATCCTCAGATTTATAATAGATCGGATTCTTATCCCACCCAAAAACATAATGGGAGTAATACTCAATACTTATCTGGTCATCCAATCAATTTCACCGCTATCTGTCCTTTTGATTATAATCCAATGGAAGATAAGCTCACTTTTTATAGCCAGATAACGGTGACGGTTGTAACCAGTTCTTCCTCAAAAGCAAATGAAGCAATAAAGCTTTTGAAACAGGATGTTGATATTGCAGGAAGACTCACTAATATAATTGATAATCCCGAAGCTATTCCGAGATATGAAGAACGCCTGGTTGGATATGATTATTTAATTATCTACGACCAGTTAAAACTTACTCAATGGCTACCCTTCAAGAACCTTTACGAAGATCGTGGACTAAATGTATATATGAAACCTATTCAAGAGATTATAGTGGAAAACACTGGAATTGATACTCAGGAAAAAATCCGTAATTATTTAATCAGCTTTTATTCTCAGCAACCCTTAAAATATGTTCTACTTGCAGGCGATACAGATTTAATTCCTCATAGAGGTTTTTATGTTAATATGGGAAATGATGGAGCAGTTGATGCAGACATTCCAGCTGATATGTATTACAGTTGTTTAGATGGGAATTGGAACACGGATAATGATAGCTATTGGGGTGAACCAATGGAGGCTGATTTAGTTCCTGAATTTGCTCTTGGCCGTTTTTGTTATAATTCTGATGATGAGATTGCCAATTTTATCAATAAAACCAGTATGTATCTTAATAATCCAGTAATTCCGGAGATTAAGACAGGCTTTTTTGTGGGAGAATATCTTTGGGAAGGTCCCACTTGGGGTGGTGATTATATGGATGAAATGATAGGATATTGTACTGCAAATGGCTATGCTACAACGGGAATTCCTACTAACTGGAATATAACAACTCTTTATGATCGGACTTACGGTTACGAAGATGCCTGGGGTGCTAATCAAATTCGTCCTATATTAAGTCAGGGACCAAATTTTGTTAATCATCTCGGACATTCTAATACTACTTATACAATGCGACTAACTGTAAATCAAGTTTCATCTACATCTATTACTAATAATGGGACTAACCATAACTTCTCTATTATTTTTACTCAAGGTTGCTATGCAGGAGCTTTTGATAATAGAGAAACAAATCCTGGTTCTTATACCGTAGATTCCATCACAGAAAAATTTACCAGCATCTCTACTGCTGCTGTAGCAATGATAGCTCATTCTCGTTATGGCTGGGGTGTAGTAGGTTCAACTGATGGTGCTTCCCAGTATATTCACCGTCAATTTATAGATGCTATTTTTGGAGAACAGATTAATGCCTTAGGGAATGCTCTTAACGATAGTAAAGTTGATAATATCCCCTGGATAACAAATACTCCAGTAATGTATTGGGTAACTTACGAGACTAATCTTATTGGAGATCCAGCTTTGATGGCATGGACCGATACTCCTCAACAAATTGTTGCTGCACTACCCTCTCACTGGATAGTAGGATTGAACTATTATCAAATTCAGACTAATGCACCTAATGCTGTATTTCGCCTTAAGAATGGAGAAAATATTATCTGTCAAACTACGGCTAATTCTTCAGGTCTGATAAATATTTCATTACTAGGCACTATTTCTCCTGGAACTTACGATGTATACATTATCGCACCTAATTTTTTACCGTTTCATCAAGAAATAATAGTTGAAGCTAGTAATATGCCATATGTAGTGCCTACTACAATTGAGTTCATAGATAATGATGGCTTATATCACACTGGTGAAGAAGTCAGTATCAATGTTACAATTAAAAATGTAGGTTTAGTTAATCAAACAGGTACAGGGACCATAACCCTTACCAGCAATTCCAATAATATTTTAGTACTAAATGGTAACTCTGAGTTCAATCCTCTTGCAGTTGCAGATTCAACTACTATTTCAGGGGTCTTCCGAATCAGAATTCAAGGTTATTTTCCCGACCATCAAATGACTACACTCAATTTTCTTACCACATTTGATGGATATTCAGCTATAACACCTTTTGTAATAACTTTAAATGCACCTGAACTTCATATTGATGAATATACCTTTGTGAATGAGTGTCCCATAATAATGCCAGGAGACAACCCTTATTTAAATATGATGGTTAGTAACAGCGGTTCAGGAAATGCCTATTCACCAATGTTAATCCTATTTTGTGATAATCCGAATGTTATCCTATCTACCACTGATACATATTTAGCTCCAGTTTCCCCCAATAATTCTATATTCTTTGAGAATGTATTTAGCGTTCAACTTACCGATGCTGTGAGTATTGAAACTTCAATAAATATAGGTTATATGCTTAGTGCAGAAAATGGAAATACAGTAGAAGGTAACTTTGTTCTATATGTGGGCAATCAACATTATACTTATGAAAACGATTTTACGGGTTGGAGTGTGTTTGCACCACTTCCTAATTTTGTTAATCAATGGCATCGTGAGGATTATAGAAATCATACTGCTAACGGAAGTTGGTCTATGAAATTTGGAGGTTTGAACAACAGTAATTATGCCAATCGTGCTTACGGTGTACTGGAAAGTCCAGAACTACCATTGGTTTTAAATGCTCAATTGCATTTCTTTCACTGGATTGCAGCTGAAAATCATAATACTTACCCTCAGTATGCTTGGGATGGAGGTTTAGTGCAAATGTCTCTTAATGGAGGTGAATGGACTCAAATTACTCCCTTGGGAGGATATCCATACAGAATATATAACAATCCTGCTTCTCCTTTCCCAGCAAATACTAATGTTTATTCCGGGACTTTTGACTGGACTGAAGCTATATTTGACCTTTCTAGTTATTCTGGAACAGTAAAATTTCGGTTTATCTTTGGTTCTGATGGAGCAGTAACTAAAGAGGGTTGGTATATTGATGATTTGTATATAGAAAATGAGGTACCCAACAGCGATTTAGTTGAAACTATTCATTTTGAATTATACGAAAACTATCCCAATCCCTTCAATCCAACTACCACAATATCCTTTAGTTTGCCAAAAAATGCACCAGTGAAACTGGAGATCTTCAATTTGAAAGGACAAAAAGTTAGCACTCTAATAAATGATAAATTACCAGCTGGAAAACATAATATCGTCTGGAATGGGTTAGATAATAATGGTAAACTTGTAACTAGTGGAGTTTACTTCTATCGTTTAAGCAATGGAGAACAAAACCTTTCAGGCAAAATGATGTTGATGAAATAA
>Ga0172382_10007262_pt1 | contig 15794 bp, 8 predicted proteins | sample Leawel138RmetaG_FD_122245 | JGI IMG/M metagenome (GOLD analysis project Ga0172382, IMG submission 122245) | Leachate microbial communities from a municipal landfill in Southern Ontario, Canada - Leachate well 138R metaG | ecosystem: Engineered > Solid waste > Landfill > Unclassified | place...
CGGCGAGATTGCCACGTTACGAAGCCCCTCCTACGCCAAGGTATACCTGCCGAAGCTTGTATTTTAGCGTAGGTTGGCTTCGGCGGGTAAAGCTCGCAAGATAAACTGCAAAAGACGGAATGGGGGGCTGTTAACAAAAGGTTCAAGCCTTTTGTTCCCCTACTCTGAGCCTGTTGAACCCTTCGGAGACGTTTTTGTGCAGAAGGGTAAGTTCTCAGAGTGCCAGATTGTGGCGTAGAAGGTGTATGCACCGTAGTCCCAGAGTGAGTAGACACCACATACTTTTTTACCCTTATAACGCTTTAAGCAATATTTCTCTATACTCTTTTTTACCGAGAGGTACCTTCATATTTTTAGAAGCCCTCTGAGCTCCGATTTCACTTAAATCGGTGAGGTTGTCTATATCAATATCGGTTATTCCTATCTCTTTTAAATGAGAAGGAAGTCCAAGATTTTTAACAAAATCTTTTAGGTTGCTAGTTTCTCCCCATATTTCTTCTAATTCTGTAAACTCTTCTGAATACCCGTTATCTTGCAGATATTCAAACACATAAGGTAGAAGTAGAGCGTTTGCAGTTCCGTGATGGGTTGCTTTTGTGACTGTAAGAGAATACCCCATACCGTGTACTATTATTGTTCCGGTGCGGTTTATTGCGAATCCTGCCAACAGAGAAGACAAAAATATCTCTTCTTTTATGTTAAGATTATCTTTATCATCTACTATTTGTGGTAAATACTTCCATAAAAGTTTTAAACTTTCTTTGGCAAAAAGTTTTGAAATATGGTCAGATCTTTGAGATAAAAAACTCTCTGCACTATGAGAAAAAGCGTCCATACCTGTTGCAACAACAAGTTGGTAAGGAAGGGTTGATAAGGTTTTAGAGTCCAAAATAGAGAGTTTTGGTATAATCTGGTGGCTATTGATGGTCTTCTTTGTTTTTGCTTCTTTATCCATAATCACAGCATACCTTGTTACTTCGCTACCTGTGCCGCAGGTGGTAGGTATGGTGACAATAGGTAGAGGTTCACTCTTATATTCCATCTCTCCGAAATAATCTTTAAGTTTGCCCCCATTGGTTGCAATAACAGATATTGCTTTTGCAACATCCATTGGGCTACCTCCTCCTACTCCAAGCACAAAATCACATTTTTCTTTCCTACATATTTCTGCACCTTTTTCAACGTTGGGTATATCCGGTTCAGGATTGACTTCTGGGTATAACACAACCTCTATGCCGTTTTTGGAACATATATCTGTTATTGTTTTTATTAGCCCTGTTTCAAAAACAAATTTTCTTCCTGTTACTATAAGAACCTTTTCACCGTATTGTTTTATCTCTGGAAGATATTTTGGTATACCTCCTGTTTCAAAATATACTTTTGCTTGCATATTAAAATAGATACTTTTCATTACTGCCTCCTTCATAATTGATATCAAAAATGGTGGTTAGCCAAGAAAAATTTTGTATAATATAAGGCAAAAACACATTCCAATTGCTGGAGTGAAAAACCAGCCAGCAAAAATTTTTGCAACTTTTTCTAAACTGATTGTTTTAATACCTCTTAAAACACCTATCCCTGTTAATGCTCCAACTATTGCTTGAGAAGAAGATACTGGGACACCTATTTTATTGTATATATGTATGGCTATGGAGTGAGACATAATAGCGATAAAGGCAGAAAAAGCGTCAATCTTTATAATTTCTCCCCCTACCGCTGTCATCATTTTTTTGCCGTTAAAAAGAGCTCCCAACCCAGTGCTGATTCCACCTATAAGCAACGCTTGTTTCATATTAAATATTTTGGATTTATAAAACACTCCAGTTACGTTGGCAACATTGTTACCGCCGAGAGTGTACGCACCGTAGATACCTGCAAGAATAAGTAGGTTTCTCATAATTTTGTCGTATAATAAGAAGTGTATATTAACCTTTTTGAAAATCTTTGTCATTGACCAGTAAAAAATTATAGCAATTATTCCGGCACCAATAGGGGTTGTGAACCAGCAGATAAAGATTTTTGTTAGCCCTTGGAGTTGTAGCTGTTTGTTTATAATACCTATACCTATTATTGGACCTACTACTGCCTGTGAGGTGGATACAGGAAGTCTTAATATTATCATTAAATTAACAGTAAGGGCTGCTGCTAAAGATATTATAAAAGCGGTATTTCCTGTCTGTTCGGTTAACCCAGAAAGAGTTTTTATACCAGCTTGCCCGTTTGTTAATGCGCCAATAACAAGAAATATTCCAGCCAGTATAACAGCAGTTCTATATCTTATCATATAAGAAGATACAGCCGCACCAAATATGTTTGCAGCATAACTGGCTCCAAGTGTCCATCCTAAATACACAGGTCCAATAAATCTTAAATCCATTTTATCCTTTTCCTTTTCACTTTACTTGAGTAAGACGGAATGGGGGTATCGGCATTGCCTTCAACGCCCAATTTGTAATCCTGAACTTGTTTCAGGATCTCTCCCTTAACCCACGTCGATAGTAGGCACAACGTACAAAACGAGATTCCGGATCAAGTCCGGAATGACATACAAGGGGAATCCCATTCTTTATCATTACGTTTTTCGTTTTCTCTTAACTTGTTAAAAGCCCCTCCACCTACGATACAATACAAGCTTCGGCGGATAAACCTCATCCCATTAACCTCTCTGCAAACTCTTAGGGACTTACTACCCCAAACATCCTCCAGGGTAGAGGGCAAAAAAAGGGAGTGAGTAGACACCCCATACGCCTTTCTTTTATGTCTTTTATCTGCCGTTTTGTGGCATTGCGAGGAATGCCTTCTAATGACGTGGCAACCCTCGTCTTTATCCTTATTATTTTTTGTCTTTATTTGATAAAATTGAGTTTACCTCCACCTTCAAGTCGCCATATACGCCCATCAGTATACATCCATCCAGTCCAGTTTTTCCTTCTTCTTACACCTATATTAAACCTGGTTGATTTGTCTTCAACTGGCTTTAAGTTTATTAAATTTAAAGGGATTTTAAACTCTGCGCTCCAACTATAAGTATTTATATCATTCATAACGGCAGCATATTCTACCTTTTTTGCAAGTTCGCTTCTGAGATTTTCTGGTAGTTTGAAATAACTATCAATTATACTAAACTGCCCGTTAGGATGCCCTGTGAAAATGTATATTGGTCCTGTTTCCATATCTGGTAGCCACCATCCTCCTGTATCACTATCGGCTCGCCCTTCTACAGATATTTCTGTTATTCCCCACTCAATAGGTAAGGTTTTAAGAGAGAGCGACATACTATCGTTCCAAGGGTCTGGAGTGTGTTCTATGCCTATATAAAGGTACTGGTTGTCATATACAACCCAAGCGTAACTTTTACAGGTAGCTTCTTCTGTTTGGCTTCTTGTATAAAATTTATCTATAACAATAGCTTTACTCTTATCAAGGTTTAACCACTCCTCTTTTTGGAGTTTACCATCAATTTTTATTGGGTTGGTTCTTTTTGTGACGGTATGTTCCTTAGGTTTTGTAGTACCAGTAGTTTCTTTTGAAGAGTCAAAGTATTTGCCTATCTCTCTTTCTACAGGCCAGGTAGCTCTCAATTCATCTTTGTAAAGACCTATTTTTTCAAAAGGTATAGGTTCAAAACTAATCTGGTTATAAACTGGAGAACCTTGTCTCATACGGAAATCATATCTGTTGATATTATGGAAAATAGGGTCTATCTCATCTTGGTTATCAGAAATAGTGTTATCTTGCCTAATACCCGATGCAAATGTAACAAAAGGTCCTCCGGTGTTGATATTTCTTGCAAGAGTTATATTTCGAGGCCATCCGAGCGGTCTTTTATCTTGATTCAGAAGATTACTAAGTTGTGGGTATCTTTCGTTCCAAGGTGGGGTTTTAGATTCAAATTTTCTCATAACCTCAATCAATCTGTTTCCACGTGTAGTAAGTTTTCCGTTGGCTTCCATAAGATTGCTTCTATTCCCAAGAGAAATTCCTGGAAAACAACTCACAAATATGTTGTTTTCAAATCTGCAGTCAGGTGCTGAAGAAGATATACCGTTGGTTCTAAAGAAAATGTTACCGCAGACGGATAAATTTGAACTGAGTCCGTCTATATGGACTGCTCTTACGCCGTGGGTCTGGTTAGGTGAGTAATGGCCTGTTATATGGTGAACAAAATTGTTTTTAATTATATTGCCTCTAAAAGTTAAAGGTTGCCCAAGGTCCCATGTATATATAGCCCCAAGTTCTCTTGAATGGGCGACAACATCGTGTATATCGTTATATTCTACAATATTGTTGTTACCGTAAATACTTATAGCCGAGTGGTTAGAATCTGTGATAATATTATGTTTAACCTTTTGTCCAATACCTCTGATTTGTACTGCCATACTGCTACCTGATAACCTATTAACTCTGGCAATAAAATTGTTTTCAACACAAAACCCAGTAGGTACCAACTTTCTTCTATTCTCAATAGCTTGTGCGTATCCAAAATTGTATTGAGTGTTATCTGCAAGAATTATACCAGCATCACCAACATCATATATATCACACCCAACAATAGAGTGGTTCCAACCGCTCTTTAAATATATACCACTCTGCCCTATATTTTTTACAACACACCCAGCAATAAGAGAATTGCGTCCTGCCGACACCAGTATACCATTTTGCCAAGTACCCTCAAGTGTTAACCCATATAAAACTAAATTTGATGCGTTTTTTAATTCTATTATAGGTTTATCTAAGGTGGTTACTATTGCTTCACCTTTTATATCTTTTGGAGGGAAAAAATAGAGTTTACCAGTATCTTTATCAATATACCATTCGCCTGGTGTATCTATCTCGCTTAATAGATTGTAAGCAAAAAAAGGAGTTCCTCTGGATATTCTGTTGCCAAAATAAGCAGGGTCTTTTACATGTGCGGTTCTTGGGTCGTCAGCAAGGTATATGATTTTTTCTTTTGTGTCTATAGAAGTAATTTTAAGATGGTTTATAACGTAAGGTACTTTAGGTCCAAGATACCCTCTTAGCCAAGCATCTTTCTCTTCTGTCCATCTTTCTGGCTGATTTCCAGAGTATTTGAATTTACCTTTCTGGTATGGTTCGTCTCTGAATGTGTAATCTCCTTTTGGGTCAACCAAAGAAGCAACCCTTGCCCAACCTTCGTTAGGCCAACGAGCCATCTGCATTATCTCGCCATTATAAATCAGTTCCATTGCTCCAGACTGCTCTGTTCCAGTACCTCTGTTTTTTAGTACTCCATAATTTTTTATTCCTTGCTGAGAAAGGTCTGCAACAAAAACTTTGTTTCTTGCTGCAACTGGTAACCTATCAAGTATTTTTTTGTCTGTTACAGGTTTGAAATCTTTTACTGTCTTACCACCAATAATACGGGGCACTTCTCCTTGGTAAGCCCTAAAAACAACGGGAGCGAAATCTGTGCCAGAATCTTCTTCTGAAAAAGTAATCGTATCTTCAATAAAATATTCCCCGCCTCTTAAATATACAGATATTCCTTTTTGAGGAAACCCTTCTGTTTTGATTTTTCGTATCTCTTGTTGAGCTCTTTCGATTGTAGCAAAAGGACTATCTTTGCTACCTTTGTTTGTATCTTTACCATCAGGTGATACATATATGGAGTTTGTAGGTAGGTTAACCCAGTTTATCCGTTTTTCTCTATCTGTAATTTCTGTCTGTCCATCTTTTAATCCGTCTATAGATTCAAGCCGGTCAACAAGTTTTAATCTATCTATCTCGTTAGGATTATATTTTGAAGATACGTCTTTAAGGAGTTTTTCGTATATTCCTTTTGCAGTCATATATTTTTTTTCTCCTCTATAAGTATCACCAATACCTATCTCTGCTCTCATTGTATCGTTTTCTGATATTTCGGGTGTTTTTAGTATCTGTTGGTACACCTTCCTGCTTTCGTTATATTTATTCTGTTGATTAAACAATTCTGCTTGTGTAAAAAGAGTGTATGCTCTATAGTGGGGAGTTAATGAAGAAATCTTTAAGATTTCTAAAAAAGTTTTGTTGGCTAAATCGTATTTTTTTTCTAATCTATAACTTTCTGCAATATTAAATAACGAGAGCGCTTCTCCATAATTTATGTCACTAATATCTTTTATTTTGGTATACTCTTTTCTTGCACCGTTAAAATCTTTCTTTTGGATAAGAGAGTCTGCGGTTTCAAAAATTGCTTTTATTGTGTTCAGGGCAAACCCCTCTACTCCGCTTCCAGCTTCTTTAATTTCTTCGCTACTTAAAACTCTGTTATGTATTATCACTTCATCGATATCTAATATTTCTCTGGTGTTCAACCCTACCCTAAAAGGATAATTTGCTAAATTATAATCTCCGTCGTGCTTTATCTTGGCGGCTATTTGCCCGTTGAAATAAAAAATCACCTCTTGACCGTTCCAGGTAAATGCGATATGTTGCCATACTCCTTCGGGTATACTTGTTTTTCTTGCGGTTGCCTGATAATATACATTCTTTTTCCCATCAGATGTTGTTCCCGGTATACTGCTTACTCGTCCGTGGTTAGCTCCGAGTATCCACCCCCTACCTCCCGCACCCGATAATAGGACAGAGTTAACATTAGACTTAATCTCCTCGTACTGTGTTACTGGTCCACTTTGCCTGAACCAACACTCTGCTGTAAAAGATTTGTCTGGAATATCAACAGCTGGTCCTTGGTAATGTCCTCTGTCCAACCGTACGGCTTTCTTGCCTGGGAAACGTCCATCAACTACTTTTAAATCGTCAATAATTCTTTTCCCGGCTTTAGCGGGCATAAAAGAAAGGTCGTTACCTTTACCTGTTAAATCTTTAACAATGCTTTTACTATCGGTAACTTCTTCAAAAGTATAATATCTTGATACACTTGCATCTTTCATTAAAAGTTCTTTTCTTTCTTTCCATTTTGTTTCTACTTCACTTTCGCCTTTCAAGGTGTAAACCAGAAGTAGTAACATTAATCCTACATACTTTAATATCTTCATAAGTTCCTCCTATCGCTTTATGTCTGTTAAAGTAACTTTAATGCTTTTTTTAGAGTAAAAAGAATACCCAGTAAACGTGTCGTCAAAATTAAATATAGCCCTTGTGTTCTTATCTATTGTTGGGCAATCTTTAGTAGGTATAAAATCTTCATTGTATCTAACAATATCAGAAAACCTAAGGTTATCTATACATCCTTCAAAAGGTCCGATTGAAATATTCTTATTTTCATCCACAATATTGATTTTGTTTTGCCCTGTTAAAGGAGTAACACCATAAGAAGCTCTTTTATATAAGAGTTTTGTTCCATCAACAAAAATAGAAAAATCCCCTTCTGTTCCTTTCTCGCCATCTATTATATCCCAAGTGCAAGCAATGTGAACCCATTTATCTGCATCAAAGAAATATTCGCCTTGATATCCAGGACCCGCGCCGAATTGCTCTTTTTTGTCTGTTGTGAGAGAAATTTGAAGCCGACTAAAAAGGTTTCTCACTCCTCCCATTGACCAGTATTTATGGAGAAACTTTATATGAGGGGCAGTAATCAAAGGAAAATCTTTTATAGTAAAAGGAAATAGGATTATTTCGTTGGTAGAAATATCAGGTTTAAACCAAAACTCTACTGTGCCTACCATACCTGGAAAATATGTATACCCACCTTGCGGAAGTTTTTCGCCTGTATCAAAAACAAGTTGGTTGTTAGATGTGAGTTTTGCTGATTTGCCAGAGATACCTTTCGTAAACTCTGTTAATGTTTGAGTTTTCTTCTGAGGGGTGTCTTGTATTGTTAGAGATGCAGAGTAGGTTTCTGGAAATAGGTTAGGCAACCCAAATGTTACAACAGGTTCTATATTTAAAAACTTGTAAAAAGCAGAGAAAGTTGCACCTTTGAAATTATGTGTGTAAGGTTCTATACTCCAAACACCTCCTTTTCCTTCAACAGGGATTATTATTTTCCCAGTATTTTCTTTAGCAATATTTACCGCTACTGAACCATCAGGTCTTTTTATGCAAGCAAAACTTGATACATATATTTCAAGATTTTTAAGGTTTGCAGGTACCTGAAAAAATATAGGCATACCTTCACCTGCTCGCCCGTAAGCCCCTTCGCCTGACCGTCGTATTGGTGTGCCTGATGGCGCCCATAAACCTTCTGGGCAATATAAGGCAGCTTGCGCCCCTGTAATATCCAGTAACGTGAAAGGTTCTCTCCCACCTGTTGAAAGAAAGTATAGACCGTTGGGCGTTTTAGCTGGTAAAGTTATATAAGCGTGGTAGATATCGTCAGGTTGTAAAACAAGACGTTCAGGCCACTGAACTCTCTTCTCAATCTCAATTTTTACATCTTTTAGGGGGGTGTTTTTAGGTAGGTCGGGGTACTTAGAAATTTCAAGTTTAACATCAGGCCTTAAAGTAGTAAAATAAAAACTGAGTTTTGTTTCTGTGCCTTTTTTATGGTTGAATAAAATTTTTGCTTGAGTGGTATCCTTTGATTTTATCACTAAAGGAGTTCTTTTGTTACTCCACCCTTTTTCAGATACCAATTTTAAAGCAGTAGGTAATCCTATAAAAGGGTTGTGCCAATCAACCTCTGTTAAACTTGTGGGTAAATTTTTCCAGTCGAGAGGGTTTTTTGGGAGTTTTGATAAAACGTCTTCAATAGAATATTTCTCGACATAGTATAAAGCGTCATAAAGGGTCTGTTCAGCGGCTCTTCGGAAACGTTCATCTCCGCTAAGCCAGTAAGCAATAGAGGTAGTAAAACCATCATAATTTTTATGAGCGATTGGGTTATATCTTCTGTCAAAACGATATCTCTGGTCCATAAGTTTTAGGAAAGCCTCTTTTGCAAGTTCATCTTTTGTTTCAAGGTAGTATTCAGCTGTATTGTGGCTGGTACGGTGGTCTTTATACATTGTTCCGTAACTATTTTGAAACATTTTTATACCGTTTTGGCTTGTTAAATCGAACATTGAATGGGCAACTTCATTTGCCATATTAACTATATCTTTATCCCAGTCGATTATTGACAAGGTTACAAGTTCTCTTACAACTTTTGATTGGTTTACTTGTATTGCTTGGTTTATTTTCCAATCTTTTTTTACAGATTCTTTTATCATTTTCAGAAGTTCATAAGAGCGTTCGTCGCCTGTTAAGAAATATTCCATAAGCCAGCATCCAATCTCGCCAGCACTTATAACATAAAGACTGCTTGTTTGTCCCCATACAAAAGGTAGGTTGCTACCTTCACGAGAAAAAGACATAAATCTACCTTGTTTTTTAGGATTGTTTGGGACAGAGTGGTGTATTAGGTACCAATCTCCTGTGAAACGGCTAAATTTGTGGGCATAGTCGTAATATGTTCTTTCACCGCTACGAGCATAAAGACGCCACGGTTCTCGCCTTACACCATAACGGTCTACTTGAGTTAGTATATGAAAAGTTGGCATTATTCTACCTGAAACAGACTGATAGTACCAGGTTGTAAAGTCGCCCCATCCAATAAACCCAGTAAGTGGAAAGGCTTTATATGGCAACAGATACCTTTGCCAACATTCAGATATCATTGCTTCTTCTCGGGGGAAATTTTGTACATCTTTATGGAGCATTGGGTAACCCATTGCTTCTGTTCTACATAGCCATACAGGGTCTGCAAGTGTAAGTGGAGCTCTTGCGGCTGTTGTTGCTGTCTGTTTTACTTTTTCTGGGTTATATGTACCCTGGTGTGGTAAAAACCATATATCGTGAGTTCTTGCTGAACCCTGAGCATTACTTTCAAACTCAGAAAGTTTTTTTACGCCGGGACTGCTTAGCCCTTTTTCTGCCCAGGTTTGCCAATAGTCTTTAACAAGGGTTTTTCCACGAAAATCTAACTCTTTGCCTGAGCGTCCTGACCAGAAAACTGCTCTTGCACCTTTTTCTCCAAAAGATATTTCTTTAGGAAACCTTTCTGCAAGCCATGGCATTACAACTGTTATACCAAAATTATCATAATCTCCATAAGCCCAGTCTCCTAAAGTTTTGATTTCTGAGATAACTGTATCTATGTTATTTACTCTTTTTCCTATAAATGCTTTATATGTTCTCTCTGCAAAATGAGGATAATCTGCCTGTAGAAAATATATATCTGCCCCTTCGAAAGGAGTTTTTTTAACCTCAATATTTGTTGTTTCTCCGAGTGCAGAATATATATCAACGGGATTGGAAGGTGTTTTAAACTCAAGACCATAATCTTTAAACCAGACCTTATTTGTATCTTCTGTAAATATAAGTGTGTGTGTTATTTTGATATAAGGTACGCCCGCGGTAAAGTAAAACCATACATCTGCTCTTGCAAGTTTCTCGCCGGCGGTGGTTACATACCAGCCAGAACGTTTAATTGCTAAACGGTTAGGTCCTTCTTTAAGTACCTCATTTGTTATTTCTGCTGCCTCTCCTGATACTCTTGCTTCTCTTCTGGAATTGTCAATCAAATAGGCACCTGCTCCAGAGTTTTTTAATACCTGCCTTTTCTCTTTACCGGAAATAAGCCAACCTTCTTCAGGGAGAAGTTGGTTTTTATCAAATCTATATATTGCAACTCCTGTGTTTACCTCAAATCCACCGTTGGCTTGTTCTGTTACCTTTAATGGGTTGGGGTATTCACCTCTTTTGATATCTTTTCCAAACTCTACCCTGTAATTACCTTGTGGGGATGCTGTAAACCCTGCCAATGTCCATCTAATGCTACCATCGCGCCAGGTTGCCGTTACATCTATCTGAGAAGGTACTTCTCTCTCGCCACTCATTATTCTTATACAAGAAGAATCTATAAGTTCGCCTTCTGGGAAAGGTATGCTGGCAATTATAGGCCAAGGAGCATTTAATCCTGATATATCATTGATTCTTATAGGGAATTCCCCTGCTTTCAATGTTAAACTAAACAGAAGAAAAAAAACAATAAGAAAAGACTTCTTTATCTTATCCATTTTAACTCCTTTATCTGTTTTTTCCCCTACTATTGTTTATATCCTCGCCTTGTCGCCGTTTTTGTGGCGTTGCGAGGAGCGTTTTATTCCATAGTTTTCATAGGAATTGCGACGTGGCAATCTTCGTCTTTATCATTGTTCTTATTTCGTGAAAAAAGTATGTGTCTATGAACGAATTAGGGGTGCTGCTACAACTCAAGTAAGAACCTGCTTGTACTGGAATCTCTGAAAACCTTCTAAACTCAAATCTATAAGTCCCAGTATTATAGGCATAAGGTTACCGTTGTAGTGCCATATGTTGTTCTGATTTCCTTTGAACTTCCTTTTTTTATCTCACTTTAAGTTCATTCTGGGAAATTTTCCTTCAGGGTTTCCGCACATATCGTGAAGAAGTGTCATAAATTTGCACAGGTTTTCAAAAGTGGCAAGGGGCTGTATAGAGTGGTCGGTGTTGGGAAAATAATATCCTTCTTTCATCATAGGTATAGCTTTGTCCATTATTTCCTTTTCTATAAGATTTGCATTACCTGCGTTTAGCACTTCTTTCTCAAGCCAACCGCAAAAAATGAATTTCTGATGTTTTTTGCGAAGTGTGAAAAGGTCGTTGCTAGCTTTAACTTTGCAAGGGAAAAGTCCATTAACTCCGTAACGGCTGAATATCTCCGTAAGCTCCATTATATTTCCATCTGAATCTACTGCGACCATATCTACCCCGCTTGAAGCGGCACAATCGCAGACCTCCCTGTACCCCTGACCAAAAAATTTGTCGAATTGCTCTGGAGATATCAGCATACCATGGTTGTAACACATATCTTCCCACTTAAAAACTATTTCGGGTTTAAGACGTTCTATGAGAGGGAAAATGTATTTCCGCGCATACTCAAGGGCTCTGTCTGTAATTTCCTGCACCAGTTCTGGATCGTCATAGAAAATGAGGCTTACATTTTCGGTTCCAAATAAATTGCGGATATCCCCGTAGCCACGTATTCCTGGATTTATTAAAAGAGGATAATCTCTGTTGTCAAAACGTTTACAGTTTTCTTCAATCTCTTCTTTTGACATAAACGTTTTAGGTACAGTGGGGGATTTGTAGAACTCCCATGATTTTCTATCCGTTAAAGGGTATTTTATAAATTCTGGCATACCGTAAGCCCTCGTATTACCTTCCATTTGGCGTCGGATTATCGAGCCGTTTTCCGATTCGGTTATCTCGTACCCGTTTTCAATTCTCGTGGTTGTCTTGAAACCTTCCATACCGCTGGCTATATAAAAATCAAGAGATGTCGGTCCCATTGTTCCCCAGTAGTCTTTCCAGCTTTCAACATCTCTCTCCCCATTTTTATGGCGTCCTACGTAAGCGGGCATACCAGTTGCAACCAGCCTGTCGAGGACGTAATCTGTTGGCGGTAGGCTCAGGCTGGAACCTTGGAAACCGAAGATAGGCATATAGTAGGGTTTTTCAAAATGTGCGACAGCTTTAAATCTTTCTCTGTTATTCATTTTTCTGAACAAATATTAAGTTAACCTCGTCTCGCCTATTGAGAACCTGCCTGCATAAATCTTTTGTGCAGGTAGACCCTTCTTCACACTATACAAAGAAGGTTGAGGTTTATCCTTTAAAAAATTCAGTTAAACTTTATCAATATCCTTACAAATAGTTAAATTTAATTCGTAAATATTCGTAAAAACCGTCATTATAATGATAGAAACAAGCCTCCTCCGGTAAACGATACTTAGAGAGGATTACTACATGGTATCACTATAATAGATAGAGGGTAAGAGTTTAACAGTTTTTGTATCTCTTATATCATTCTTTTTACTGCAATAATACTAAGAACATCTGCTACTTCTTCAGAAAGGTCTGAGATACAACCTATCTCAGTAACAAGTTCTTTAAGGAGTATTTTTTCTCCAAGTTGGTATTCTGAAGAAAAAATCATTCTAATAAGTTCCCTCTCTTTTCTATCAGAAAAACTCTCTTTCTCATCTACTTCTTTTACACAATTTTTTACATCCCTTGTATTTGTAAAAAGAATTTTAAAACCTTTAATAGCACTAACATAAGCTTCCATATTTATATCTATAAGATTTTTGAATTCTGTATGAAACTCATCTGGAATTAAGAGGCTTTCTGTTTCAATCTGATACAGAACAGATTGAGCTTTGTTAAAAACCTTGTCTATCGATTCTATAACTTCAAGAATATCTCCTCTTGATTCTGGAATAAGGGATTTTTCATAAAAGGAGATTTCTATATCTCGTCTTGTGTCGTCCGCTTTTGACTCTGCTGAATGGGTTTCATCTATAAGTTTTATAAATAGGTCTGTTATTCCTTCTTCAAAATATATTGATATGGTTTTATTAAAAAGCCGTATACTTTCATACATCTGTAAAAGATACTCTTCAACCATAAGATATATGGCATTGGTTTTTCTTCTAAAGAAAGAAAACCAAACTTTCCTTGGTTCTATTTTTTCAGACATATATTCCTCTTAGAGTTTTTTACCAACTGCTTTAGCAACAGGCTCAATTTCTTTCATAAAATCTGCAAACATTTCAGGATTTAAAGATTGGAAACCATCAGAAAGGGCCATCTCTGGTTGTGGATGAACCTCTATAATAAGTCCATCTGCCCCTGCAGCAATAGCCGCTTTACTCATAGGCAATATAAGGTCTCTTCTGCCTGTTCCATGGCTTGGGTCAACAAAGACAGGAAGGTGAGTCTCTTTTTTTAATACTGGCACCGCACACAGGTCAAGGGTGTTTCTTGTAAAGTGGGAATCAAATGTTCTTATACCTCTTTCACAAAGTATTACTTCTTTGTTTCCACCTTTTAAAATATATTCTGTACAACTTAAAAATTCTGAAATTGTTGCAGAAAAAGCTCTCTTTAGAAGGACAGGTTTTTTTACTTTTCCAACCTTCTGCAACAACCTATAATTGAACATATTTCTTGTTCCTATCTGTAAAATATCTGCTACTTCCATAACTCCGTCAACCTCTTCGGGAGAAAGAACCTCTGTGATTACTGGTATATTATATTTTCTTTTTGCTTCTCTAAGAATTTGAAGCCCTTCAAAACCAAGTCCGTCAAAAGAATAAGGAGAAGTTCTTGGTTTAAATGCGCCTCCTCTTAACATCTTTGCTCCAGAGTTTTGAACAAGTTTTGCAGTTTTTAATAGTTGTTGTTCACTTTCTATTGAGCAAGGTCCTGCAATAATGGTAAGGTTGTCTCCTCCAATTTTTAGGTCACCGATTTTTATAATAGTATCTTCTGGGCGGAACTCTCTACTTGCAAGTTTGTACTCTTTTAAGATACTTATTACGTTTGAAACACCGGGAAGGATTTTGAAAACTTCATCAGGCACTCCTCTTGTATCTCCAATAAGACCTATAATAGTTTTTTCAGCACCTTCACTATAATTTACATCAAAACCAAAAGATTTAATCTTTTTTATTACGTTATCTATATCCTTTTTAGTAGCAGTTGAACTCATTATAATTATATCAGCCATTTTGAACCTCCGTTGTAAATATTATGTTTTGTTTGTATCTTTTGCAGGGTATGACCCTAAAACTTTAAGAAAAACAGTCTCTTTTTCAAGTTCAGTAAGAACGCTTTTTATTTTATTATCTTCTTTATGCCCAATAAAATCAAGATAAAATATATAATCCCAAGCTTTTTTCTTGCTCGGTCTTGATTCAATTCTTGTTAGGTTGATGTTAGATTTAGTAAAATGGTTTAAGATATCTTGTAAAGCACCAATCTTATCTTTGATAGATAAAATTATAGAAGTCTGGTCTGTTTCTGTCTTACTTGAAAGTTTTTTCCCAACAACAAGAAACCGTGTTACGTTTCCTGTGTAATCTTCTATATTTTCAGCAAGAATATTCATCTTATAAATAGAGGCAGCAACTTTTGCTCCGATAGCGGCTGTTTCTTTTTCGTTAGATGCAAGTTGGACTGCTTTTGATGTGCTTTCGGCTTCAACTATTTCAATGTTAGGAAGGTTTGTTGTTATCCAGTTCCAACATTGAGATATAGGTTGAGGATGTGAGAAAATTTTCTTTACATTTTTTATTGAATCTTCTTTTGAAAGAAAGAAATGGTGAACATCAAGAATAACCTCAGATACTATTTTAAGGTTGCTATCAACAAACATATCAAGGGTATGGGTTACGACTCCTTCTATTGAGTTTTCTACTGGAACGATTCCGTAATCGGCTCTGTTATGCTCTACTTCCTTAAACACATTGTCTATTGTCCTGCAAGGAATGTACTCTACCTTTTCTCCAAACTGTTTAATGGCTGCCTGCTGAGTAAATGTTCCTTCAGGTCCAAAGTAGGCAACTTTTATTTGCCTAAACATACCTCTGTATACTTTAAATATGGATTCCATAATTGTTTCAATGTCTTTTTCTTTAAGGAGCCCTTTGTTGACTTTTACAAGGTTTTCTATAATTCTTTTTTCTCTTGCAGGGTCAAAAGGTGGCAGTTTTTCGTCTTTCTTTACCTCAAAGATTTCCTTTACTTTTTCTGCTCTTAAACTTAGTAATTCAAGAAGTTGTTTGTCGATATTATCAATATCTTTTCTAGTTTCATCAAGGTTCTTCATTTTATTTACCTCTTTTTTTTGTCTTGAGACTCCTTATTTGTTGTATATTTAATCCTTACTGTTATTTTATCCTTACCTTGTCGCCGTTTTGTGAAAAAAGCATGTGTTTAGGAACGAATTACGAGGTGCTAACCGACGCTTTTTGTCGTTGCGAAGGAACGCTTTGTGTGACTGCGGCAATCCTCGTTTTTATCCTATACACTATTGTTTATTC
>Ga0172382_10007263_pt1 | contig 15793 bp, 16 predicted proteins | sample Leawel138RmetaG_FD_122245 | JGI IMG/M metagenome (GOLD analysis project Ga0172382, IMG submission 122245) | Leachate microbial communities from a municipal landfill in Southern Ontario, Canada - Leachate well 138R metaG | ecosystem: Engineered > Solid waste > Landfill > Unclassified | place...
GAAAGTGCCGCCTCACCTGCTCAACATTCCGCCAGGTGAACCTCTCAGCCACCATGCATCCTCACATGATGTATACAAATGCTCACATTCCGACTTAACAAGAAACCACACAAGTGCGAGCGCACGACATTCACATAGCGATCATGCTTTCTCACATTCTGGATGTGCGCTCTGGAGCGCGTATTCACCTGTATCACTCACCATCAAGTAACTATTGCTCACACTTCGCGGAATGATGAATAGTCCAATTGACACTCTTATACGATTCAGTTAGTTTCGTTCGCGTGTTTCACTCAGTACGCTGGGCGAGGCACAGAGAGTACTTTGTTAAACAATCTTAATGAGGAGCACAAACGTGATGGACTTAATTAGCGGCCTGCTGCAAACGATCATCGATCTGTTGTCGGCTCTGCTGAACCCGATCATCAACCTCCTTAACGCCCTGCTCGGTGGTCTGCTCGGCGGTGGCCTGCTCGGCTAATTAGCCGAACAGCTCCATAAGTAGTGCATTGAACCGCTGTGCCCCTTCAAGGGGCACAGCGGTTTTTTTTGGGCGGGGTGTGGTTTTTTGCGCGCAGTGGCGCAGAGAGTAATCGGCTCAGGGATTCACCAGACCGAGCCGTGCGGCGGCCGCGGCAAATACCAGGGCTGCCATGACAAACAAGGAAAGGCTTACCAACGCGCGGTTTCTGACAGCGCCGTACAGGTCCTGAAGGATGAGAAAAATCAGAAAAAAGAAGTAACCCATCGCAACCACTGAGACGTAGGGGATGGGAACGAAGATGGCGGTGACCATCGCGTAGTTGAGTGCGGTATTGGTGCGCAGCCATGGCACCGGGGTCTGTAACAGCCAAGTAGCAAACAGGTGAAGCACGGCCGTGTAGAAAAGCGCTAACAAGGGCAGGTGGATCAGTGCCAGCGCTCCCAGGGCCAAGTCCTGTTGAATCAGGGTCTCCAGTACTGCATTACACACCACGGCTGCCGCCAAGAGATGAAGCGAAAGTCGCCACTGTGCACGATCGTCATCGATACTGAGCAAAAGGGTCCGCGGTGCACTGAACAGCACCTTCACCACATCGATGTACGGAGCCAGGGTTTGGCTCATTACCTGCACCTTACTCATACCGCAATGCCTCCATGGGCGTAAGCCGTGCCGCTTTTCGCGCCGGATAAAAACCGAAAAACACTCCGATCGCTCCCGAGGCAACCAGTACGGCTGCGACGGCCGCAAAATTGATCACCGCACGCCATGGCAGGAGCCCATTCAGTATGACGATGCTGAACCCCGCCAGGACGATGCCGACGACACCACCGATTACCGTCAATGTGCCGGCCTCCATCAGAAACTGTGTCTCGATGTCCTGCTGTGTCGCCCCGACCGCGCGGCGAATGCCGATTTCGCTGATCCGTTCACTGACCGACGCGAGCATCACATTCATCACGCCGATGCCGCCGACCACCAGGGACACGGCGGCAATACTCACCAGGAAAGCGGTCATTCCGTTGACCAGGTTGTCGGCCACGGCAACCAGTTGCCCGAGGTCCATGACCGTGTACGGCAGGCCGTTCCGCGACAAGGCGGTATGCAGGGACAGCAGCACCAGTTCCGTCTGGCTACGTACGCGGTCCTTGTCCTCCGACGAACGGGGCTTGAGGTAGATCATCTGTACGTGACGAGCACCCGCGATGCGGTGCTGCATGGTAGACAGCGGGACAATGATCTCGCTGTCCCGGCCCTGACCGAGCCCGCCATCTCCCTTGCTGCGCAGGACACCAACCACATACAAGGTTGTATTGCGGAAGCGTATGCTTTCGCCCAACGGGTTGCGGTTTCCAAAGAGGTGTCGCGCGATCTCTCCGCCGAGCACGGCTACGCTACCCTGGGCCTGCTCGTCTGCCGCCGTCAGCAGACGGCCAATGGCCGGTTTGGCGTCGCGTATCGCGAAGTATTCCGGCGTGGCGCCGACCAGGTTCGGGGCAGTGCGCTGGTCGCGATAATTGACTTCACCCCGCTGTTGATACACCGGCGCAACCAGGGCGATCTCCGGCACCTGATCCCGGAGGGCCTGCGCGTCGGCGGTCGTGAGGCTTTCCTGTACCGCCCGGTTGAAGAACGTACTGGTATCGGCAGCATTTCCCGGAGTGACGATCAGCAGGTCACTGCCCAGTTGGCCCACCTGGCCCTGCACATACACCCGTGCGCCGAGCCCGACAGACAGCAGGGTAACCAATGCCCATATGCCAACGCTGATGCCCAGGATGGTCAGTGCTGAACGAAGCTTGTGTTCGCGCAGCAGAAGGCCCACGTCCTGGAGCGTTAGTAACAACCTTTGTGACTGGGCAATCATAATGAGGCTGCACGTTCGGTGGTCGCTGGGGGGAAGGTGTCCTTGGCCTTGCGCTCCAGGCGTCCATCTATCAGTTGGAAACAGCGGTCGGTCCGCTGCGCCAACTGCATGTCATGGGTAACCAGGACCACCGCGACGTTGGATTCTCTGCGTAAGTGGTCGATCAGTTCGATGATCTCGGCCCCCGTTACCGGGTCGAGATTTCCGGTTGGTTCATCGAGCAGCAGGATCTTCGGCTGATTTACCAGGGCCCGGGCAATGGCCACGCGTTGTTGCTGTCCGCCGGAGAGTTGGCTGGGACGGTGTTCGGCCCGATCGTCCAGGCCGACCAACCGAAGGCATTCCAAGGCACGCACCCGCCTCTCGGTGCGGCTCAGGGAGGGACTGTAGTCGAGCGGCAGTTCGACATTGCGTACGGCCGTCATTCGTTCCAGCAAATACCACCTCTGAAACACGAAGCCGAGTGTGCGGCTGCGGAAACCCGAGAGCGCTGCGTCGGGGAGTGCGCTGACGTCTTCCCCGTCGATGAAGACCTGCCCCGAACTGGGGCGCTCCAGGCAGCCAAGGATATGCAGCATGGTGGACTTGCCCGAACCGGAAGGCCCGATGATGGAGACGTAGTCACCCGGGATGATGGCGAAGTCTGCATGTTTCAGCGGCTCTATCTCCTGGCCGCCGACCTGATAGCGCTTGGCGACCTGCCGCAACTGCAGAAGCGGGCTGATATCGGTGTGGCGGCTCATCGTCCGAGGATGACCTTGGCTTTGGCCACCGCCCATTCACTCAGCACCTGCACGTGTTCCGCGTCCTGGATCCCCAACTTGATGCCCATCGGTCGCATGCCGCGCCGCCCATCCGTGGTCCAGACGAGCGTGTCGCCGCGCTGGCGAATTTCGTCGATCTCGTTCTTCCAGGTCTCCATGAGCTCGTCATCGGGATTGAACAGGAGGGCCCTGATCGGGATCATTCGGTCGACATGCTGCTGTTCGGCGTAGGTGTGCACCTGCGTCGTCATCCGCGGCAGAAGCTTGTGCCCCGGATTCTCCGCATGCACCACCACGTTGTAGTAGGTGACCCCGCCGAGGTCTTCGCCACCCGGGCGGACCGCGGTCACACTGCCCTGGAATTCTTCACCCGGAAAGGCCTCGGTGGTGAAGGTCGCCCGCTGCCCAACCCGCACCTTGCCGATATCCGATTCGGTCACTGCCACGTGCAGTTCGAGGTCATCGAGGCTGGGGGCCAACTCGAAAATTGGTTTGGCCGAGCCACGCGAAACCAGGACGCCAGGATCGATGTTGCTCGCCAGCACCAGGCCGTCGATGGGGCTGCGTATCACGCAGCGCTCGACGTCCTGCTGTGCCTGTTGGAACCGGGCCTCCGCCTGCTGCACCCGGGCCGTCATGCTCTCCAACTGCGCCTCCAGCTCCTGCATGGCGGTGTCGGCGTGTTCGAGCTCCTGGCGCGGGATGAGATCCGCCTTGTACAGCCGCTGGGCCCGTGCCTGCTCCTGCTTCGCATTGGCCACGCGCGCGTGCAAACCTGCCAGCTCGGAACGTATCGCATTCAACTGCAGTTCGGCTTCCTGGGCTGCAATCCGATAGTCCTGGTCATCGATGATTGCCAGCACGTCGCCTTCCTTGACCGGCACTTCATAATCGGCTTCGACTGACTTGACCAGCCCGTTGACCTGGGAGAACACGGGTAGCTGACCCTTGGCCTTCACGTGACCGGTCGAGCGAACGACCTGTTTGATCATCCCGGACTCGGGCAAGGCCACCTTGTAACCGTCGAGCCGTCCCCCACCGGTTCCACCAAGCAAGACCAATGACACCAGCAACACCGAGAATGTCACTGTGGCCCTGGCGCGGAACGACAGATCATACGATTGTTGAACCACGCGGGCGACGATTGAAGCAGCCCTTTCCAGCGACGTGTGCATGCGATTAGCCGTCCCCATGGATCACTTATGCACGACGTTTGCTATGGAACCCAGGGCCCAGTACAGCTTGGCTATCGCATTCTGCAGGTTGTATTCGGCCATTACACCTTGAGCTTTCGCATTGCGGTAGTTGGTATCTGCCGTGGAAAGGTCGTAGATCATGCGGATACCCTCCTTGTAACCTTTGCGGGCGAGCTTGAGGTCCAGTTCGCTGGCTTTGATGACCTTCGCGGTAACCTGCAACTGTTCCTTGGCCTCCAGAAAACGTTGATAGGCGTCCCGGACGTCGGTTGCCACGCCCAATGTCGCATCGCGAAGCCGATCCTGCTCTTGAACAAGCCGGGCTTTCGCTTCACCGACGCGGTTACGTCGCAGGGCGCCATCGTAGATTTGCCAGGACATTTGCACGCCGACGGTGTAGTTGGGGGAACTGTCGACATCTTCATACTGCTGCACGTTGTAATTCCCGAACAGGTTCAGCACCGGGAAGTACTCCGCTCGTTCTTTGGCCACGGTGGCAGAACTCACTGCAATTATCCGCTGCTGGGCAGCGAGTTCCGGACGCAGTTCGAGGGCATGTTCAATCAGTTCCTGAACCCCTTTGTCCAGCCCCGACGGCTCCTTCAGCCGGCTCGTCTTGGCCAATCGCAACGGCTCACCATCGGGTGACAGTCCGACGGCACGGCGCAGGGCGAGCTGTGACAGGCCGACTTCGTTCTTGGCCTGGACCAAGGAGAGCTCGGCGCGAGCGAGGTCGGCCTCGGCGCGGGCGATGTCGCTGGCCGTTCCGCGCCCGGCAGCGTGCAAGGTCTTGGAAATGCGGAGCGCTTCCTGCTGCCGTTTCAGACTCTGTCGTTCGACCTCTGCCAGTTCCTGGGCGCGCAGTGCGCCGAAATAGGCCGCCGACACGGCCAGGATCGTCTCGTTGATGCTCTTGGCGAGAGAGGCCTGGGCCGAACCGAGGTTCTCCTCGCCAATCTTGACGGTGCTGGCACGCCTTCCAAAGTCGTAGAGGAGGTATTCCGCACTGAGTGAGACGAAGGTGCGGCGAAACCCGGACATATCCTCTTCGGGATTGACCACCGGCACTTGCGTGCCGCCAAAGTCCAGAAAGGGCAGGGTTTCCCTGGGAGAGTTGGCATTGAGCGTGGCCTGCTCGAGTCGGGTGTCGAGAGACAGACGCGGATAGTAACTGGCGCGACTCTGCTCCAACCGGAAACCTGCGGCGTCCGAGGTGGCCCGTGCCACCCCCAGCTGCGGATTTTCCTCAAGTGCACGCTGGATCAGGTGTTCGAGTGTGAGAGGCGTCTCCTGTGCAGCTCCCAGAAGGGGAACGGAGACCAGTACCACACCCAAAGCCATTGAAAACACACGTGAACGTCGGGGCCGAAGCAAATTAGTCAACTTCTTGCGCCGATGCGTATCCGGCGCCATCGAGTCATTCATCAGCAGACCGTATCATTTTAGTAGTAATCGATCATCGGCTCCCAGCCGATTGACCGATAGGCCGCAACACGAGGAGATTCCTTCGGCAAACCATCAATGGTTACCGTCCCCTGACAGCGCCCACTTTGTCTTCAATAGCAAGATCGGGATGGCAAGCGAGAATACGTAAATCGGCCGTGCCATGCAAGCGAGCCAATGGCCCTGCTGTGAGACCCAAGCGCAGGCCGGTTCCTCACATAAAATTCAACAACACTCACCAGCGCGCAACACCAACTCGCAACACGGAAACGGCACGTATTCATCACTCACAACACCAAAACAAATACTCACCATTGGTTTACCTAAATGAAACAAAATAAGGAACCACTAATTGCTCACATTGTTTGATAAAATACTCACCATTCGAATTGTGAGGTAATCGTTGACATCAGCGAAAATGCGTTGTTATCGTGTCGCCGCGCCTCGTTAGTTCGAGGCGTAACCAAGACAAGAACATACTCAGCCCAAGAGGATTTCGTTATGGTATTTCGTTCACTCGACAGCCGTGAACTGCGCGACGTTACCGGTGGCGCGACCGGAACGCTGGCTCTCGGTGCGCTCGGCACCCTGACCATCGACGCTGCCATGCCTTGGCTTGGCGCCATCGCCAGCACTGTAGCCTCGCTGCTGACCAGCGTGGCTGGTCTGCTGGGCTCGCTGCTCTAAGCGGTACGTGCAGATGCGTAAGAACGGGGCCTTCGGGCCCCGTTTTTGTTTGGGCTTCCCGAAGGCCTTGTGTCACTGACGTTTGTTCGGCCTGAAGCTTGCCCGACACCTCAGGCCGCGCGCGATTCCGGCGCCGGAACATGGTGAACGCGGCGATCAGGCGGTGTGGGCCGGCCCAGGTCGTGTGGCTGTCCAGGCAGCGGAGGCCGGACCCTGGCCGATGAGCGTCAGACTTCGGGTGAGAAGGCGAAGCCGATCCCACGCACCGCCTTGAGCGGTAGCGGTTGTTCCGCCACGTTGAGGACCTTGCGTCGCAGTCGGCTGATGAGCATGTCCAGCCGGTGGGGCAAGTAGTAATCCGTGCTGTGGCCAAGCGCTTCGATCAGCGCCTCGCGCGAGATGGGGAGGTCGAGTTCCCGCATGACGATGCGCAACAGGCTGCGTTCCGACGGGGTGAGGGAGATCCGCTCATTGTTTGGCGTGATCAGGAACCAGCCGTCGGGGGTCAGGGACCAACTGCCCGTCGGTGATTCCCTCTGACCAATCCGCAGGCGGCGCGCCACGCTATGCAGCACGGCTACCAAGTCCCGGATCTCCACCGGCTTGGCCAGATAGGCATCGGCCCCGCTGGCTCCCGCCTGACGCTGCATGCCGGTGTACGGTTCGTCGGTGGTGAGGATGATGATGCCAATGTCGCTGCTGGCACGCAGATTGGCGGCGATGGTGAAGCCGTTTTCGCCGGGCAGACCGGAATCCAGGATGGCGATGTCGCACGGTCGCTGGAGCAGACCGTAATAGAACTCCCGTGAACCGGGAAACCCGCGTGCCTCATAACCGTATCTTCCGAGGGCGTGCACCGTGTACTCACGTAGTTGCTGGTCGTCCTCGACGTAACAGACTTCGATCTTTTTGTCAGGAGATTCAGTCACCTTGATATTCATCGGCTCGGCTGGTCTGTCCTTTGTCATCCCAAAAAATACCTCAGCGACGGAGTGTACTTTGCGGGGCGGGGCGAAAGCGATTCACGATTTTCCCTAACTGGTGTAGATGGTATTCGGAGCACTGCGACAATGCAATTCTGATACGCGTCGTGGGCTATGTCCTTGCGGGCGCGACCATTTCCGCCCAACCAACGAAGCGGTTGGCGTGTCCGGACACTGGGAATAGCAAGTGTTTGTGCCCTTCAATACCCCGACAAATTGCAAGCCACTGCCCGCATTCGCGTCTTTCCCGAGCGTTTCGCAAGGCCCCAAAACGGTACGTGAGGGAATCCGTATTGGTTATCGGGAATGGTGAGAACGCGCGCCTCAGATGTGAGTGTGTAACCAGTAGGTTTTTGGTTAGGATGCAGCGGCAAGAAAAGGGGTATTCGTATGCACGCAAGGATACTTAGCCATGGCAATTCTCGTTCTGTCCTGCTGGTGAAATGAAACTGGCGAGGGCCCTTCCAGCTCAATGTTTCCCTCCCTGTTCCAATTGGCCAGTGTGAACGAAGGTACGACAGGCAACTGTCCGCCATGTGTGGCCGATAAACCACAGCACCTGAACGACCTTAATCTGCTCAATGCCGCCAGTTCGCGTCTTGCGTGCAACCAATTGATGGACGTCTGTTTGCCGATCGTGGACCGCGACGGATCGTATCCCGCGGCCGAGAGGTAGGTTCCGTGATCACCGTTCCAGCAGGGGCAATCCTTGATCTGCTGCATGCGGTGAATCACCACCTGCCCGCTTCGGGAAGCGCAGGGGCCATCGATCACTCTTGGGCACGGGAGTTCAACCTGTTGGGGATGAACGGTGATAACCGGCGGTATCTGAAGGGATTGCACGCAACCGCGGATGCGGGGGACGTGCGTAGGGTTATGCGGCCCTCGCCCGGAGCTGCCCCGCAGCAGCCTCGATCGGAACGCGGCTTGGATGAAAAAACCGTACCCACTCTTTCGCCGGGAAGTGCATGGATCCTTCCGGCCCCGTTTTTTCGTTTTGCGCGTCTGGGACAGTTGCTACCACGCGGTATGCGTCGCGCGATAACAGCAGATTCCTGTGCATGTGTTTGCTCTGCCACGGGCCAGGCAGCCGCCCCGCCGCATTTCGGACACCAGGAGGAAAGCATGCTTGCGAGGTTCTGGATGTGGGTAATGACGCGCACGCCGGATCGTGATTTCGTGCGGGTGGTTCCTCAAAGTAAACCCATGTCCTGTGGAGCCGCTGCGCTGGCTACCCTGCTGCGCGAGGTCCATGGCGAAGCCGTGGATGAGGCCTCGGTCATCGATGCCCTCGGCACTGACGGTGAAACCAGCCTGGATGATCTTCGCCGGGCGGCGTCAGTGTTTGGTTACAAAGCCGAGGGCTATGCCGCCGATTTTGAGGCCCTGGAGCGCTTGCGGCAGCCGTGTGTCCTGCACTTGCGTCGGCTGGGCCAGGGGCACTTCGTCGTGTTGCGAGGGCTCGGGAAAGATTGCATCTGGATCGCCGATCCGGCGGCGGGCAACGTCAGGCTTTCGCGACAGCGGTTCAGTCGTCTATGGCTGCATCGAGCAGGCGAAGGGCGCCTGTTGCTCGTCTCGGCTCCCGGAACGTCGGGGGAAGCGGCGACGACACCCCTGCAAGAAACACCCCCAAAACAAATATTAGACCTTTTCCCGGTGACACGGAGAAAGCGACGAAGGAGACAGGAATGCGAAAACCACTGAAATCGATCATCGGCATCCTCGCCATGTCCGGGTGTGCCGTAGGCGCCGCACAGGAGGCGGAAACGGGGACCCAGTACATCGGATTTCTCGGATCCTATGTGCGTGTCGATGACGACCGGGGCGTCGACGATGGGCTTGGAGTCCATGCGTTGTACGGTTGGCGTGCAGCAGCCGGCTGGGGCCTGGAAGGGCACATCTTCGGTTCGGTTTTCGAGACCGGTGGCTCGGGTGACACGGATTTTTATCAGCAGGGACTCGGGCTGGACCTCACCTATGCCTATCTGGATGACGAGGCCATTTCTCCCTTCGTGTTCGCCGGAGTTGGTGTCATGCGTAATGACGTCAGCGGCCCCGAGGATGATCACGTCGGTTATTACGGCAACTTCGGTGTCGGCCTTCTGAGCTCGTCGATTGGTAAGAGTGATATGAAACTCCGGGCTGAGGCCCGTTATGTCTATGACGATTTCAAGGATGGCCTCAACGACTGGCGTTTCAATTTGGGTGTGGAAATCCCGTTCGGCAGGCATCCGCAGCCGGTGAAGCCGGAGCCGATCGTGCTCGAAAAACCGGTCGTGCTCGAAAAGGTGGTGGAACGGCTCGTACCACCCCCCGATGCGGACGGCGACGGCGTGCCCGATGCCGTGGATCAGTGTCCCGACACGCTGGCCGGTGTGAAGGTGGATCGCTTCGGCTGCGCTGAAGAGGCACAGACCGTGGAGCTGCATGGCGTGACCTTCGAGTTCGATTCGGCCCGCCTGACCGAATCCTCCCGTTACATCCTCGATCAGGTTGCCTCGGCCCTGAGGGGACAGCCCAGCATGCAAGTCGAGATTGCCGGCCATACCGATAGCGTGGGTACCGAGGAATACAACATGAGATTGTCAGTGGCACGTGCGGAATCGGTACGCAACTATCTCGTGTTCCGCGGCATCGATGAGAGTCGTTTCACCGCGGTTGGTTATGGTGAGGTGGAGCCCATCGCGGACAATTCCACGGATCAGGGGCGTGACCTCAACCGTCGTATCGAGTTCCGCATTCTGAGTCACTGAGTACTAGCAGAGAGGAAGAGAATATGAGACTCACAAGATTGCTCATGCTGGTAGCGCTTGTCTCCGGCATGGGGTTGGCCGGCTGCAATGCCGGCGGCGGTGGCGACGATGATCCTCCAGTGCCTGTTCTCGATCGCGACGGCGACGGCATCGGCGATGCGGCGGACAACTGCCCGGATGCCTTCAATCCCGACCAGAAAGATAGCGACGGTGACGGTATTGGCGATGCCTGCGATACCGATATCGATGGCGATGGTGTCCCTAATGGTGATGACAACTGTCCGTCGATGCCGAATCCCGGGCAGGAGGACATGGATGGTGACGACATCGGCGATGTCTGCGACAACGATATCGACGGTGACGACATCACCAATGAGTTGGACAACTGTCCGTTAGAACCAAACCCCGATCAGATCGATAACGATAACGATGGGTTTGGTGCAGCGTGCGATCCCGATGACAACGACCCCAACGTCCCCGACAGCGATGGTGACGGCGTCATCGATGCGGACGACAACTGCCCGCTGGTGCCCAACCCCGACCAGGAAGACCTGGACGGTGACGGCTTGGGTAACGCCTGTGATGACGACATGGATGGCGACGACGTCACCAATGACTTGGACAACTGTCCGTTACACCCGAACCCCGATCAGACGGATGACGATAACGACGGGTTTGGTGCGGCGTGTGATCCCGATGACAATGACCCCACCGTCCCCGACAGCGATGGTGACGGCATCATCGATGAGGATGACAACTGCCCGGATGTGCCCAATCCCGACCAGACGGATGCCGATGGCGACGGGTTTGGTGCGGCCTGTGATCCCGATGACAACGATCCGGACGTCCCGGGACCTCAAGACGATACCGATGGCGACGGCGTCATCGATGCGGACGACAACTGCCCGCTGGTGTCCAACCCCGGCCAGGAAGACCTGGACGGTGACGGCCTGGGTGACGCCTGTGATGACGACATGGACGGCGACGGTGAGCACAACGACACTGACAACTGCCCGGTGAATGCCAACTACCTTCAGGAAGACCTGGACGGTGATGGCATGGGCGACGCGTGTGACGACGACATCGATGGTGATGGCGTTGTCAATGCGGATGATAATTGCCCGCTCACGCACAATGACGATCAACTGGACAGTGACGGCGACGGCATCGGCGATGCGTGTGACACCGGCAAGGACGCCGATGGGGATGGCATCGATAACGGCATAGACAACTGTCCGTTCGTATCTAATCCTGACCAGTCCGATATCGATGGTGATGGTCGTGGCGACGTCTGTGACGAAGATATTGACGGCGATGGCGTGCTGAACGGGCTGGACAATTGCCCGTTCGACCCCAATGCCGAGCAGGCGGATATTGACGGCGACGGGATCGGTGATGTGTGTGATTCGGAGAACGACTCACCCGCCGTTACCTGCGGTATGCAGCCCAGTGCCACCTACAGCCCCATCCGCCAAACGGATGGGGCGGTCGTTGAATCGGGCACCACGGGGCTGTGTCCCGGGTGTTCCGTCAGCCAGCCCTATCATGTGATCGATGACAATCCTGAAAATGCCGCAAGGATGAACATGGCGGGGGCTCTGCTCGGTGCTGGCACGTGGCTGTCGGTGGTCAACGGGGATACGGTCTACCCTGCCGGCAAGAAGGTCGGATTCGTGGCCTCCAGACCGGGTGGATCTCTGAGTGTGGGTCTGGGACAGGTACTGAGGGTCACCACTTACCTGAACGGCGTGGCGCAGGAGACTGCCACTCAGTCCTCCCTGCTCGGCCTGGCAGTGGGCGGAGCCGACACCGGCGGGCAGCGCCTGGTCGTGTTCCAGACCACCAGGGACTTCGATGCGGTCCGGATCGATAACACCGCGTTGCTTGGGCTTAGCACCAACCTCGATGTCTATGAGGCGTGCGTGGAAAAGGACTAGCAGCAATCGGTCACCAAAGCAGTACGACGGGCCCTTTCGAGGGCCCGTCGCATTTGGTCTCGCGGCTCCTACCCGCAAGCCGTGACATGCAAGCAAGGCGCATTGGGGTGTCTCTGGCATACCGACGGCCGCGTCGGAATACGGCAGAGGCCCTGTCCGCAGCCGGCGCTGGTTCATGGTCGTGCCCGTGCAGGCCGTCTCGGTCCAGCATGCCCTGTCCACGGCCCCGGGACAGAAACAATCCCTGCCGCACACCGGACCTGGCCACCTGCCCCTATTCCTTGCACGACCCGCTCCCCTGCATCTCGCCCGGGGCGAAGGGGCACTCGATGTTCCGTTCTGCATCCCAGGTACAGCGACATGGGTGGCAGGGCTGGCACAGCGTGCCAGGGACTTCTAAGCTGTTGAGGCATCAGCAGCGCTGGCTTTTCCCCTGCACATCCATGTTCTTCGGGAACAACCCATGAAAATCGTGCTCATGCCGAATCTCAGCGCCAATGGATTCGCTCGCCTGGCGGACACCTGGAACAATGAGGTGTTCGTGCGCGTCGAGCTGGCAGGTGCGTTTTCAGAGGCCGAACTGGCGCAACTGGCCGCGCAGGCCATTGCGCTTGAACCCGACGACTTTGCCAACGTGGCCCTGGAACTGATTGCGCGCTACCCGGCGGCGCCTGCCGAACTTCTGCACCGGCTCTACAGGCAGGGTGATGATGAGGTCCGCGAGGCGGTGTGCCAGCGCGAGGACCTGGACGATGAGCTCCGCATGATGTGCGGCTTGACGGATTCGCGCCCGTCCTAGGCCCGGTCCCGGGGAGGCTACATGGGTAGACCAGGTCCAGGGTTCCCCCGCACGTGGTGGATGCGAGGCGGGACGTGGGCATGAGGCACTTCCCATCACCATTTGCATTGATCAAACGCAAAGGACGACAGGCGATCCCCTGCTAGCATGATGCGCTTTCGGCTGGGGGAATGACCCTTGGCCATTGGTTTGGGTCAAGATGGTGTTTGGGGAGAATCGATGGGCCGCGTAGAACTGGTTTGCCCGGCCGGCAGCCTGCCTGCCCTCAAGGCAGCCGTGGACAACGGCGCCGACGCCGTATACATGGGGTTTCGCGACGCCACCAATGCGCGCAACTTCCCGGGGCTCAACTTTGACGAGGCCAACGCCCGCCAAGGTATCGAATATGCGCGCCGTAAGGGTGCCAAGGTATTGCTTGCACTCAATACCTTTCCGCAACCCGACCGCTGGCACGAGTGGACCTCCGCGGTGGACCGCGCCGCCGCCTTGGGCATCGATGCCTTGATCCTGGCCGATGCGGGCCTGATGCATTACGCCTCGCGCACCCACCCGCAACTGCGCCTGCACCTGTCGGTGCAGGGCTCCAACACCAACTACGAAGCGCTGGAGTTCTACCGTGAACAGTTTGGCGTCCAGCGCGCCGTGCTGCCGCGTGTGTTGTCGCTGTCGCAGGTGCAGCGCGTAATCGAAAACACCGCTCTGGAAATCGAGACCTTCGCCTTCGGCAGCCTGTGCGTGATGGTGGAAGGGCGCTGTTATCTTTCATCCTACGTCACCGGAGAATCACCCAATACCTACGGCGCGTGCTCGCCCGCGCACGCCGTGGCCTGGGAGGAACAGGGCGCCACCCGTAACGTGCGGCTGAACGGCGTGCTCATCGATTCCTATGGGGCGGGCGAACACGCGGGCTACCCAGTGGTTTGCAAGGGGCGCTACCGGGTCCAGGGCCGCGTCGACTATGCCATCGAAGAACCCACCAGCCTGTCCGTGCTCGACGTGCTCCCGCAGTTGGTGCGCATGGGCGTCAAGGCGCTCAAGGTGGAAGGTCGCCAGCGCAGCCCTGCGTACGTGGCCCAGGTGACGCGTGTCCTGCGCACCGCACTTGACGCGTGCCAGGCCGATCCCGAGAACTTCAGCGTACGCGGCGAGTGGGCGGCGCAACTGGACAAGGTCGCCGAAGGCGCGACCCATACCCTCGGAGCGCTGGATCGCAAGTGGCAGTAGCCCGACAAGCGTCGATAACCGTTCTGAATCCGGGAGCATGCACCGCCAACGGGGGATCGCCTCACCCGAACTGCGGTCGCGGGGGTAAGGCGCGTCGCGATGCAGCAATATCGCGGGGTTTGGACGGTCACTCGACCGGAGAACAATGACATGAAAATCTCACTCGGTCCTCTTCTTTACTACTGGCCCAGGGAACGGGTGATGTCCTTCTACCGCGAGGTCGCGGACTGGCACGTGGACATCGTCTATCTGGGTGAAGCGGTCTGCTCCAAGCGACGCGCGTTGCGCCTGGAAGACTGGCTGGAGATCGCCGCACAGCTTCGCACGGCGGGCAAGGAAGTGGTGCTGTCCACGCTGGCACTAGTGGAGGCGGAATCCGAGCTGCTCACCGTACGGCGCATCGCCGGAAACGGTGACTACCTGGTGGAGGCCAATGAGATGGGGGCGGTACGCCAGTGTGCCGGGCGACCGTTCGTGGCCGGTCCACACATCAACGTCTACAATGCCGCAACCCTCGGCTGGCTGGCGGAGCTGGGGGCGCGCCGCTGGATCATGCCGGTGGAACTGTCACGGGACACGCTGCGCGACTTCCAGGCACACCGTCCCCCGGCGGTGGAAACCGAGGTCTTCGCGTTCGGGCGTCTGCCGCTGGCGTTTTCCGCGCGCTGCTTTACTGCACGCGCCTGTAATCTCCCCAAGGATGACTGCGAATGGCGCTGTGGTGACTTCGCCGATGGTATGGCGGTGGAGTCCCAGGAGGACAAACCCTTTCTGGTGTTCAACGGCATCCAGACCCAATCGGCGCAGACCGCCAACCTGATCGCAGAACTGCCCGCCATGCAGGCGGCCGGCGTGGATGTAGTACGCCTCTCCCCGCAAAGCGAGCACATGGCGGAGATTGTCGCGGCATTCCACGCCGTCATCACGGGTTCCGAATCGCCTGAAGCGGCGGCGGCGCGGACGGTTCAACTCGGTGCCGGGGCCCCGTGCAACGGCTATTGGCTGGGCGGCGCCGGCATGGAGTGGCGCACGTGAAGCCCGCGCGGGTATCAATGACCGGCATGCGCGGTATGCATCGGCAATGAGGTGACGACATGGTATTTCCCACTTCCCTGTTGAAGGTCTCTGCAACACTCCTGCCTGCTGTCGTGCAGGGCATGCGTTTGGTGCCCGACAGTGTGCACAGTACGGTGGTGGCGCACATTACGAACCACCTGCTCAAGGGCCAATGGATCCGTGAACAACTGACGGAACTGCATGGCAAGTGCTTCGCGCTCCATATCCGTGACACCGGCACCGAGTTGCGCTTCGAAGTGGCAGGCACCCGGTTGATACGGGCCGCCAACGGCGGCCATCCCGATGTGACCATCGAAGGCAATCTGCACGATTTCTGGCTGCTGGCGAGCCGTCGCGAGGACCCGGACACCTTGTTCTTCCATCGCCGCCTGGCGCTCAAGGGCGACGTAGCGACCGGTTTGCAGGTGAAGAATCTGCTGGATGCCATGGAATACGACACGGATGCGCATATCCGTGCCGTACTGGGCGACCGCGCCGGCGCAGCGGTTTCCGGTACGGTCACCCGCCTGCGCCACCTCGCCGGCGCCATCCAGCGCCAGCCTTGAGCTGAAAAATGGGCCAGGGGGCGGCCGAATCCCC
>Ga0172382_10007265_pt1 | contig 15791 bp, 14 predicted proteins | sample Leawel138RmetaG_FD_122245 | JGI IMG/M metagenome (GOLD analysis project Ga0172382, IMG submission 122245) | Leachate microbial communities from a municipal landfill in Southern Ontario, Canada - Leachate well 138R metaG | ecosystem: Engineered > Solid waste > Landfill > Unclassified | place...
GGTGAGCAAGTTACTGATCTTGTTGTACTTCTGCTTATCGTCCAGTGCATCACTCAGCTTGTCCATCAGCAACCCGTTGAGTTCAGTGCGGTTCGCCCGGTCGAACTTCGCAAGGTAGTCAGTCAGCAGCTTTGCATAGAAAGCATCGTCCTGTGCTCGGGTGCGGATGTAGTCCGCCTTGTTCGCCGTCACCTCGGCCACAGCAGCCGATACATGGAAGTTAGGCTTTCGCCCCTCGATCAGTCGCATCCGCCTCAGACGAATCACCGCTTCATCAGGAATAGGCAACTTCTTCTGCACACGGTCCAGCGCCAGCACATCTACCAATCGTAGATCGGTTTTCTGGATAAGCAGACGGCTATACGCTGGGTCTACCACACCGCCATAGAGCGTGAGTTTGACGACGTGAGGTTCGCGCAAATCGTAGTCTGGCAGCGGAAAATAGCGACGAGCCTGCCCCTTGTAGATCTCATGGATACCGTAGCCCATGGTGTCGATCATGTTCAGTTCTGCCATGGCCTGTGCCAGAAACGGGTTTCGATAGCGACGCGGTGTTTTACCACCTTCGACATACTCATCTGGCTGGCCCTCGAAAAATCCGCCTTCACTTTCGAAGAGCAAGCGGTCAGGCTGTTCCGTCACCACAACCCGACCATTACGGGAATAATCCTGATGCGCAATACAATTATGAAGGGCTTCGAGCACGATTTTCTGATCGTACTTGGACACTTCGACGTGCACCAGTTCGTCCTGCGGCAACAGCCGGAGCTGAATATTGCGAATCCGCTGATATAACCGCGTGGTGTTCAACAGAAAGGGTGGACCGAAATGTTCGTAGGCTTGTTCTGGCCCTTCCAGTTTCCAGGTCAACTGTGCCGGATACGGCGATAAACGCCATGCAGATTCCGCCTTGCCCAGCAGCAGCAAGGCGGCGCGTGTAATCCGCCCGTTCTGAGTAATACGGGCGCGGTCCAGAAAAGCAGCCAGTGACCAATGCTCCACCTCATCGGCAGAGAATCGGTTCGCATACTTCTGCGCAAACGACTCCCGTGCCTTGCGTAGCGCCGCTTGGTGCAGATCATCCTGCGTCGCACCAGCAACCACTTGTGCAGTCCAGTCCTGCTGAAGAGTCTGCTGTCGGATTTCGTCCTGCTTGTCGAGACTGAGCGGAGCACGACTTTCACCGGCACGCGCGTAATAGTGACCTTTCCAGGCGATGGGAATACCCCGCGGTGCTGCAGGAATTTCAAACAGCACGACACGGCCCACCTTGTCATACAATACAAGGATGTTGCGGAACGTGATGTTAGGCTCGGTACCCTGGGCAATCTGGTACTTCAGACTCTGCAGGCGCTCCGGCTCGGAACGGTAGTTGGTTCCCACCACGACGCGAGTCCGGTCATTGACACCAAACACCAGCCAGGCGCGTTCCAGACCTCGTAAATTAGCTTCGTTGCTCAGTGCGGAGAAGTATTCCCCTATCTTGTGAGTATCGTATTCATTGCTCGCCTGCTTAAACTCCACGACTTCGTTTTCCCAGGTGGCAATCAATCGGTCCAACAGTGCTTTCAGTGCCGCTGACTCTACGCGATCGCCCTCGTGATGCACCTCATTTCAGTCGCCTGGAAGCGAAAACCGCTATCCGTCTGGAATCTCGTCGGGAGCAACTCAACGCGTCCCGTGCAGCGCCATCCCGCGTCCGCGTATGCCGTTCACCCCCGCGACCAGGAACTCGCGCACCGCGGTGCCGGCGATCGTGTAGGTGAAGCCGACACCGGTGATGAACTGGTTCGCGAGGAAGCAGGCGGGTCCGAACTCCACCACGGCGTCGAACACGTTCTCGCCCGGCCGCGCGGCCATGGTGCCGGTGAACTGGCATTTCGGCCCGCCGAAATTGCTGCTGTCGATGCCGCTGAAGCGGCCGTCGGGCTGGACGGTGACGTCGACCGGGGTGCCGTCCATCAGGCGCATCGGCCACAGCCCCACGATGTCCGCCAGCGCCGCCGGCGCATCGTAGTCGTAGCTCGTCGACGGAATCGGCGCGCCGGCAAAGTCGATGGTCCACTGCGGAAAGCTGGCCGCCCCGAGGAGCGACTGATTCGTGTAGCTCGCTTCCAGCGTTCCCGCCACGGCCGGATCGATGCCGAAGAAATCCCTGGCGTCCGCGGAAGCGAACTTGCCGTCGGTGGATACGCCGGATCCCTGCACGAAGCCGTCCACCGCAAAGCCGCCGCCGCCCTGGCCGCCGTAAAGGATCCAGTACTCGCCGCCCGGAAGGACGAGCCAGCGAGCATCGCCCCGGGCCGGGTCGATCTCGAAGGAGCCCGACCAGGCGCCCTCGAGGCGTACCGGGGGATCCCCGGGCCCGCCGGGAAGACCGGGGCTCACGCCGTTGCCGCCCTCGCCCCCGGCGCCGTCACCCCCACACGCGGAGAGCGCCAGCGCGGTGACCGCCGCCATGCCGATGGCCCGCGCGGCCGCACCGAAGGCCGTCGCTCCCGGGCCTGGGCCCGTCTCGCTGTCTCCGACTGTCAACATGTGTCATCCCCTGAAGTGAAATGGCCCTCGGGCTCGCCGACCACCCGCGCCACATGGAATACCCGTTCCCCCGCAGCGAGCCGCGCGCCCGCCCGCGGATCGCGCATGGCTTCGAGAAACGCGGAGTCGAGATCGTAGAGACGCGAATCGATGCCGGCGGCCGTGCTGGCACGCCGGAATCCGGCCGTGGCGCCGTAGCCGGCCTCGCTCAGTTCGTCGATGCCGGTATCGACGAAGCCCCGGTTGTCCGGCGCATCGAACGCCGACCGGCACTGGCCGGCGTCCGTCGAGTGGTAGTTCCGGCAAAGCGCCGGACGCACATCGTAGACCGAGCAGGCGGAATCGACGAGGAAGGGACAGGGCTGGTTGCTCGCCCGATGCTCGGCGTACGACAGGCCCGCCGTCGCGCTCGTGTTCGCGGCCGCCCGCAAGACCATGGCCTCGCGGCGCTCCGGCGGAAGCGTCGCGACGCGCGTGGCGATCGCGAGCACTTCGAGGGCGGTGGCCTCGACCTTGAAGTGGCAGCACCAGGCGCAGCCGGCGCGACAATCTGGCTTGATCGGCGACATCGCCCGTGCGTGGGCAGTGACGCGCTCATGGCGAGCGTAGAAGCGCAGCAGAGCCCGGCCGTGCGAGCCGTCGCGCAACTGCGTCGACGCCAGGGCCGCTTCGGTGTCTGCATGGGTCGCAGCGCGTTCTGGATTCATCCCGGACCTCGTTGCGTTGCGAACGAGGATACAGGGATCGCCGACTATCCCGGGCGCGTGGGCTCACCAGCGCCCGCGAGACGCTGGAACACGACCAGCGAAGCATAGGCATCGTTGGCCGCGTAGAGCAGCTGGGCCGGGCGCAGTCTGGACTGCGCCCAGTTCGAGGTGGTGGCCGATTTCGGCTTGCGCAGGCGCTGGCCGAGGACGATCGCGACGGCGGCCTTGAGCCCGACATCGTGCCGATAGCCGGTCTCGCGAAGGCGCCGGCCGATGTCGATGGCCGCGCCGAGCCGGATGCCGGTCCTGTCGAGCAGCGGCCCGCGGTCGGAACGCAGGCCGAAGCCGACCTTCACGAGGTTGTCGGACTCGAGCACCGCGCGCAGGAACTCGACCGGCATGCCCGGCGCCACCTGGACGATGAAGGCTTCGTCGAGCGTGGCGAGCTGGATCACATGCGGGCCTTCGTTGGGCTGGCCGCGCACGAAGACCGGCTTCGATTCGGTGTCGAACCCGACATGACCGGCCTGTTCGAGGGCACGCCGCGCATGCGTCGCCCCGGCTTCGTCGCGCACGAGGTGGATCCGCTCGAGGGGCAGGCCGGCGAACTCCGGCATCTGCGCGATCGCTTCGCGCGTGGGTCGCTGCAGCGGCGCGACGCGTTTCGGCGGCGCGGCCTCGGTGCCCGCAGTCGGTTTCATGTAGGGATTCCCCGGATGGCGCCACTTCGTGCCGGTGGCTCATGGAAGTGAAGGATAGCGGACAAGACCCCACGCCTGCGACCCTTGCCGGAACATCGCACAATGCCGGCGAGGAGGATGCCAAATGTCCAGCACAGCTGCCCGACCGTTCCATCCGCCGTCCGATCCGCGCTGGCAGGCGCTGCATTCGGAACCGGCGCTCGAGCCGGCACTCGAGATCGTCGATGCGCACCATCATCTGTTCGACCGGCCGAGCTGGCCCTACCGGCTCGAGGACCTGCTCGACGACTTCGCCGGTGGCCACCGTGTGCGCTCGTCCGTCTACGTCCAGTGCGGCGAGCAATACCTCGCCGAAGGGCCCGCGCATCTGCGACCGGTCGGCGAAACCCGCTTCGTCGATGCCGCCGCCAGGCGAGCCCTGCACATGACCGAAGGCGCGGTCCATGCCTGCGCGGCCATCGTCGGCTTCGCCGACCTTACCCTCGGCGCCGCGGTCGACGAGGTGCTGGAAGCGCACCTGCGCGCCGCCCCCACCCGCTTTCGCGGCATCCGCCACGGCCTGTCGACCGATCCCGATCCCGCCTACGCCCGCTCCGGCCCGCGACCATCGCCCGGACTGATGGCCGATCCGGCGTTCCGGGAGGGCTTCGCGCGGCTGGCGCCGCATGGCCTGTCCTTCGATGCCTGGCTCTATCATCCCCAGATTCCGGAGCTGCTCGAGCTTGCCCGCGCCTTTCCGGACACGAACATCGTGCTCGACCATGTCGGCGGGCCACTGGGCCTGGGCGGCTACGCCGGCCGGCGCGACGAGGTGTTCGCGCAATGGCGCGATTCGATCCGGGCGCTCGCGGATTGCCCGAACGTCGTCGTCAAGCTCGGCGGCCTCGGCATGCGCCTGACCGGCTTCGGCTTCGACGAAGGCAGGCAGCCGCCCGACTCGACGACTCTCGCCGCCGCCTGGAAGCCCTGGATCGACACCTGCATCGAGGCATTCGGCGCCGAGCGGGCGATGTTCGAAAGCAACTTTCCGGTCGATGGCTGCTCATGCAGCTACGGCGTGCTGTGGAACGCCTTCAAGCGGATCACCGCCGATGCGTCGGCCGATGAAAAGGCGGCGCTCTACCAGCGCACGGCCCGGCGGGTGTACCGGATCTGAGCGATCCGCCGGCCGCCCGACCCCAACCCCGACAACCCCGAAACACGGAGATTCCTGCATGTCCGACGATACCGAATACGTCCCCCCGAAGGTCTGGACCTGGAACAAGGCCAGCGGCGGGCGATTCGCCAACATCAACCGGCCGATCGCCGGGCCCACCCACGACAAGGAGCTGCCGGTCGGCCGGCATCCCCTGCAGCTCTACTCGCTCGCCACGCCCAACGGGGTGAAGGTGACGGTGATGCTCGAGGAACTGCTCGCCGCCGGCCACGCCGGCGCGGAGTACGATGCCTGGCCGATCCGGATCAGCGAGGGCGACCAGTTCGGCAGCGGCTTCGTCGCGATCAATCCGAACTCCAAGATCCCGGCGCTGCTCGATCGCAGCGGCCCGGAGTCGATCCGGGTGTTCGAGTCGGGCGCGATCCTGGTCTACCTTGCCGAGAAGTTCGGCGCCTTCCTGCCCACCGAACCGGCGAAACGGGCCGAATGCCTGTCCTGGCTCTTCTGGCAGATGGGCAGCGCCCCGTACCTGGGCGGCGGCTTCGGCCATTTCTATGCCTACGCCCCGTTCAAGATCGAGTACGCGATCGACCGCTTCGCAATGGAAGCCAAGCGCCAGCTCGATGTACTCGACCGGCGGCTCGCCGAATCCGAGTACCTCGGCGGCGACGAATACACGATCGCCGACATGGCCGTCTGGCCCTGGTACGGCGCGCTCGCCAAGGGCCTCGTCTACGAGGCCGGCGAATTCCTGTCGGTGCACGAGTACCGGAACGTGCAGCGCTGGACCGACCAGATCGCGAAACGGACGCCGGTGCGCCGCGGCAGGATGGTCAACCGCCTGGTCGGCGACCCGGCCAGCCAGCTGCACGAGCGCCACGATGCGAGCGACTTCGATACCCGCACGCAGGACAAGCTGAACCCCGCCGGCTGAGATGGTGAAATGGGGTCAGACACGATTTCCCTGCGGGAAATCGTGTCTGACCCCATTTCTGCCCTTCACTGCAGCTCCTTTTCAAAGGCGGCGAGCGTCTCGCCGATGAGGGCGGCGATGGTGTCGATCTGTGGGCCGTCGACGATCAGCGGCGGCGCCACCATCAGCCATTCGCCGAACTCCCCGTTGGCGGTACGGCGCGAGTAGAGCAGCAGGCCACGCTCCATGCCGAGTTCGACGATGCGGGCAATCGCCTGCGTCTGCGCCGGGAATATCGCCCTGGTCTCCCGGTCGGCGACGATCTCGATCGCCATCAGCAGGCCCTTGCCGCGGATGTCGCCCATGATCGCGCTGTCCTTCTGCACCTCGAGCAGGCGTTCGCGCAGGCGCCCGCCCATCGCGGCGGCATTCGGGATCAGGCCGCGCTCCGCCGTCTCGGCCACCACCGCATGTCCGATGGCGCAGGACAGGGGATTCGATGCATAGGTGAAGCCGTGCATGAAACCGCCCGCCTCGGCCAGCGCATCGACCATCCCGCGCGAAGCGAGCACCGCGCCCAGCGGCGTGTAGCCGGCGCCGATGCCCTTGGCGAGGGTGACGATGTCGGGCCGCGCATCCGGCCAGTGGTGGGCGGCGAGAAACTCGCCGGTGCGGCCGGCGCCGCTCATCACTTCATCGAACACCAGCAGCACGCCGTGGCGGCTGCAGATCTCGCGCACCCTGGCGAAGTAGCGATCGAGGGGAACCAGCGCGCCGGTGGCAAGCCCGCCCACCGGTTCCAGGAAGAAGGCCAGCACGGTCTCGGGCCCTTCGCGCCGGATCGTCGCCTCGAGCGCGTCGGCGCAGTGATCGGCCCAGGTCTGGGCGGTATGCCCCGCGGGCAGCCGGTAGGTGAAGGCCGCGGGCACCTTGGGCATCATGCGCGCCATCGGACCGAAGCTGGCTTCGGAAACCGGGTCGCCGCTGACCGCGATGGCACCCATGGTGCCGCCGTGATAGCTGGGCATGCACGACAGCACCTTCCAGCGCGAGGCCTGGCCCTGGGTGATCGCGTACTGGCGAGCGAGCTTCATCGCGCTCTCGGTGGCTTCGGAACCGCCCGAGATGAAGAAGGCGCGCTCCAGCCCCGGCCCGGCCAGGTCGGCCAGGATGTCGGCCAGCCGGACGTTGGCCTCGTTCTCGAAGAAGACGCGGCTGGCGTAGGCCACCTCGCGCATCTGCCGGTCGGACGCGGCGATCACCCGCGCGTTCGCATGACCGAGGTTGGCGGCGATGGGCCCCGAGGATGCATCGATGTAGCGCCGCCCTTCGGTGTCCCACAGGTAGATGCCCTCGCCGCGGGCAACGCTCGGGCGGCGCGGAAGCGCCTTGCTGCGATAGAAGAGTTGCACCGGACCGCCGTGCGGGCCGTAGGGGCTGGTCGATGGATTCATGCCGGTCTCCTGTCGAACCCGGGCCTTCAGGCCGAGGTGGTGTCCGTGAACAGCGGATCGGTTCGCTCGACGAAGGATTCCACCGCCTTCACAAGTTGCTCGCATTCGGCATCGCCGATCGGCAGCGACAGATTGATCATTCCGCGCCGCGCCAGCCAGATGCCCTGTTCGAGCATGTCGAAGAAGAAGAGGTCGCGCAGGGTAGCGTTGCCGGCCAGGAGGTCGCGCGCCTGGCGTATCGGGCCCGCCTGCATGTGGACGTTCATCATCGAACCGAGGCCGGTGAACTGCATCGGGAACCGGGCAACGCCCGCGACTTCGTTCAGGCGCGTGCGCAAGGCGTCGCCGCGCGCGTTGAGTGCCGCCGCAGCCTCGGCGGTGTAGACGTCGCGCAGCCCGACCACGCCGGCAGCCATCGTGAACACGTTGTTGTTGAAGGTACCCGCATGGCCGAAGGAATCGGGCCGGCGCGGATCGAAACGCGCCATCAGGTCGGCGCGCCCGCCGAATGCGCCGAAGCTGAAACCCCCGCCAATGTACTTGCCCAGCGTGGTCAGGTCGGGCGTCACACCGCGCAGCGCCTGCAGGCCGCCGGGCGACAGCCGCGAAGTCATCACCTCGTCGAAGATGAGCAGGGCCCCATTCGCAGTGGTCCATTCGCGCAGCATCCGCAGGAACTCCGGTTCGGCGGGGATGCAGCCCGCCGAACCCTGCATCGGCTCGAGGATGACGCTACCGATCTCGGCGGCATGCCCATCGAGCAGCGCGCGCGTCCCCTCGATATCGTTGTACGGCGCCTTGATGAAATCGAAGGGCGCCTCCATGGCGCTGCGCGTGAGGCCAAAGGTGAAGACGCCACCGTGGTAACCGCCTTCGAAGACGACGACCTTGTCCCTGCCCGTGACGGCGCGCGCTGTCGAGATGGCGAACAGGTTGGCCTCGGTCCCCGAGTTGGCGAAGCGGACCAGTTCGATCGAGGCGAAGCGCTTGCAGATGAGGCGGGCAAGCTCCTCCTCGTGGCGAATGTGCCCGCCCATCACCCAGCCCTTGTCGAGGGCCTCGAGGATGGCCTGGCGCAACGCCGGGTTTGAATGTCCGTAGAGACCGGCCGTGTATTCGCCGAGGAAGTCGATGTAGCTCCGACCGTCGAGCGAGGTCAGCGTCGCGCCCTGCGCCTCGACCAGGGTGAGCGGGAAGGGTTCGCTGAAGAGCGAAGTCCGGGTATTGCCGCCGGGAAGTACCTCGGCGGCCTTGCGGTGCTGTTCCTCGCTGCGCGGATTGGCCGCGACGTAGCGAGCCCGGGCGGTCTCAAGCGCTTCGGCGATGGCCTGGTCCTGCATTTCGGTCGGCATTGTGTCTCCCTTGCGTTGTTCAGCTGATCTCGATGTCGAGGGCCTTGTTGATCAGCTCGCGGCGCTGCGTACGGGCCGTCGCCGCCGGGCCGAGCAGGCGCGCCACCGCGACCAGCAGCGCTTCGACGGCGTACATCTGCGCCAGCATCGAGTCGAAGTAGAAGGGCTGCTCGACGCGCAGCGTCATGCCGCCGTCGGCCTCGGTATCGATCGGAGAACCGGCGTCGGTGATCGCCAGTACCGGGACACCCGCTTCGCGCGCGACATCGACCAGCCCGATCACCGTGCGGGTGTAGGGCCGGAACGCGATCGCCACCAGCAGGTCCTGCTTCCCCATGGCGGAAACTTCGCCAGCCAGCGAGGAGCCCGGGGCACCGATGATCGTCACCCCGTCGCGCAGGATCTCGAGATAGCTGCCGAAGAAGTGGCTCAGTGCGTAGGTGCCGGCGCGCAGACCGAAGACATGGACATGTCGCGCGGCAAGCACCCGCCTGGCTGCCTGCTCGATAACCTCATCGTTGAGCGCATGGGCCACGGCAAGCACCTTCCGGCACTCTGTTTCCGCCAGCTGCCGCAGCCGGATCGAACCCTCGCCCATCGCGGTGCCGGAAACGAGTTCGCGAACCCGCGTGCTGTAGAAGGGCTGGGTGGCGCTGACATGCTGGCGAAACACATCCTGCAGCTCGCCGAAGCCGCTGAAACCCAGGCGCTTGCCCAGGCGCGTCAGGGTCGACGGATCCACGCCATTGTGGGCCGCGAGCTCGGAGATGCTCTGCACGGCGACCTGCCCGGGGCGAGACAGCATGTCGACCAGTACCGCAAGCGTGCGCTCGCCCATGCCCTGGCGTCCCTTGAGCGCGCGCGCGCGCTCGACGCAGCGATGCAGGTCGTCGAGGCTTTGCGGCGGGTTCGCAAGGATGGCACCGGGCGGACTCATGACGCAAAATTAGCATGCATGGAAATATTTGCACGCAAATTCTATTGCGCGCTGCGACATGAATCCGGGCTGGCGGTCTCCCGGCAAGGCCGACTGCAAGCTCAGGCCGGTGCGACGACGCCCGGAGCGCCAGTCAGGCAAGCCATCCCGACGAGGGTCGCCTCGATCGCTTCCTCCAGCGGGGTATGGGGTTCCTCCCCCAGCACCGCGAGCAGCCGGGAGTTGTCCAGGCGCAGCGGCTCATGCCAGAAGCGTCGAACTTCACCCATCTCGCGCATGGTTTCGTTGAACGGCGCGAGCAGGGGCACCGCCCACCACGGAAAGGCGCCGATGCCGGGCTCGCGTCCGGTGCGACGCGTGACGACCCGGCGGAGGGCCGCCACCATCGCCCGGCCATCCTGATCCCAGTGGCCGGCCATGTGGAAGCGGGCGAAAGGCTCGAATTCATCGACGCGATGCAGCAGGCGCACCATGGTGCATGCGACATCGGGCAGGTAACCCCATTGGTGGCCGACGCCGACCCGGCCGGGATACCGGATGCGGTGCACCGGCCGGCCGGGCCTGAGCATCGCCTGCGAGAACCAGCTGCTCGCGACCGTTGGCCCGAAGTAATCGCCCGCTCTGACGATCAGTGCGCGCCCGCGCCCCGATTCGGCGAAATCACGCAGCCGTGCCTCCATCTCGACCCGGACGGCACCCTTCGATCCGGCGGGATGCTTGGGTGCATCCTCGCCGGCCGGCAGCGGCACATCCCGCCCGTAGTTGTAGATCGTGCCAGGCAACAGGACGATCGCCCTTTCCGCAGCGGCCGCCGCCAGGGTGTTGTCGAGCATCGGCAGCACCAGTTCGGTCCAGCGCCGATAGCCCGGCGGATTGACCGCATGGGCGATCACCGCGCAGCCCCGGGCCGCCGCCGCGACCGCCGACCGGTCGAGCGCATCGCCGACGATCCAGTCGATGCCGTCACGCTGGCCGGGCCGCACGGTACGGCTCAGCCCCCGCACCGACCAGCCGCGCTCACGCAACTGTCGGGCCAGTTCCCCGCCGATGCCGCCGCTGGCACCGAGCACCAGCGCCATCCGAAGTTCCTTTGCCATGCCTGCTCCCCTTCGAGCGATTTCGATGAGGGCGAGTCTGGCTGGAGACAGCTAGCAATAAAATTGCCGAAAATGATGGATCAGCTATACATTCATGCATGGGCAATCCGGTCGACTGGACTTTGTACCGAACCTTCCTCGGCGTCCTCCAGGAAGGTTCGCTGTCGGGCGCGGCGCGAACCCTGGGCATCGCCCAGCCAACCGCGGGCCGACATGTCGCCGCGCTCGAGCAGGCCCTGCGGGTGGCCTTGTTCACCCGCTCACCGACCGGGCTGCAGCCCACCGACGCGGCTCTTGCACTCCAGCCGCTCGCCAAGGCCATGGCCGATACCGCGACTTCGATCGAGCGCGCGGCGGCCGCCCAGGGTGAAGGCGACGCAGTCCGCGGCGTACTGCGGATCACCGCCAGCGACGTGATCGGTGTCGAAGTGCTGCCGCCAGTCCTCGCCGGCCTGCGCGATCGCTATCCGGCGCTCGCGATCGAACTGGCACTGACCGACCGGGTCGAGGATCTCCTGCACGGCGAAGCCGACATCGCGATCCGGATGATCCGGCCCGACCAGGACCGGCTGATCGCACGCCACATCGGCAGTGTCGAACTCGGCATGTACGCGAGCCAGGACTACATCGCGCGCCACGGCGTGCCCGGCGACGTACAAGCCCTGCTCGCCCGGTCCCTGGTCGGATTCGATCGGGAGACACCCTACCTGCGCGACACGGCCCGGCGCCTCGGCAGCGTTGGACGCGAGAATTTCGCACTGCGCTGCGACAGCAACGCCGCACAACTCGCGCTGATCCGGGCCGGTGCCGGTATCGGCATGTGCCAGGTTGCGCTCGCCGGACGCGGCGAACCGTTGGTGCGCCTGCTGCCCGAGGCGTTCTCGCTGTGGCTCGAAGTCTGGCTGACGATGCATGAGGATCTGCGTAACAGCCCGCGCTGCCGGATCGGGTTCGATGCGCTTGCGCAGGCACTGGCGCAGCATGTCGGCTCGACCCACGTACCAGCCAGAGCAAAATCCACCAATCAGACGTGAGTACCCGCTTCTTCGATTCGCGTTGAACCCCTGCGAAGATCCGCAGATGAGCCCCGACGCGGACCAAAGCGTCACCGGGAATTCACGAGCCGATCGACGGACGACAAGGTAGACTCGACTCGCAACACCATGCCGTCATGCCCGACACCACGACGGGTGTGTCGATTCCGTAATCTCCAGGAGAAAGACCATGGGTTTCTTCAGCAAGATCCTCGACAAGCTCGGTATTGGTAGCGCCCAGGCCGCCGAAGCCCCCGACCAGGCGGCAGCGCCGGCTGCCGGGGCAGCGCCGGGCGCCGACGCCGCACCCGCATCCGCGCCGGCAGCGGCGCAGCCGCAGGCCATTCCGGTGGTCGACGTCGTCGCCCAGCTCGAGCAGCGCGCGGCGGCCAATCCGCAGAAGCTCAACTGGCGCACCTCCATCGTCGACCTGCTCAAGCTGCTCGACATCGACAGCAGCCTCGCGGCGCGCAAGGAACTCGCCACCGAACTCGGCTGCCCGGCCAACCTGATGTCCGATTCGGCGCAGATGAACATGTGGCTGCACAAGAAGGTGCTCGAGCGCATCGCCGCCAACGGCGGCAACATTCCCGCCGACCTGCTGGACTGAGCAGCGCTTCGCGGGCGAGTCCCGCCAACCTGGGAGAAGACACATGCAGCTCACCGATCTCCTCGCCCAGCTGGGCGGGCTCGACAAGATGTCGCGCGAACTCGGCGTCGACCAGCGCCAGGCCGCCTCCGGAGCGGATGCCCTGCTGCCCGCGATCCTCGGCGGCTTCAAGAAGCAGGCCCAGGCTCAGCCCGGCGGGGCCAGCGGCCTCGAAGGGCTGCTCGGCCAGCTCGGCGGCGGCTCCCTGCTCGATGATGTCCTGGCGCCGCAGCCGACCCATGTCGAGAAAGGCAACGACGTCCTCGGCCGGATCTTCGGCTCGAAGGACGTCAGCCGGGCGGTCGCCGACAACGCGGCTTCAACCTCGGGGCTCGATCCGGCGCTGCTGAAGAAGATGCTGCCGATGCTCGCCATGCTGGTCGCCGGCTTCATGGCCAAGCAGGGCTCATCCGGCCAGGCCCAGGCTGCGCCGGGCGGCGGCGGCCTGGGCGACCTACTCGGGGGAAGCGGAGGCGGAGGCGGCGGCCTCGGGGGCCTGCTGGGCGGCATGCTCGGCGGCGGTGGCGGTGCCACCGGCGGCGGCGGGCTCGGCGGCCTGGCCTCGATGCTCGATCTCGACGGCAACGGCAATCCGCTGGACGACATCCTGCGGATGGCCGGCAAGACGCTGCGCCGCTGAGGCAGCGCGGGGTTCAGCCGCGCGGGCTGCGCGGCGGCCGGGCAAGATAGGCCTGGGTCGCGGGCCGATCGCGCAGCCTCTCGGTCCAGCGCCGGAACACCTTGTCCATCCACGCCGGCTCGACACCGAGCTGGTGCATCGCCACGCCACCGTTCACCGACTCGTGGTACTCGGCGATGAGGCCATCGCGCAGCACGAAGCGGCTCATGCCGTCGATCACCACGAAACGGCCCTGGAACTGCTCGATGGTCGACGAGAAACTCGACAGCGACCAGGCGTAGGCGATGTCGCCGTTGCAGACCGGATCGAACATCTCCCAGCGATAGTCCTCACCGGCGTCGCGGTGGAACAGGTTCGACATCATGTGGGCAATGTCGGCGCGGCCGGTATGGGCGCCGTAGATGTAGTCGTGGTAGATGCCGTCCTCGGTGAAACAGCGCGAGAAGCGCTCGCCGTCGCCAGCCTCGGCCGCCGAGCTGAACTCGGCGAGCAGCTGGACGAAGTCGTCCTGGGTCATGTCGGGCTCCTGCCTGGGTGGAACGGGATAGGATCGCACAGGGATCGCCGCAATCAGAGCTGCGAGCGCAGCGGCCGTACGATGGCTTCCTTGATCCGGGCACGCAGGGGGCGGGCCCGCCAGTCGGCCAGGGTATAGGCCCGGGCGCTGGCGAGATCGGCCTCGAAGATCCCGGTCATGCGGGCGGCGAACGCGCGCGAGTAGATGTTGAGACTCGCCTCCTCGTTGAGCTCGAAGGAGCGGACATCGAAATTGGTCGAGCCGACCGAGACCAGTTCGCCATCGACCACCAGCAGCTTGTTGTGCAGCATCGTCGGCTGGTATTCGGCGATCTCGACGCCGGCCTCGAGCAGCCTGCCCCATTGCGCCCGCGACGCAAGGCGCACCGCATCGGAATCGATGTGCGGGCCCGCCAGCACCACCCGGATCCGGACCCCGCGCTCGCGGGCTTCGAGCAATGCCCGGATGATCATCGCGTCGGGTACGAAGTAGGCCGCCTGCATGTCGATCGACTCGACGGCCGCGGCGATCGACATCAGGTACATCAGGCGCATGCTTTCGCTGCCGCCGGCCGGCGAGGCGATGAACATCTGCGCCGGGATGTCACCGGCCGGCTCGAGTTCCGGGAAGTAGGCGGCGCCATCGAGCACCATCCCGGTCGTGCGGATCCAGTTGTCGTTGAAGGCCGCCTGGAACTGGGCGACCACCGGCCCCTCGACCCGGAAATGCATGTCGCGCCAGTGCTCCGGATCACCGGCGTCGCCATCCCACTGGTCGGCGATGCCGACGCCGCCGGTAAAGCCGATGCGTCCGTCGACGACCAGCAGCTTGCGATGCGTCCGGTTGTTCATCCGCCCGACGTTGTACCAGCGCAGCGGCCTGAAGTGCCTGACATCGACGCCGGATTCGCGCATGCGATCGATGAGGGCGGAATCCATCTTCAGGCTGCCGACCCAGTCGAGCAGCACCCGCACCTCGACGCCGGCGGCTGCCCGCTCCGAGAGCACCGACGAGAAGCGCTCGCCGATGTCCCCCGACCAGTAGATGAAGGTCTCGAAGGTGATCGTGCGCTGCGCCGACTCGATCGCTTCGAGCATCGCGGGGAAGATCTCGCGGCCGTTCTGCAGGTCGTCGACCCGGTTGCCCGGAACGATGCCCGGGCCCAGCATGACCGCCATCTCGCGCTGGAACTGGGGGTCGGCGACGGGATGGCGATGCGGGATCCGGCGTTCGATCCGTTTCTCGGACGTCTTCACGTTCGCCACCACGATGGCAACGAGACCGAGGACGATGGCGGTGGCGACGACGATCCAGATCATGCGGCCATTGTCGTACGATCGCTGCTGTTGCACACGGAATCCAATGACGATCCACCGATCGGCCAGCCCGATCGGGGTGGCGCTTGCCGCCCTGGTTGCGGCGTTCGCCCTGAGCCACGCGTTTCGCACGGTCATCACGCTGGTCGCGCTGCCGCTGCGCGAGGAGCTCGGCCTGCGCGACGACGCGATCGGCATCGTCGGCGGCGCGTTCCATCTCGCCTTCGGCATCATGCAGCTGCCGATCGGGATCATGCTCGACCAGTACGGGCCGCGGCGCACCATCCTGGCGGCCTTTCCGGCGGCGGTGATCGGTGCCACCATCACCGCCACCGCCACCGGCGTGCCCACCCTGCTGCTCGGCCAGTGGCTGATCGGCATCGGCTGCGCGCCCTGCTTCCTCGCCACCCTGATCGTCATCAGTCGATCCCGTCCCCCAGGCGAATTCTCCCGCCTGTCGGGCATCGTGCTCGGGGTGGGCAGCGCCGGCATGCTGATCACCGGCACGCCGCTGGCCTGGGTGGTGGAGAATGTTTCGTGGCGCGGCGCCTTCTGGCTGCTCGCGGGGGTGTCGGTGACCGTCTGGGCCTGGTGCTGGGCGGTGGTGCCCGGCGATCCCGACGATCGCCACCAGGCGCGGCCCCGACATTCCGCCGCCCTGCTCGAACTCGGCCGGATCCTGCTCAATCGCCACATGCTCGGCATGATCGCGATCGGCTCGGTCACCTACGCATCGTTCATCAGCCTGCGCGGGCTCTGGCTGGTGCCGCTGATGTCGGA
>Ga0172382_10007266_pt1 | contig 15791 bp, 15 predicted proteins | sample Leawel138RmetaG_FD_122245 | JGI IMG/M metagenome (GOLD analysis project Ga0172382, IMG submission 122245) | Leachate microbial communities from a municipal landfill in Southern Ontario, Canada - Leachate well 138R metaG | ecosystem: Engineered > Solid waste > Landfill > Unclassified | place...
ACGCCGCGGTGACCCTGTCGCTGAAACCGACCTCGGTATCCCCTGGCGACATTACCGCCGAGCAGCTGGATGCCGCTGCAGATCTGGCGGATAAATACAGCCTCGGTGAAATCCGCTCCACCCACTATCAGAACCTGGTGCTGCCCTACGTACGTCAGCAGGATCTGTACGAACTGTGGAGCCAGTGCCGTGAACTGGGCTTCGCCACACCGAATATCGGCCTGCTGACCGATATCATCTGTTGCCCCGGCGGTGACTTCTGCTCGCTGGCCAACGCCAAGTCGATCCCGATCGCCGAGTCCATCCAACGCCAGTTCGATGATCTGGATTACCTGTATGACATCGGTGACCTGGAACTGAACATCTCCGGTTGCATGAACGCCTGCGGCCATCACCACGTCGGCCATATCGGCATCCTCGGTGTCGACAAGAAAGGTCAGGAGTTCTACCAGGTATCGCTGGGCGGCAAGTCCGGCCGCGACGCCGCCATCGGCCAGATCCTCGGGCCGTCCTTCGCTGCCGACCAGATGCCGACGGTGGTGCAGAAACTGATCGATGTCTATGTGGAAAACCGCACCCCGGAAGAGCGCCTCATCGATACTTTCGAGCGTATTGGCATGGCCCCGTTTAAGGAGCGAGTGTATGCAGCAAATCATTAAGGGTAATCAGGTCATCGAGGACACCTGGCAACTGCTGCCCAAGGACGCCGGCACCGAGGACCTGACCAACTCAGGTAACCTCATCGTGCCCTTGGCGCTCTGGCTCGAACACGCCCATGCGCTCCGGGCCCGCGATGGCGGACTGGGTGTTTGGCTGGATTCCGATGAGGAAGCCGAGAGCATCGCCGATGACCTGCAGCACTTCCAGGTCATCGCGCTGAACTTCCCGGTATTCAGCGATGGACGCAATTACTCCAATGCCCGCCTGCTGCGTGATCGCTATGGCTACCGTGGAGAATTGCGTGCGATCGGCGACGTGCTGCGCGATCAGTTGTTCTTCATGCGCCGCTGCGGCTTCGATGCCTATGCCCTGCGTGAGGACCATGATCCGCATGCGGCCCTGGCCAGCCTGCAGGATTTCTCGGAGGTCTATCAGGCCGCCACCGACGAACCGCTGCCGCTGTTCCGTCGCCGCTGATCCGCTCTACCCAGGTCAGTCGGACGGGTCGATGCCCGTCCGGCTTGCACCGCCCCACTCCCCGCCACGACACTCAACCGTCAGCGCACCTTGCGGAAAGTCAGATTGATTCGCCGCTCGCCGAGCAGCGGATGCGCCATTCCCTTGAGCGGCAGCACGCCATGATAGCGCAGCCGGTCTTCTCCGCCCCACACTGCCACGTCCCCATGGTATAGCTGCACCCTGGCGGTTCTTTCCTCCCGCCGATGTCCGCCGAACAGGAAGGTCGCGGTCATACCCAGCGACACGGAGACAATGGGCGCGGAAAAATCCCGTTCATCCTTATCCTGATGCAGCGACAACCGCGAGCCTGGCAGATAGCGATTGATCAGACAGGCATCCGCCTGGAAGGCTGCAAAACCCGCCGCCGCCGCGGCGGTCTCCGCCAGCCTGGAGAATACGCCGGGCATGGCAGGCCATGGAGCACCACTGTGCGGATCGATACTGCTGTAGCGATAACCCTGAAGATCGGAAACCCAACCCACTTCACCACAGTTGGTCATGGCCACCGACATGCGGTAGCCACCACGCGTCTGCATCTGACGAAACGGTGACTGCGCCTCGATGGCGCTCAGCGCCGCCAACAGCTCATCCTGATACGGCATGGCAAAACCACACAGGATGAACGCCTGGGCGCCCAGCGGCAGCCGTTGTCCCGACACTTGAAACAGATCGAGAGTGCTCATGCCGGCGGCAACCGTCTCAACCGAGGTTGACCACCGTACGGCCAACCATGCCACCACCGAGAATGGTACTGATCTGCTCCGGCAACTGCTCCAACGTGACCTCATGCTCCAACTGTTGCAGATCGGTCTTCCATTGCAGGGACAGGCGGTCCCACATCGACGCCTTGGCCACCAGCGGCTGCTCCACCGAGTCCACCCCCAGCAGATTGACGTTGCGCAGAATGAAGGGGAATACGCTGGCCTGGAACTGGACACCGGCAGTCAGGCCGCAGCAGGCCACGCTGGCGTCATAACGTAGCGACTTGATCACATTGAACAGGATATCGCCGCCGACCGTATCCACGGCACCAGCCCAGCGTTCGGCCAGCAACATCTTGTCGGTGCCAGCCTGCAACTCGCTGCGCTCCAGGACCTGGGCGGCGCCGAGCCGGCGGAGAAAATCGGCCTGCTCGGCCTTGCCGGTCACCGCCACCACTTCATGTCCGAGCCCGGCCAGCATAGCCACGGCAATACTGCCCACACCGCCGGTGGCGCCAGTGACCAGCACCGGACCAGCGCCGGGAGTAAGCCCGGAACGTTCCAGCTTGTCGATGCACAGCGCGGCGGTCAGCCCGGCGGTGCCCAGCACCATGCTGTCGCGCAGGGTCAGACCGGAGGGCCGCTTCAACACCCAGGCCGCTGGCACGCGGATGTACTGGCCAAACCCGCCCGGGGTATTCATGCCCAGGTCGTAGCCAGTGACGATGACCTCGTCACCGGCTGCCAACTCCGATACCGAGCTGGCTTCGACTACACCGGCGGCATCGATGCCCGGTGTATGCGGATAGTTGCGGGTAACGCCGCGGTTGCCACTGGCGGACAGGGCATCCTTGTAATTGAGCGATGACCATTGCACGCGGATCAGTACTTCGCCGGCCGGCAAGTCATCCACCTGCCGGGCAACCACCCGGGGGACGAACCGCCCCTGCTCTTCACTGACCAGCAACGCCTTGAATTCGGACATGACAGACTCCTACCAGAAACGTTGATTGTAGAAACGCGAGACCCAGGTCAGCAGCAGACGGTCCAGGGCGGCGGACACGCTGGAACTCAGACGATCCTGCAGCCGCTTGGGACGAGCGAAATGCACCTCGAACACATCGGCCTGGCGAATACGCTGGCTGACATACTCGTCACTGGTTTTCAGTTCATCCGCCAGAGCGCGCTCCAGAGCCTCGCTACCGAACCAGACCTCCCCTGTGGCCACCGCATCGATATCCAGTACCGGACGATAACGGGTCACGAACTGCTTGAACAGACGATGGATGTTTTCCAGGTCTTCCTGGAATTTCTCCCGATCCTTGTCGGTGTTCTCACCGAAAAGGGTCAGGGTGCGCTTGTACTCCCCCGCGGTCAGCATCTCGTAGTCGATCTCGTGCTTCTTCAGTACCCGGTGAAAGTTGGGCAACTGCGCCACCACGCCAATCGATCCCAGCATGGCAAAGGGCGCCACCAGGATACGATCTGCAATGCAGGCCATCATGTAGCCGCCACTGGCCGCCACCTTGTCGACACACACGGTCAGCGGTATCCCTGCCTCACGCACCCGGGTCAACTGCGCCGCAGCCAGGCCGTAGGCATGCACCATGCCGCCACCGCTTTCCAGCTTGACGATGACCTCGTCCCGCGGGGTAGCCAGCTCCAGCACCGCGGTCACCTCATGACGCAGGTTCTCCAGGGCACTGGCCTTGATATCGCCATGAAAGTTCAGCACGAAGACCTTGTCCCGGTCGGCATTGCCCCTGCTGCGCGCCTTGGCCTCCTGCTTGCGGGTCTTGTGCAAGGCCTTGAGTGCCGGCTTGTCCAGCACCGCCTGGCCGAGCCGCTCGGTCATCCGCGCCAGTTGATCATTCAGCCGGGTCACCTGCAACGCGCCTTCGCCCTTACGCTGCCGCCCCTTGAGTGAGGCCACCATCAGCAAGACGATAAATATCACCACCAGGGTCGTCAGCGCCTTCGCGGCAAACATTCCGTACTCAGCAAGCCAATCCACAGATATCTCCCTATTCGATTCGATCCTGCCAAGCATACAGGATGATTCCGCCGCTGGAGACTGGGCCGCACAGGCCGAATTCAAACGGTCGTATGATTTTTGTTGACAGGCCCCGCCACCCACCATACCCTCTGTTGAGCTGCACAACGATGCCCCGCGACGGCTGCGCCGTTGCCTCAATGAAACAGCCCTATAAGGATGAACCCATGACTACCGTTGCCGACATCATCAACAACATGGAAGGCAAGTTCAATCCGGCCGCCGCGGCTGGCCTGGATCTGGTTTTCCAGTTCAACATCGAAGATGACTCCAACTTCTACGCTGTCATCAAGGACGGTACCTGCTCCGTCAATCAGGGTGATGCCGAAGACCCGAACGTCACGCTGATCATGGATGCTGCCACGCTGCAGGGCGTCATTTCCGGAGAAACCGACGGCATGCAGGCCTTCATGGGCGGCAAGCTGCGCGCTGAAGGCGACATGATGCTGGCGTTGAAGCTTGGTGAGCTGTTTCCGGTCTGATCGGACAACAACACAGCAACAATGAAAAACCGGAGCCTGGCTCCGGTTTTTTGCTCTTGGCTACCGTCACCCGGTCACATAGATACAACCAATCCACCTCCAACACGGTTTCTGATAAGCAATGCTGGCTGTTGGCAGGCCCCGGATGCTGCAGTAGATTGACCAGCGACCACGCCTATATCAACAAGGACAAGACAGATGCAGAAAACCCAACTGTTCGATCTGGATGGAAAAATCGCCCTGGTGAGCGGTGCCAGCCGTGGCATCGGTGAGGCCATTGCCAAACTGCTGGCCCAGCAAGGCGCCCATGTGATCGTTACCAGCCGCAAGATCGACGGCTGCCAGGAAGTGGCGGACGCCATTGTCGCCGCAGGTGGCAAGGCCACTGCCATGGCCTGCCACATTGGCGAGATGGAACAGATCACTGCCACCGTCGAGGCCATTCGCAGCCAGTTCGGCAAGCTCGACATCCTGGTCAACAACGCCGCTACCAACCCGCACTTCGGCAATGTACTGGATACCGATCTGTCGGCCTTCCAGAAGACCGTCGACGTGAATATCCGCGGCTACTTCTTCATGTCGGTCGAAGCCGGCAAGTTGATGCGTGAGAACGGCGGTGGCGTCATTCTCAACGTCGCCTCGGTCAACGGCATGGTGCCCGCGATGATGCAGGGTATCTACTCGATCACCAAGGCGGCGGTCATCAACATGACCAAGGTATTCGCCAAGGAGTGCGCCCAGTTCGGCATCCGCTGCAACGCGCTGCTGCCAGGCCTGACCGATACCAAGTTCGCCTCGGCGCTGGTCAAGAACGAGAGCATCCTCAAGCCGGCATTGGCGCGCATTCCGCTGGGACGTCCGGCCGATCCGAGCGAGATGGCCGGCACCGTGCTGTATCTGGTCAGCGATGCATCCAGCTACACTACCGGCACCGCGATCAATGTCGATGGTGGCATGCTCGCTTGAAACGACGATGCCGGCAGCTTGGCCGGCATCCTTCCCTTCACTCGAAGCCCTTCATCGCCCCCAGTGCCTGGGCGTTCATCGCCACCGGTGACAACCCGGTGGCGCCAATCTCGATCACGTAACGCGCCCCGTCCGCCATGGGCATGAAGCGGATGGCGAAGGCATCGGCATACAGCCAGCCCAGATCCAGGCGGTCCAACCAGCGCCAGGCATCGCGCCAGGGTGGTGTGTCGTGAAGGGGACGGGCCAGCACCGCGCCCATCTCGCGCTGCTGCTCCAGCCTCAGGTAACGACCATTCACGCCATTGAGCCGGTAGCCATCCTCCAGGCCGAGAATATGCGGCAGGCCGCGCCAGCGCAGCACCTGTACTTCCAGCTCCCAGAGATCGCCATGCAAAGGCAGTTGATGGCTGCCGGCAGCGGCATCCAATCGCGCCTCGTACTGCTGCTCGGCAATCTGCCGCAATTCCAGCGTGGCTACCCGGCCCCCATCGGTGATGCTGCGGAACTGATACAGCTCCCAGGCCACTGCCGCCGCTGATACACACACACCCAGCAACAGTAGCAGGCCGCACCCCTTGAGCCAGCCAAGCAACCATTCCAGACGCCAACCGAAACGCAGCGTCAGACACAGCAACAGCAGCGCGAGGCATCCCACCAGCGCTGCCAGACCAGCATATTGCATGCGAACTCCTTGTAGACAATCAGGCCGGAACCGGCGGCTCCGGCTGGCCGGCCAGCCGCGCCAGGTAACAATCGATCAACCAGCGTGAAATGGTGCCGTGCGGCGGAATGGAAGGTAGCTGGTCGACATGCCACCAATGGGCTTCCTCGATTTCCCCGGGTTGGGGCACGATCTCGCCTCCCGCGTAGCGGGCGTGAAATCCCAGCATCAGCGAATTGGGGAACGGCCAATTCTGGCTGCCGAGGTACTCCAGCTGATCGACCTCGACGCCCACCTCCTCCATTACCTCGCGGCGCAGGGCTTCTTCCGCCGACTCGCCCGGCTCGATGAAACCGGCCAGGGTGCTGAAGAAACCCGAACGGAAATTCGCCGAACGCGCCAGCAGGACCTCATCGCCCCGCGTCACCAGAACGATGATGCAGGGTGAGAGTTTGGGGTACTGGCGATTGCCACAGGCGCTGCATTCCATGGCCCGTTCGTCGAGTCGCACCTGGGTTGGCTGGCCACAACGGCCACAGAAGCGGTGGGTGTCATGCCAGATATCCAGCTGCTGGGCCACGCCGAGCAGACGGAAGGTGGAGTCATCCACGTGCCCGAGCAAGCCACGCAGACCATGCCAGGACAGTCCCGGCAGGTCGATCTGTTCCTTGACCCGCACCAGTTGACAGGGCTTGTCATCGACCAGCCCCAAGGTCAGTTGATATTCGGCATCACCCAGATAACGCGCCATGTCCGGATCATGCAACAGGTTGCCCTGATACATCGCGAAGGATTGCTCATGACGAATCAGCACCCAGCCATCCCCGCGGGTTTCAGTCGATATCGATGCGGTGAAGCGGGTGAATTTCTGCATGTCAGGCACCTACCGTATAACCAAGTTCTGCCAGGCTGTCTTCGGCCAGAGCGAGCACATCACCGGTATTCACCGAAGAGCGCTCCGCCGATTCCAGATAGAATTCGATGCTGGTCAGTGCATCGGCAAGTATTTCCAGTTGCTGCACGCCTGGTACCTTCTGTTGCTCCAGCATCGCCTCGCGGATAAAGCGCGAAGCCGTGCGAATAATGTCTGCCGCCCGGGTCATGCCGAGGAAAATCAGACCGCCACGCACGGTTTCCAGGGTCGCCGGCACGTTCAGCAGGTGCATGCGGTCATTACCCGATTCGATATAGGCGGTTACCGCCCTTCTGGCAAGAGCCAGGCCGGCCTGGGATTCCTCCACCAGTACAATATGCGCTTCCTTGAGCTCGACTGGCGCTGGCTGCTGGTCCTCGGCAAAGACCGCAGCGCCCTCACCTTCGCTCTCCATGCGGGTGACAGTCAGTTCGGCATGCAAGACCGCATCGGCAACCTGCTCCAGGACACCCTGGTCACCCGCCCGCCAGCCATCAAGCAGCTCGGCGGCGCGGCGAATCTGTTCGGAGACGCTGGTCATGTCCAGCATACCCAGGGTCTTCCACAACCGCTGCAGTGATACATCCAGGGTTTCCAATGACTGCTCGGCATCACCGGCATTGCGCGCCAGCAGGTCGAGCAGATCCTTGATCGCGTTGATTTCTTCATGCAGCGCCTCGGCAACCGAGCGCATGACATCGGCCCCCGGCCCGCGCAGGCTGGCAAAGTCATGCTGCAAGGCTGCCTCGGTGTAGCCCGGATCCGGCAGGTTGACCGCTCGCCGGACCTCTTCGCACAACACGCAACGCGAGTCGGCCAGCGCCACCAGATACAGCAGGTCGCGGCGCAGCCGAGCGGTATCGTCCGACTCGGTGCCGCCCGCCACCAGCCGCTTGATCTGCCGATCCAGACGCGAATACAGGCGCTTGCGCTCCCCGGTCAGCTGCAGCGGTACCCGCTCCACCGCCTCCAGCGAGGCCGAGGCGATCCAGCACAGCGTGGCGGCACGGTCATCCAGGCGGGTCTCCCAGCGCTGCAGCGCCCGCTGCATCAGTGAAATCCCGGCCCCCGGCCGCTCATCACGGATCATGCCCAGCAATCCCAATTGATACATCTGGCGCAGCCGCGCAAAGGTCCGGGGATCGAGCGGCTGGCGCGCGCCATCACGCAGGGCCGCCGGCATCCGGTATGGGTCCAGGGGATAGAAATGGCTTTCCGGCAGGGGTTGCATATCCGGTCTGTGCGAACGCAGTTCGTTGATCACCGGCAACAGCAGTTCGGGGCGTTCGCGCCCCTGCTGGCGGCACAGATGCAGATAGCGTTGCAGCAGGAATAGGCTGTTGCACAGCGTCGACAGTGGGGCATTGCGGCCCTCGCCCTCATGCACCGGGATATCGGTCGCCAGGGCGATCATTTCCTCGAGCAGCAAGGCGGCGCCGTCCAGCTCGATCAGATTCAAGGTTCCGCGCAGTTGCTGCAACCCTTCGATGGCCTGTTGCAGCAGGCTGCCATTATGGCGCTCCTCGAGGAACTGCTGTAGCAGCTCCTCGACGCCGGTCACGCTGACAAAGAGTTCGTCCCTGACAAGATCAAGTGATGTGGCACCGGTTAACATCGCTTCAGTCTCCTTCGTCCCTGCAGTCAGACTGGCACGCTCAATCGGCGAACTCGGCTGGTTTTCTGCTCATGTGTGCCGCCACCGCCAGCTTGAGGTCTTCCGACTGCAGCATGGCCGCGTTCCAGGTCGCTATGTAGTTCAAACCATCGGCAACGCTGTGGTCGCGGCTGTAGCGAATCATTTCCTTGGTTCCGCGGATCGCCAGGGGGGACTTTGCAGCAATCTGCGCGGCGATGTCCATCACACCTTCGATCAATGCGCCATGATCTGCGTATACCCGGTTGACCAGCCCCAGCTGCGCCGCCTCATCGCCATACACCGCCCGTCCGGTATAGGCCAGTTCCCGCATCATGCCATCCCCGATAAGGTGGGGCAATCGTTGCAAAGTGCCTACATCCGCCGCCATGCCCATGTCGATTTCCTTGATGGAAAAATGCGCATCGCCGGTAGCATAACGCATGTCGCAGGCAGCGATCAGATCGATGGCACCACCGATGCAATAGCCGTGAATCGCGGCGATGACCGGCTTGCGGCATTCATCGACTGCATTGAAAGCAGCCTGCAGACGCAGGATGTTGCGGCGTATGCGCTCGGCATTGCGACCGACATCCTGCACCATATCGCCGGCGGCCTGCGCCAGCATGGTCAGATCGATTCCCGCCGAGAAGTTGTTGCCAGCGCCGGAAATCACCGCCACGCGGACGCTGTCGGTCTGGTCGACCCAGTCGAACACCTGCACCATCTCGGTCCAGAACGCCTCGTCCATGGCGTTGGCCTTGGCCGGACGATTGATCATGACATGAGCGATAGCGCCCTGCTGCTCGACTTTCAGTGACTGATATTGGTGCATGTGTAGCGGCTCCCTGATTGCCTGTGCTGAGACTGGCCCTGCATCGATGGTCAATCACGCACTATATCAAGCATGGGTATCAGCGGCATACCTTGGGCGGCATTCGCCATTTCGATCTGTGGCAGGCTCCGCAATTTCGCATCGACGGCCTTTTGCCACAGACCGAAACACGCTAGTCAGACGCTCGCATCGACCGCTTCGGATTGACTCCACAAGGCGAAGCCGGCGGCCTTCTCGATGGCCGCAATGCGCTCGGCATGGGCGGCCAATTCGGCCTCGCTGGCCCGCGGCACCTGCAATCGGGGCCGCGTCTGGGGATCGAGTCGACGAATGCTCCCCACCTCCGCAGAACCATGGTCACCGCTGTTCTGACTGGCCAGCAGCAACGCGGTCTGACCACCGGTCATCACCAGATAGACGTCAGCCAGGATTTCCGCGTCGAGCAAGGCGCCGTGCAGGTCACGCTGGGAGTTGTCGACACCATAGCGTTTGCACAGGGCATCGAGGCTGTTGCGCTGGCCGGGATGCTTTTCCCGGGCGATCAGCAGGGTGTCCACCACACCGCAATGCTCGGCGACCCGTCCGTGGCGACCGCCAAGCCGCTCCAGCTCGGCGTCGATGAAACCGACGTCGAACGCTGCGTTGTGGATGACCAGCCGCGCCCCTTTGATGAAGTCCATGAAGTCATCGACCACTTGGCCGAACAACGGCTTGTCGGCAAGAAACTCGTCGCTGATGCCATGCACCGCGAAAGCGCCTTCCTCTACCTCCCGCTCGGGATTGATGTAGACATGGAAGTGGCGGCCGGTCAGGCGCCGGTCGATCAACTCGACACAGCCGATCTCGATGATCCGGTGACCTTCCCGTACTTCGATACCCGTGGTTTCGGTATCCAGAACGACTTCACGCATCCAGAGCACTCCTCCTGCCCAACACCTGATCTACTCCGCGATTGGCCAGCTCATCGGCCAGGTCATTTTCCGGATGACCACTGTGCCCCTTGACCCAGCGCCAGTCCACCTGATGCTGGTTGACCAGCTCATCCAGCTGCTGCCACAGGTCGGCATTCTTCACCGGCTGGCGGCTGGCGGTTTTCCAGCCACGCTTCTTCCAGTTGGGCATCCATTCGCGGATACCCTTCATGACATATTCCGAGTCGGTGGTCAGCAATACCCGGGCCGGTTTCTTCAATGCCTGCAGCCCGCGGATGGCCGCCGTCAGCTCCATGCGGTTGTTGGTGGTGTTCAGCTCGCCGCCGAACAGGGTCTTCTGATGTTCGCCCAGGCGCAACAACACCCCCCAGCCGCCGGGGCCCGGATTCCCCTTGCAGGCGCCGTCGGTAAATATCTCGATCGTATGACTCATTGCTTGTTCCGTTTGTGTGCCCGTCGGTTGCCGGCAACCAGTGGCGGCAGGCTCAGCGCCGGGAACGCCATGCCACGCTGCCGGCGCGGCATGGCGCCGAGGGTCTGGCGCCGCGCAAGCAGAAAATAGAAGCCACCGCCCGGCAGCTGATGCCGTTCGCCCAACGCTTCGATGCGCGCAAGCCGGCCCAGCCAGGCCTGCGATTTGAGGGGCGGACGATAGCATCCATCGACGCGTTTCTCCACCGCAAAACCCAGCAGGTCGAGCCAATCGGTCAGCCGCGCCGGGCTGATGAAACCGGCTTCACTGAACCAGTCACGTCCGGCGAAGTGATTGAGCCCCCAGCAACTCCAGGGATTGAAGCCGAACACCAGCAGATGGCCGCCGGCACGTACCGCCTGGCTGGCCTCGCGCAACAGGCTGCGCGGCGACAGGCAGAAGTCCAGACCGTGGTGCAGCAGCACCACATCCAGCGAATGGGGAGCGAACGGCCAATGGGTTTCCTCGACCGGCAGCACTGCCTCTCCGGCCAGCAGATCCAGCCGCCAGTGGTTACGCAGCACCGAGCGCTGGTTATCCAGCAGCTCCGGTGCCAGCCCATACTGCACCAGATGCTGGCCGAAGCAGTTGCCCAGTTCGCGGCCCAGCACCGCCCGCTCGGTCTCCAGCAGCAGTTGCCCCGGGGCGCTGGTCAACCATTGCCGCGCGCCCGTGAGCAGGCGGATCAGGTCCTCCTGACTGATGGAACGGGACAGTTCGGGAATCTCCATACAGCCTCCGGGTTGGCCTGGGTGATACGACCTCTATAAGATAGCGAAAACAACTATTCCAGGAAGGTGAATGCCCATGCCAACGTTCATTGCGCTACCCGCGTTTCAGGACAACTATATCTGGTTGCTACAGGATCACAGCACCCTGCAGGTCACCGCCGTGGACCCGGGAGACGCCCGGCCGGTCATCACCTGGCTGAGCCGTCATCCGGAATATCAACTCAACACCATTCTGCTCACGCACCACCACCGCGACCACACCGGTGGTGTCCTGACGCTCAAGGCCGCCACCGGCTGCAAGGTCTGGGGGCCGGCCAACGACAGCATCCAGGGCATCGACCGTCCATTGGCGGAAGGCTACCAGCTGCGCCTGTATGAACAGGAAATCGAGGTGCTGGCGGTGCCCGGTCATACACTGGATCATATCGCGTTCTTCTGCAATGACCCACAGGAACCCTGGCTGCTCAGTGGCGACACGCTGTTCGCCGGTGGTTGCGGCAGACTGTTCGAAGGTACCCCAGAACAGATGTACGCCTCTTTGCAGCGCCTGGCCAGCCTGCCGGACAACACCACCATCTATTGCACCCATGAATACACCCAGTCCAACCTGCGCTTCGCCCAGGCGGTGGAACCGAACAATCCGGATATCCAGGTACGCCTGGAAGTCGTGGATGAGCTGCGCCGCGATGGCCGGATCACCCTGCCCACCACCCTGGCGCTGGAAAAGCGTACCAACCCTTTCCTGCGCTGCGAGGAACCGCACGTCGTGGGTGCGGCCGCCGCGCACAGTGGCGCGGTCAGCGCCCCCGGGGTGCAGACCTTCGCCGCCATCCGCGCCTGGAAAGACACATTTTGAAATAGTAGCAACGCTGAGCCGAAGCCGCGAACTACAGGTGCCTGTCGAGCCAGGAGCAGGGATGCGACAGAGGGTCCCGCCCGGCTTCCTTGACCCTGGGGAGGCGACTCCCTAGAATCGGGCAAATTTTAACGGATCGGCCCATGACTCTTTCGCCCAACGCACTCAGAAATGGACTCCTGACGCTGTGGCTCGTGGTTCTGGTTGGCTGCCAGACCACCACCGGCACTCCCGACCGCTCTACGGTCACCTCCGCAGTGCCCGCACACTCCACTACCTCCGCCAAGCGCACCGCCAGCAGCAATACCGTGCGCTGGCGATCGCCGCAGAAAATCGACGAGCCGCGCACCCTGTGGACTCGCATCCGCGACGGCTTCCTGCTCGACCCGAGCGTCATCGACAATCCGCGCATCGATCAGCAAAGGCTGTATTTCGCCTCCCAGCCCCGCTATTTCGAGATCACCTCGCAACGCGCCCAGCGTTATCTGCATTATGTAGTGGAAGAACTGGACAAGCGCGACATGCCGCTGGAACTGGCACTGCTGCCGTTCGTGGAAAGCGGCTACAACCCCATGGCCTACTCCACTTCCAACGCCGCCGGCATCTGGCAGTTCATTCCCTCCACCGGCCAGGTCTTCTCCCTGCGCCAGGATGACTGGTACGACGGCCGGCGTGATATTACCGCCTCCACCGCCGCCGCCCTGGACTATCTGAGCAAGCTCGGCGACATGTTCGACGGTGACTGGTTGCTGGCTGTGGCCGCCTACAACTGTGGCGAGGGCTGTGTCGGTCGTGCGGTGAAACGCAACCAGAGCCTGGGATTGCCAGCCGATTACTGGAACCTGCAGTTGCCTGGCCAGACCATGGACTACGTGCCCCGCCTGCTGGCCCTGGCACAGATCGTCAGCAGCCCGGAGCAGTACGGCACCATTCTGCCGGCGCTGAATGACGAGCCCTACTTTGCTCAGATCACCATCAGACGTCCCCTGGACCTGTACAAAGCGGCAGAGCTGGCGAGCATTTCCACCGATGAGATCAAGTACCTGAACCCGGCCTTCACGCATCGCGTCGTCACTCCCGCCGAACCCTACCAGTTGTTGATTCCAGTGGAGCAGGCCGAACAGTTCAGCGCTGCGCTGACCAAGTTGCCTGACAGTGAGCGCATTCCTTTCACCCGCTATACCGTGCGCCGTGGTGACAACCTCTCGCAGATCGCCCGCAAACACAATCTGAGCGTGAATGCGCTGCGCCAGGCTAACGATATCCAGGGCAGCCTGATCAATGTCGGCCAGACGCTCATGGTGCCTCATGGTGCCACACCCCCGCCGGCCAGCGCTCCCGCAGCGCGCAAGCGTATCTATACTGTACAGTCCGGTGACTCGCTATACAGCATCGCCCGGCGCTTCAATGTCGAGATCAAGCAGCTGCGCGCCTGGAACGGTGTCGACACGCACCTCAAGCCCGGCCAGCAGTTGACCCTGCAGATGCCTTGAGCGGCGTCGGGCCAGGCTTTCGCTTATAGCCGCAGAATGTTAGCGTACGGACATTCTCTGGCTATGCGACCGTCCATGATACTGCCGCTCAAACTGCTCTGCGCCCTGCTCCTCTTCATCTCGCTGTGCCCCGACGCAGATGCGACGATCTATCGGCAGCATGGCTATGCGGTCTTTGGCCAGCCCAAGTATCCGAACGACTTCACCCATCTCGACTACGTCAACCCGGACGCGCCCAAGGGCGGCAGCCTGCGGGTGATGGGCAGCGGCACCTTCGATACCCTCAACCCCTACACCCTCAAGGGCACCAGCCCGATCAGCACCGGTAACTTCTATCAGTACGGCATCAGCGAGCTGAACGAGCCGCTGATGGTCGGCAGCGGCATCTATGATCCCTCGGGTGATGAGCCCTATTCCGCCTACGGCCTGATCGCGGAAACCCTGGAGTTTCCCGATGACCGTAGCTGGGTGGTGTTCAACCTGCGAGCCGAGGCGCGCTTTCATGATGGCCGGCCGATCACCGCCCACGACGTCGCCTTCAGCTATCGGCTGCTGAGCGAACAGGGGCATCCGAACTACCGGGCGATGCTGCAGGAGGTGGAGCGTATCGACCTGCTCGGCACCTACCGCATCCGCTTCATCTTCAAGAGCAGCAACAACCCCCTGCTGATACTGCGCCTGGGCGAATTGCCGGTACTGCCCGAGCACTACTGGCGCGACCGGCCCTTTGGCGAGACCACCTTCGAGCCGGCACTGAACAGCGGCCCCTACCGCATCACCCAGGTCTCTCCGGGCCGGCGGCTGGTGTTCCAGCGGGTCAAGGACTACTGGGGCAAGGACCTGCCGATCAACCGCGGCAAGTACAATGTCGACCGGCTGGAAGTGGAGTTCTACCGCGACAACAACATCGCCTTCGAAGCCTTCAAGGCCGGCGAATTCGACATCTACCTCGAACACAAGGCGAGCAACTGGGCCAACGCCTATGACTTTCCCGCGGTGACGTCGGGGGCCGTGCTGAAACGGGCCATCGAACACCAGATTCCCGCTTCGACCCAGGCGCTGTTCTTCAATACCCGGCGCAGCCCCTTCGACCAGCGTCTGGTGCGTCAGGCACTCGGCATGCTGTTCGACTTCGAGTGGTCCAACCGGGTGCTGTTCTACGATGCCTACCAGCGCTCGCTCAGCTACTACCCCAACAGCCCTTTCAGTGCCACGGAGCTGCCCTCTGGCCAGGAGTTCCTGTTCCTGAGTGAATACCGAGAGCAATTGCCCAATGAACTGTTCCTGAAACCCTTCAGCCTGCCGACCACCGATGGCCGGGGCATCCCGCGGGAAACCCTGCGCCAGGCGGTGGAGCTGTTCGCCGAGGCCGGCTGGACACTGCATAATGGCCGTCTGCAGAGCCGTGACGGGCGTCCGCTGGCCTTCGAGGTGCTGCTGGTCAATGCAAGCCTGGAACGCATCCTGTTGCCCTGGCGCACCAACCTTGCGCGCCTGGGCATAGACCTGCGCATTCGTACCGTGGACCGCGCCCAGTACAAGGCGCGCCTCGATCAGTTCGATTTCGACATGATCCTCACCAGCCTGCCGCAGAGCCTGTCACCGGGGTATGAACAGCACGTCTATTTCCATTCCTCCCAGCGCGACGTCAAGGGCAGCCGCAATTATGCCGGCATCGCCAACCCGATCGTCGACGACCTGCTCGGCGAGCTGTTGACCGCCGACACCCGAACCAGGCAGATCGCTGCGGCACAGGCAATCGACCGGGTATTGCTGTGGGAGCACTATACAATTCCAAACTGGTATATAAACTACCACCGCATAGCCCATCGAAGTACGTTGCGGTCACCACCGATTCCGCCCTATTCGCTATCCATCCGC